>Ga0307507_10009330_pt1 | contig 13132 bp, 16 predicted proteins | sample 7_EM_MG_FD_207223 | JGI IMG/M metagenome (GOLD analysis project Ga0307507, IMG submission 207223) | Populus trichocarpa ectomycorrhiza microbial communities from riparian zone in the Pacific Northwest, United States - 7_EM | ecosystem: Host-associated > Plants > Roots > Unclassified | place...
ATTCCATGGTACCATGGTATTGGTATGGTGCTCATATACCACCCCCGGAATGGGTACCCTCAAGGTACCCTAAATCAAGGAATTGATGTACCTCATAGGTACCCAAAAATGGGTGACTGAAGTGGCCCACCCCCACCTACCACCAACGGCGACAATGGTCCATCACCACACACACCCAACGAACAGCAACACAGCCACCCCCAGCACCTACGAACAGCGACGACCCCCTACGAACGACGAACACAGCCCATCATGACCCCCTACCAATGGCGAACACGGCCTACCACGACCCCATACCAACGGTGAACACAGCCCACCACCTCCCCCTACCAACGGCGAGGACGGCCCAGCACCACCCACACGGCGCACCCCACCCCACTAACAGCGAACACCGCCCACCACCCCCCACCATCTTCGACGACGGCCCACCTCCAGCAACCACCAACTGCACGATGGCCCAGCACCACACGCCAATGGCGATGACGGCCCATCACCACCCCCGACGAACGGCGATGACAGCCCGGCACAATGTAGTTTATGTTAGTTAGTCTGTATGTAATTACTTGTATCTTATTTAGAATCCAATTGCTTTTAAAAATTGTAGGAATGCCCAAATCCAATAGGAGTCCAGTAAGAATCCTGGAATCCACTAGGACTCCAGTAGGAATAGGTGGAGGAGTGAAAAGTACTGATATTTTTTGGTAATTATACAAGTAGAGGAGTCCACCTGGAGTCCACCTGGAGTCCACCTGGAGTCCAGATGGATTTTATACAAAATTGTACATTGTGGTCTTTTCCATATGGAGTCCACCTGGAGTCCAGGTGGACTCATGGAGTCCAGGTGGAGTCCACATGGAATCTGTGGGTGAGAGTAAAGTACACGGTTAAAGGGCGGAAGTGGTCCCTTGTCGATAGCTACGTGCGGAATTGCGCTTGGGCAAAAGACGCAGTGCTCAATACTGATCTGAATGAGATCATTTGTGAGTCCTATCAGGACAACTTGAAGGGTACCAGCATTTCTTCCAGAATGAAAACCCAATGGAGCTGGTGACAGGGAGCTGACCCAGCTCTCCCCCACACTGACTTTCCCAAAAAAGAAATAAAGTGCACGTGAAGCCTCCTAAGCCCTTTTAATTTTATTAATCGTGTATGTTTACATCGGCTAGATGCTCTAATGGTTAGTACATCCATTTGGATTGCATGGATTCTCATGAGTTGTCACGATCTTTGTGTTCAATTCCTGGTGTACCAATTATTTTTGTGGGGCTCTAACCTCTGTTTTCACTGCTTTTCTATGTGTTTTTGGTTACTATTGGTATTTCATTTCGCCTTATGTTCTTCCTCTATTTTTACTTGACTTTAAGCCTTCTGGATGATTAAAAATAGCATTAATTAGTCATTAAATTCAGAAAAAATTAGTAAAATATTGGTATTTTAGCTTTATCACTGACTTAAAACAGCTTAATTCACTCCTTATTTTTTAAAGAGGTTTAGATTGATTTTACCATGTTTTAGCAAAGAATTGGACTGAAGACCTTGCCCTGGACTGTAAAAATCAGTGTTAAATTCGTTTATTTACTTCAAAATTCTGGTATATATTCATTTTAAGGTAATGTAAACTAACTTACATTTTTCTAACACTAAAAACCTCTAAATTTGATGACTATCTTCTAAGTTGACGAGCCCACACTGACTTCAAGACAAGACTGTCAGTGTGGTGTCAGTGTGGCTGTGTTCATTACCTTAAAAGGGTTTCAGTGATGTCCGAAATGTCAGTGTGGGGGAGAGCAAGGGAACTTTTGCTGAGGTGTGTCGGTTTCCTATGGTTTTGTTGCACCGGTGATCTTATGCTCTTTGGTAGATGATGCCTGCGAGATGCTCCTTGGAGCTCGAAGTCTCACTCGACGGAATTCACTTTGCGACTGGCAAGTTCCTGCCAAGCATGCACCCGGAAACACATGTGAATATTGTTTCTTTCCTGTCTGTATGATCGCTCTTGATGACCCCCTCTTTAAGGCATACACTGTCTTGGAGTCAAGCACGAAATCGCTGTTCCTTCACATTCACGGCTACACTGAACGGACAGATCCACAAGCCACGTATAGCAGTTCTTCGATTGTTGGGTGCTCATGGCTGTCGGAAACATTGGCGAGACATTGGCTCCATATACTGAGAGCGACACCTTCCTCAGCCGCGATGCTGGCTTCACATGGCAAGAAGTCCACAAGGACACTTATCTGTGGGAGTTTGGCAACTCCAGATCGATTTTTGTCCTAGCTAACGATGAAGAACATACCGATTACATGCTCTTCAGTACAGACGAAGGTTTGACGTGGCGAGAATACAAGTTCACGGAGGAGAAGATGCGCATCAGGTCTATCGTCACTGTTCCTTCTGACACAAGTCGATGTTTCATTCTATTCGGAACTTTCATGCGTACAGCTGGTGCAATCACGGTGGGTATATACAAGAAGAGTAGTAGTGGGATTGTACCCACCTTACAAAAGAGTGGGATTGATAATGGAAAAGTGGGATTGATCATGGGAGAGTGTGATTGAGTTGCAATAGTGGGATACCGCACCGTTAGTGGGCATAGCGGGAAAATGATTTCAATCTCCGCGGACTTTTGACTGGGGGCAATCAGGTTAGTCTCGGCAAACACCAAAAATCGATCAAGGATGCTTTCAACCACACACAAGGGGCAAGTAGCTTTTGTTGCCAGGTAAAGAGGAGGTAAACAGCAAATAACTATGTTAAATATTTTATTCCACATTCCTAGCAAAAATGATCAGTTAAATAAAATTAATATTTTCCTGCTTGTGATCTTTGTGGAAATGAGTAATAAAAAGAAAATGTTGTTGCTGGAGTAGGAAGATAAAGATCAACCCTGATTTGCTGTGGCAACAATGATGAGGCAATGATTTAATGTCATTGAAAGCTTGTCCTGGCACAAGGGAACAGGAACAAAGGATTTAAATAATTGCTGGGGAATTAGACAATCCTATGCAGGCTGGCTTATCTAATTTCTTGGCAACTAATTAAATTCTTTGTTCATGTTTCTTTGTGTCAGAACAAGGTGTCAACGACATTAAATCATTGCCTCATCATTGTTGCCGCAGAAAATCAATGTTGATCTTTATCTTCCTACTTTGGCAACAACATTTTCTTTTTATTACTCATTTCCACAAAGGTCACAAGCAGGAAAATATTAATTTTATTTAACTGATCATTTTTGTTAAAAATGTGGGATAAAATATTTAACATAGTTGTTTGCTGTTTACCTCCTCTTTACCTGGCGATGAAAGCTACTTGCCCCTTGTGACAACTACTCCATACTGCAACCGAAACCACACTCCCTCACGATAGACTCAGAATATGCTCATCGTCACCATCGTGCACTGCAAACCCCCGCATCTGAAACACAGCAACGACGGTGAAAAACGGCATGAAGAAGACAAAGAGGAGACAGAGGACAAAGATGAATGCTAGCAGGTGCATGGCAAGCCCCCCAATATGATGCCACTGACCCCCCATTCCCCTTTCTTGGCCCAGGGAACACTTTTGAGGCCATGACTGCCTAGCCATACCCTCACACCACACTCCGACCTTTGTCAGATCAAGAGAGCCCAGAGAATGCATGATGACAAGCCATGAATGCATGACAGCTTGTTATCGGCAGCAGTCCCTGCCCGCCAGGAAACTAGCATGCAACACAACAACACTGATCTGGGGTGAGCCACCAGGTAGGTGAAAAACCACCTGCATGACCACCCCACCACTCACCATCACCCCCTCTTCCAACCACGTAGCGTCCACCAGCTATCCTATGCAACTCTGCCGCTCCATGGACCTCGCGAGCACAAACAAGGATAGCAGCCATGATCAGTGCACTGCAGGAACGCCAGACCAGTGAGCCGCCCCCTACCCCTCCTATGATGCCGTTTCACAGACCTACAGATGTGCGAAGGCCCTGTGCAATGCATGAACACCAACCCACCAACTCATGCATGCCAGAACAACCGCCCACTCGCAGAACACCAACACCTTAAAGCCCAACACCAACACCTAAACCCAAACGCCCCAGATTGACAGTCGCGACGTGGTTCACCAAAATGTCAGGCTCCTCATCCTTAGCTCCACCGCCGAGCATAGTAGCTGCACTGTTGTAGGAGTAATTTTCGGCATAGGAACCCTTCCCTGGAAACACAAAAACCAGCTATAGTACAAGTCATTCCATGAGAAACTTTCCTACCTTCCTCCTTAGCCTCTGATTGATCGAGACGGAGCTGGACTCTCTCCTTCCGAAGTGCCTTCTCAATGTCTCTCTGGCGCTTTTCCCCCCTCTGCTTGGCTCTCCTCTCTAGTACAGGAATCCAGGCCGATTGGCGTCACTCTCCTTCATGACTGTGGACAGCAGGGAGAATATCTTCTTCTTCTTCATCACTTTCACTGTCATCTGAGCTCTGTCCATCATTGATGTCATGGTAATCCAAGCCGTTTTCTTCAAAGCTCTGCCTGAGATTAAGGTCCTTGACGATGAGAGATGGTATGAACATGGGGTACTTGGAGTGGACAGTAAAAGGACCGTCGTATGGTGCCACCAATCCATTGACAGTTCCCAACCACGGTGCATTCCACATTTTTTCCAAACCCCGTGGGTTGTTGAAGTTGGAATATGCCAACGAAATTCCATTGCATACCTGTTCAGTGGTGTGATAAGGGGAAGGTAACATAGGTGTAAATGAAGGTTGTGGTCGAGGTTCCACCATATTGACAGTGGGAGAGATCGAATTCAAGTTGAAGATGATTGCATACCAATAAATAGGGAGTGACCCGAAATACGGGACCATAGATAACAGGATGAACAATGCATTTATGTAACAGATTGGAGATTTTCGGCCGTCAAAGCAAGAAAAAGATATTAAATTCAGTGTAACTTACATTGCTCCATGGTGAAGACGATTGTCATTCTATCAATCTCACGTGGATTGTTAAGAGGGACAAAAGGAACATAAGAATAGATCGACAAGAGCAAAAACAAAAGAGAAGTACCAGAACAATGAGAATGCGCCAAGCCAGTGCAAAAATGCCACATTGTTCCAATACATAATGCATCACATGCGACATGGTTGAAATTGTTCATAACCATGTCCTCTCTTCAGAACGACTTGTGAATACATTACGATGGGTACGTCAGCATCCTAACTCTCAATTCTTTGTATTTTAACTGGAGAATGCACAGAAACTTTGGACAAACTTTTGCCTGCTCAGCTTGCTCACGTTGCAAGACCTTTCCACAAGCCCAAGCCTGTCGTGTATGGATTCCCTCTTGTCACAGCGGCGATATACAACTGTTTTGACAAAGCTTCGCCTCTGCCATCTGACATGAATGAAGAGAAATGTCAGAGACTCGCAGTTACACGCATTATTGACGTGTATGACTACCTCGAATCACAATGCATGGATATATGGCCAAGGCACAAGATACAATTCTCGTCAGCTTATGTCAATAAGAAGCGGACAATCGTTCTGCATTTTGGAAAGTGCCTTCGTCATGATGATAGTCTCATCCCAAATGGTGACAAACTGGAGCAATTGAAGGAAATTCTGGCTAAGGACGGGTTCAAGGAAGAACTGGGGTGGTTTATTTTCATTCAATGATTGTGAGTAGTTTTCGTACTGGAACCGATTTCCATTGACCTGACAGTTAATTGATATATTAGATGCCATTTTCTGTCGTGTCCACTGTCCCTGTATTTTACTGTAAACCAACATTGACTTTGGTCTTCATGGCCTGAGCATTTTTGCCTTTCCAATTTCCAATTGAAGGCTCACACTTGATCACTTATGAATCGATGACCATCCTCAAACTCATGGTCCGAAGTCTCAAGAAAGTACAGGATACAGATATATGAAGCTCTTTGGCCACCTCTCCAATGTTCAATGTTCAACCACCATCACCACCCTCTATAGTCACTTCAACCTTGACCTTGAACCACTCTTTTTGATTGGATGCCACATTTATTTAATTGGTTTCATCAAATTTACCATGTCTCCGGACTCTCCTTGGTATTTGGGCTCCAATACGCTCAACCATCTGGCCGAGTCCATTGTCGGTTCCAGTCGAAATGCAATCAAGGTCGATCTGGTCAATAAAATTATCTATGATGACCCTGCTGTCTTCAGGCATCAGCGCATTGATCAAGTTAACAATGATTTTGTCGCAGTGTGTGTGACATCCTTCAAGGCTGCAAACACTGAGGATATAAAGCTTTTGAAAGCATTGACAGAACAGGCTTTGAAGAAAATGCCTGAGGTCATGGAATTTGAGGAGATCAAAGGCAGGGCCAGCGACTCTAACAAGGTGGTGAGGAGTGTTAATCATGGTTCTGCAGAAGAGATGATGTATGTTGTTGCAAGGCATGTATCGCGTATAGGTGACACGTAGCGCAGGGGTAGCTGACAAGCTATCTAGCCCTTACCTTGGGTGTTGTGTTGTGAGAGGCGTGCTAAGCAACTGACTAGCTAGAAGTATGAGACTTAAGATTAGAGGGGCATAGTGCTGGCCCTTATATACCTACAGGCATGGTCCATGCTACTATGTACGCATATTTACATAAGAATGCTGCAGGGTGTAAACACAGCATATGGTGTAAAAGGCTGTGTATCAAACACAGCTTGTGTCATAACTGTGATGCATGTGGTCACGTGGTTTTATGCCAACACTCCCCCTCAAGTAGTGCAGCATTAGCGCACATACTTGTCTGTGGGTACAAGAGGCAAATGGGTTATAGAGGATAAAACTCTATACCAAGCTGCTTTCTATGTTTCAAGAAAAGCGTCGGGCCCAGATTCTTGGTGAACATATTGGCAACGTTCTCTGTAGTGGGAACGGCGAATACTTTAACTTCACCTTTTTCAATCTGTTCTTGGATGTAGTGATAGTGGATCTCAATATGCTTAATCCCTTTTTGTGTTATGGGATTCTGAGTGTTGAAGATCGCTCCATGGCTGTCACCATAGATAGGGACATACGGCATGGGTTTTCCAAGTTCGCTGAATAAGATCTTGTACCATGCACAATCATGTGCACAGTCAGAGAGCGCTATGTACTCTGCCATAGTGGAGGATGTAGAGATCAGGGTCTGCGTCTTAGAGTGCCATTTGACACTGGCGTTTGCAAGGGAAAAATAGTATCCCTGCATAGATTGATGTCTGTGATCTGCATCTGATCTGTCATCTCCATAGCTGGAGTCACAATAGGCGTAGAGCCCTGTGTCACTTCTTCCATCATAGACCAAGGCGTATTTGCGTGTACTGGCTAGGTATCGCAGTATGTGCCTAGTCTTTAGGAGGTGTTCCTCTGATGGATTATGGGTGAATTTCTCCATCTGAGTAACAGCGAAGGCAAGATCGGGACGAGTTCCAAGCATTAAATATAGCAAGGACCCTATCACCAATTGGTACTGAGACCGGAGAGCCGCCGTAGCAGTTCCATCAAACAGTTCAGGTTTATAGCTGGTGGGAAGAGGAGTTTGTGCAACCTTGGCATCGGCCATACCAAAGCGCTTGAGAATTTTCTCAAGGTAGGGAACCTGATCTAGATAGGTCTTCCCTCCTCGATACTCTATCCTCATACGGAGAAACTCCCTGCATTCTCCTAAGTCGCAGCATTCCCATTTGTCCATAAAGAGTTTCTTCTTGGACGTGACTAGGGTGGTGTTTGGTCCAGTTAGGATGATATCATCCACATACACGAGTATGATGACCCTTGTTCCATCAGCATGTTTAGCAACGAAAATGCCAGCATCAGCATAAAGGCGGGAGAAGCCGAGAGCCTTTAGGCTTCGATCAAGCTCATGCCACCAAGCGCGAGCAGCTTGCTTGAGACCATAGATGGCCTTTTTCAAGCGAAGGACCTTGTGTTCATTGCCCAGAACTTTGAACCCCTGAGGTTGCTCCATGTAAAGTTCCTCGTCTAATGTTCCATATAGGAAGGTGGATTTCACATCAAGGCCTTCAATTTTCCATTTCTCAAACGCTGCTAGCACGAGAATGGTACGGACCGACTCAAACTGTACGACTGGTGAGAAGATCTTGTCAAAGTCTAGACCCTCAATTTGTGAGAAGCCTTTAGTGACTAAGCGGGCCTTTTTACGTCCATCGGACTTTAAATCAAATACCCAGCAATTTTTGATAGCCTTACGGCCAGGAGGTAGGTCAGCAAGCTCGTAAACGTTGCGTTTCTTGAGGGCCTCTAATTCCTCAAACTGAGCTTTGCACCATGCCCATTGATCTTTCAGCTTTTAGTTTGCCGATATCCTTGGTTGTCCAATCTCGGACATTCATCGGATCTGGTAATTCATTGTGGTGAGGTATTGCCTTTGAAAGCAAATATTCCCACAATGCTCCCCCTTCCGTTGCTGATTTAGCATGACCAGGGTCACCCTCCACAGTGTTGCTCGACTGTCCTGAATTAGGAATGGACGTTGCGCTATTTGCATCAGGCAATTTTCGATGTCTGTCAGTGTCTGTAGAGGTGCTGGGCGGGTATACATTCCCGTCTTTTCTGGTACCTTTCCTCTCTTGCTCGGAGCATCTAGGTGGCTCATTACCATGTTCTGCTCCCCCTGGAGCATGTCGGGGTTGCTGTGGTGGCGATTGAGGTGGACGTCGAGGCTCAGCATCGTCATGCGATCTCTCTTCATCTCCTTGTGGAATGATAGAATCATGGGGTGGAGTGAGAGGTGCATCCTCATCGGGCACACTCTCTGTCTCAATTGAGATCTCGGGTTCCTCGGGTTCCTGAATTTGTGTGACAGGTGGCACTTTGTGTTTTGCACACTTTGGGAACAAGCGTTCATCAAACAGTGCCATGGCAGCAGTAAAGATGACATTGTTGGGAGCATGCATGAACATCATGTTCGATTCATGACCATCACGATAGCCAAGAAAAGTCATCAACTCTGACTTGGGACTTAACTTGTTGGCTCAGAGGTCTTTGTGAATAAAGACGTAGGCTCCACATCCAAGGATGCGTAGGTGAGAGAGATTGGGTTTGAATTCATCAAGATACCCTTTCAGAGTTTGCCAATCACGGTGCCACACAGGGGTGCAGTTGTATAGGTAATTCACATGTAAAACGCTGAATTCCCACCAACTGTTGGGTAGACAGGCCTGATGGCGCATAGACTCCACTTTCTCATCGATAGTACGGTTGAAGCATTCCGCTCTGCCATTCATTTGCGGCTGAGAGGGAACACTCCGTTGGATCTCGATCCCTTCATCTTTAAGGAGTTTGACATAATCCTTATCGACGTATTCTCCTCCATTGTCAGTCATCCATTCACCAATGGTCGCGTTGTATTGCGTTTTGACCATGGTGATAAACTGTTTGGATGCTGCTTTGGAATCACTCTTCTTTTTCAGAAGGGATATCCAGGAGTGAGAGGAGTTGTCGTCAAGGAATGATATGTAATATTTGTGTTTGTGGTACGATTGCACCACAAACTCCTTGAGATCAGAATGAATCCATTGAAATGGACGTGTGGCATGTGCAGAATTTTCAGGAAAAGAGCGAGAATGCATCTTTCCTTTCGCACAGCCTTCACACACCGGCGGACTTTTAGGGACTTCGATCGATCTCAGAAAATTCCATGTACTCGATTCAAATTTCTCAAACACCTGTTTTCCAGGATGTCCAAGTCGCCGATGCCAGAGATCATAATCGTCCCTGTGCATGGACTTGTGTGTGGTCAACTCACTTCCAGTGAGGACCTCCAAATTGACCCAATAGATCGTATCGGTAAACAGTCTGGTCAAAGCTAATATTTTCACTTTGCCAGTTTGAGCTTGAATAAACTCAAGGGTGCACTCATCTCCCTTGATTTGCATGTTGCCTTTCAGGAGTAGTCCCATGGATAAGAGACAGATTCCCATGCCAGGCATATAGAACACCGGTGATAGGCGGGAAATTGTGATCGTCTGTGGGATTGTAGTATCCACCCATGTTTTCATGAAGACAGTGCCATGGCCGTGTATGGCTGCGGCGCCATTGGCAGTTTGTGCCTGTGGCCGGTTCTTTTCATCAAAGAACATAAGGTCAGAGAAATCCGCCTTATTGTCTGTGAAATGGACTGATGCTCCTGAGTCAACTATCCACTCTATGAAGTTTGACTTAGAGTTGCCTTTGCAGTCTGCACAATGCGAGACAAAGTCACACATTATATTGGTAGCTAGATACTTATCTAACGATCTACCAATATCTAAGCTAATAGAAGCTAGAGTGGGATCAGTTAGTAAGGCGCTTTTGTGTGAGCAAAAAGGGACTAACTCATTGTCTGTCGGGCCTTCATAGGCATCATGGTCATCTGACCAGTGCTTGTAGGGCTGTGGACCCCTTGTGCCCCAGGCGCGTCTCGTGGTCCTACTGGGCCCAGCCACTGGGGCGGGTGCCGGTTCAATAATAGGACTGCAGAGTGTCTCTGGGTCATCTCCGTAGTCGGACGTGTCATCATCCAGGTTGAGCTTCAACCCTTGTGGAAGGGGAGCATCATCCTTGTCATCCCCAAATAAGCCTGATCCTTCTGGGATCGGGTCCTCTTCTCTGAGGGACACCATATCTTCTTCCTCTGACGGCACATCGATCACCATTGCATCTAGCATTGGTGCCATTTCTGGCGTTGGAGCCCTGGGTGGCTCGCAGATGGGATCCGTGAGCGAGTATGCACCCCACTGAAAGGCAGGGGTCTCAGGCTCAGGGTCCTGGAGCATGTATGCTCCCAACTTTACAGTTGGGGCTCCAAACGTTCCGTTGGTTACTTCCTCCAGGGAAGCGATCCCCTCAAACTCTTTTGAAGTTTGGATGGTGGGTGTTACCCCAAGGTGACTCATCAGGTCGCAGGATCACTGGACGTGGGGGTATGGAGGAGTCGTCCAGCCAGGGTTTTTCCAAGGGCCTGTGGCCTTCTCTCATCGTGTAGAAGGCCCAGCAGCTGAGAACGAGGTTACAGAGTGTGCTGTGGGCACTGGTAGCGCTGGTGTGTTGGCGATATGCATCACTGCCGATGCTAAGACGAAATCGGAGTTGTAGGTATCCGGGGCTCCAGCCATATGGCTGTGTGCACCCTTACCCTTTCCTCCACATCGGAAAGGCCATTTCTTCTTCTGCTGCGAGCTGCCGGAATCGGTGCTCTGCTGCTCAGAGTACTGAGGATTTGGGCCTTTGCCCTTGATAGCGGTGTTCCGCTGTACCTGCGTCTGCTGTTTTTGCTGCAGCTTGTTAGCCAGAGCCTTTCCCTTGTTATACATAGTCCCCTTGCAGGGCTGCTGGGAAGGAGGGAGACTGCCAAAGCGGGCAGCCCAGATGTCGCGGACCGAATCTACGGTCTTGGCAAGGTTGAAAGAGGTGGCTGTCTCGTCTTTGAACATGGTTTCCACCAGACATTGGTAGATTGATTCTTGCCTGACACTATTTGTGGTGGGCAAGTTGGAGATGAGGATGATCGAGGCCAGAGAGGCGCTGATCATGTGAGAGGGGATTGACCCATAGTGGTGCATCCACTGGGCGAGCTGAGGGCTGGGATCAGAGAGGTTGAACTGGTAGTCCTTGATGTACCAGAAGTGTTCCAGTAGCTCCGTAATGGAGGACTTGGCGTAGTGGTTGCCTAGCCATGTCCAGGTGGCGGCAGTGGTCTTATCTTTGACCTGATCCCAGATCCCTATGTCCAGGGCTCGGTTGAAGATTCCCATTGCTTGGGAGTTCCCATCAGTCCAGGTTGACATTTTGCGGTTGAAGTCCGCTATCTGCGTATTGTAGTAGTTCATTTGGACGTTGAACTGGGTCCAGTAGCGGGCAGCTTTTTCAGCGTCCGTGTTGGACATTTCTCCAGTGATGATGGGAGGGGTGGTTGGCATCTTTGGGCGTTGAGTCTTGGCCGGTTTGGTGGTATCGCCTTTGACTACATCATATACTTTGGTGGTCATGAAGACGCCGACCATCTTGTCCTTCCAAGCCTGGAAGTTGCACCTGGTGAAGCGGGGAATGTCGGAGATGTTGATGGAAGTGGCTTTGTTGGAGGAAGACATTGTTGATAGGGTTGGTTGATTTCTGAAAAGAAAAGAACTTGGGTGTGTCAGCGAACAGGTATGATAGAGCGTGCAACCATAGTGGCACACAGCGCATACTGCGCTTGACATGAACCCTGACTCCATTAGAGTCAACAAGCTTTAGACCTGTGCCTACGGCACGGCACTCGCTAACGCTCGGCCGTTCCTCCAGCACCGGTCACAGCTTGCCGGGGGCTGCGCCCCCTGGACCCCCTGGTACTCATCCCTAATCCCAGTTTTCATATGCATGTCTAATCCCAGTTTTCATATGCATGTCTAATCCCAGGTTTCATCTTATGGCACAGCACTCACTGACACTCGGCTGTGCTATGGTGGACTGATCCACATGTTCCATCTGAATCATCAAATTTACACATTTTATATTTTAATCTCCATATCACCAATGTCAACTTATATACAGGTTTTAAAACAGATGTACAAAATTTGGAGTAAAAGTTATAAGAATGTGGAAACATAAAAAATTAGTCTAGAAGAACTTCAGGATATACAATATTTTTCGTTACAGGATTTGGAAATTGATCATCCCAAATTATCTTGATGTTGTGAACAGAAGTGACTCGAGAAATAGCAACATAGAATTGTCCATGAGTGAACACTGCAGATCTGGCATCTATCCCCACATGATTCACAGATTGGCCTTGTGACTTGTTGATCGTCATAGCAAAACAGAGTCGAACTGGAAATTGTACACGTCGAAGTTTGAATGGAACTTGCGTCTCATTAGGAATGATTCCCATCCGAGGAATGAATATCAGCTCTCCAGCATGTTCTCCAGTCAGAAGTCGAACCTCCAGAACTCGTGATGTTGCACGTGTTAAAATACCACGTGATCCATTGCAAACACCCTCTCCAGGATTGATATTTCGCAGAACCATGATAGGACATCCAACCTTCAGAGCAAGCTTGGCAAGAGGTAACCCAGAGCAATTGATGCTGTTAAGATATTCCACTGGGTACATTAGAATCCCCTCTTCTCCATGCCCTTCATTATCTTCAATGGAGT
>Ga0307507_10009331_pt1 | contig 13132 bp, 13 predicted proteins | sample 7_EM_MG_FD_207223 | JGI IMG/M metagenome (GOLD analysis project Ga0307507, IMG submission 207223) | Populus trichocarpa ectomycorrhiza microbial communities from riparian zone in the Pacific Northwest, United States - 7_EM | ecosystem: Host-associated > Plants > Roots > Unclassified | place...
TCCCGCCTAAGGATTTCGGCAGTTGGGACTGAGAACACCAGATCGGCAAAAATGAGAGCGAATAATGAGAGCACCCTAAAAGGAAGTTGAACAGAAGATAACGAGAATATCATGAAATAGTATTGCTATTCCAGTTTGCCAGTCACTCGAATAACCCGATTCGATACTTTGTCGTCCAGCGACTTGGGTGGAAGGAAACATACACCCTCAATATACGGCCGCTTCTCATTAGTTACGTAATGCGGCATCGCCCCATTGGCGCCTACCCTGAACAACCTGTAGAAATCTCTACTTATCCTCTTGCAACGTCACCCTGAATCTTGCAACCATTATAAACATGGACTGCAATATTGGGCCCACAGTGTAGTTTCCAGCACAAAATATACGCACAGTGCGTCCCTCTGCCACAGTGCAGGCCGTTAACCATCATGATTCATCGCATTCATATGAGCCTCAGGTATAAAAACTTTAGTACTTAATCCCAGCGTACTCGAGAATATTTTTTGTAGTACTCACGTCGTGAATGGGTCAAGGGATGGTTGGTCTGATAAAAGCTAAATGGGACCGTAGACCCGACTCCGGATGATCGGATCTCACACTGGGGGAGGTTTGGAAACCCCCATTCGATATAAAAGACATCAATAAGGATTTGAACCATAGTCATCCTCTTGGGTATTTGCAGTGAACTCAGGAAGAATGCAGTTGGTGCCAAACCCAATCATGATGGACTTGTAAACCAAAAAATTTCTATATGTGGGTAATGAAGATCCGTCTCACCTGTCTCCGAATTATTGAAGGTGAGACACACTTTCGCCATGCATGCTTATATATTTAGAAGAATGTTTTCTGCCTGTTTTCGCCACCAAGTTGCTCAAAGCCTGAGGCCTGAACGCGCCGGACCTTCCTAAACCTTGAGGCTACGCGGAGATACAAGTCGGGCATGCCATGCGACATTTTGATCCGTTTATCAATTCTGATGATCGCCTCCACCACATCACCCCAAAGTAGCAATATCTAAAGTGTTCCATGAGGCTTTCTTTTCTGAATCCTCCTAATACCCTCTTGAGGACACATTGAAAACATTGCAAACCGGAATTCTGTCAGCTTGGACACCAGGAGCTCATGGATCCATTTCATTTACTGTCCACTTCACTTACCTGGGTCCACCTAAATGGTCATGTCTAGATAGCGTCCCTGTCTATGGCGTTCTTCCGCTTGTAGCCAGTGGCGTCCCAATCGGGCAAGAAGTGCAGAGCATAACACTGATCATACTGGACGATATATTGGAATTTGACTTACGGACAGTAAACCTCTGAGACTGGACCCACACAGCAGATTCAGAAGTACGTAGGAATAGTCAGGTAGGCCTCGTCAGGGTTAGGCGGGTTATCGTGAGAGACTTTGGGAACCGTGACAGTCTCCACATCTGTCGGAGTTCATGCGGAATACGGATCGAGAACCCTTACGACCATTGAGTAGTGATGAACCGAAATTGCGTTTGAGAGCCTCAAAGCAAACAAATTTGAATTGTCCCTAAGGTCCGGATAACTCAGGCTATAGGGGATTTACTTCTACTGGACTTGTGATCATTACAACTATAATTCGTGTTACATTTATTATTTGGGTTATCCGCTACGAAAGACCTAATCTGTGCAAATGAAACAAGATAAGAAACATGTGCAATGTCATATATGACTTCGGATTACGTGGTTTTCGGCAAGACTATACTGGTGGCTGGGACCAGTGTGCTACCAAAAGCGAATACTGACAGGTGCCTTTCCATCAACCAACCGTCTATGGACTACGTTGCTCGTGAAAGATGACCACTGTAATAAAGGAATAAATGGACAAAAATTTGGAAGCAAACAATTTACGAACCCCGTTGCCAATGAAAACTGCTGAAGACCGTCCAATCTCCATGTCCACTGCGACACTCACATCCTGTTGTTGGGGATTTAATTTCAAGTCGCGACTCATCACCACCCTTTTCCATCCGTCTTGCATGAATGCATCTTTGAGGTCCTCTATCCACTCCGTGTGATCGTTTGACATGATATATAACACAGACAACTCGTGTCCAACCGTCCGTGTTTCATATCTTCGCTTTGCTTGCCTCACTCGGTAATGGATATAATCGGCAGTGGGCCAACATCTCTTCAAAATGTCTTCGCCGCTTGAATGAGACTCTAATTTATCGGGAAGGAAAGGAAGAAGGTTCCAATTGTAGAAGGTGGAATTCGCCGCAGCGTGTTCAAGACAGGCCTGCTTGAAGTCTCCACGGCGAACGTGTATAGAAAAGACAGAGGAAAGAGTATTCTTGACATCCAGAGCGTCATATGACTGATTATTCGTCAAGGAGGACTGGGGTGGAGGGAATAAGAATAAACCGATGTTATCCCAAATTGCGGACTCGACGATCGTGGAAGTGCCAAGACGACGCGAAACAGGTGACAGAACAAAGGCTTCCCATAGAGACAAACTTCTTGCCGTGCTCCAATAGTAAATATCGAAGGTTTCCGGGAAAGGTTCTTCTTCCCGCGGGGCTGCAGTGATCTCTACGCATCTCTCCTTCGTCTCAGTCAACAGTGTTCGCCAATGGTGGAAAATAACAGTTCCATCTGCGTGACGCAAAGGAGGCTTGATATCTCGTGTGTTAATGATCTTACGCTCCTGTCTGGGGCAGACGAGGTCGAAATATGCTTCGGATACCGCTCGGGGGGTTGGGTCTCCTTCATCCCAAGGGCCACCGGCCGAGGGTCCAGAGATAAGGGCGTTCAGGGGGGTTCGAGGGGCCCATTCGCGATAGGAGGATATCGGCCATGGGTAATGCGAGTCCACCCAGGAGAAATCGTGAAAGACGTATGCTCTGTTCGATGCGTACGCCAGCCATGTGTTCATCAACCTTACAGAGATGAGCGGTCAAGCTCGAAAATATTTGCAGAAACATACATGTCATTCAGCTTGTTGTTCCACCCCGACAGGTGAACCCTGGAATTCGAGAAGAGAACATATCGACCCGACCTGCCCTCGGGATATGGGAGATCGATATTATGTTGGGGTAAATTCTTCTCCCATTCGCGAATATTTGTGTATTCAGGAGGACGAGAGCTATCGGAATAGGGAGCCATGAGGGAGGCAGCGTAAAATGTGGTAAATTTACGCAGGACGTCAATATTGAGGCCGTAGATGAGCAGGAACACGAATATGCACAAAGCGCATCCCGTGTAGGGGAGTTTGGTGGATGCTCTGCGCTGGATAATCGAATAGCGCGAATGACCCATTAGCTTCAGAAGGACAGCTATCGTTCGTGGCGAAGGCCCGGGTAGAAAACACCTCTGCGAAAAACATACATATTTTATAAAGATGGTGCTCATCACCGTGGCCCGGGTTGCAACGGTTTTGGGAACGGTGATAGATAGTTTCAGATCTGATAATATCTCCATGGGTCGTATACAGCCCTTGACCATGCTTCGAATGTCTTTGGCGTGGTTATGAGATCAATGATCCATGCATACCAAAGGAAGATGTGCATTAGAAATACCATCCAATGACCATTTGACGCGGATGATGCAAAAGTCCGTCCAGATTCGCATTTTATGAATTTCATAATTTTATGGGTTTTCCAAACACTAAAACCCTAAGAACAAATACTCACATACCAGTAGGTTCAAAAAAAAGTATAAATCTATTGCTAAATACAGGTTTCAAGTTTTTAAATGTTTTCGTGGGTAACGATTTAGGCACACGGACTTTCGTCCCGGAGCCTTTCTATCAATACATTGATGGTTAGGATGTCGGCATGTTCCCGGCATGATTGCATGATCGAAATCCAAGAAAGGAAAGAGTCACGTAACAACAAGTTGAACTAAGGTTGAACGATCGATCTTGCAATGTGTAGACAAGGGTTTAAAGATCTGGCATTAGCTTGAATGTAGATTTTAAAATAAAGTCCTGCAGATTCGTTTCTATCGGCTCCAACTTGGCTTGTAACTATGTAACTGCATTTACTATTACAACCAACAGCTTGGCTAGGAAACGCAGTCGTATATCACACAGAAATACTAAACTTTTTGACTGACTCAATATTGGACCCGAGTCTGGGCGCTTCTATTCCATCGTCAAGCCCCGACATAGTCGGCTCTTTTTCCAAGCTCAATCGATCAGAGCGATCGCTGATCTTTTCAGTCGACAGATATGCCGACAAAATTGATTGCCTGGATCGAAGGAATTCAATTCCAGACTTGCAAATTCTAAACTTTAACTTTGGACCTGATGCCCATTGAGAACTTGGGTGTTTGTCCTTTCAAATTTCCATCTCTGGAAAAAGTAGTTTCCACTTCGGAAAAAGTAAGCCAGTTGTTTATCTCATTTCCAATCACAGAACGATATCCTTTCTACACTACCTGAAATGATCAATACGCTCAACCAGTCACAGCAATATGCTCAACCAGTCATAGCCATGTTTGCTCCATCAGCTTGCATCGTGCCAATCTTCCCAAAAATCGTCTCTCCGGGATTCATCGCGTGCAGTGCATGATTGAATGGCCGCATTGGTCCTTCAACTCTTGGGGCATGTGTCTCATGGCGATACGCTATTGTCCCATTTGGTCCCGGAAGATAGGCATCGGCGGGCGAAAGAGGCGTTGTGGGTGAATAAAAGAATCCGCGCTCAATCGAGGAAAGGAGTGCAGAGATAGGTGTTTTTGATGAAAAGAGTGGGGAAGATGAGTCATGAGCTTTCAAAAGGAGATTGCTTTCGGGAGTATGAGGCGTCGCTTGGTCTTCACCGAGGAGGTCGGAATTATGAATTGAAGGTTTCTCAGCATTGTAAACGGGACCAGGTCCTTCACTAGTGGGGGTGGATAACAGCGAATCAGCAGGAGAGACGGATACAGATGTATGTGTTTGTGCATGGTGGACAGTTCTGTCTGCGTCCTCGTCTTCGGCAATATTGACCTCGGGTTGCTGGGGCGTGGAAAGTTGCGGCAGTATATTTACAGCTTGAAAACCAACTTCTTTGACAATGACCTTCGTACTCCTTTCATCGTTTTCATTTTGTTCATCTTGATCGTCCTTCAGCTCACATCCTGCAGGAGATGGAGGTAAAGCAACCATCGCAGGTGTCACAGGTCTCTTTGTAGAAGCAATACCCTGGGTCGTAGTTGTAGTAACCGTCTTTGAAATGAGGCTGGAAGGTTTCTTGACCACAGACTTCGCCGGCGCTTTCTGTGCACCGGAGGGCGCAGCCTTCGTGGGAGGGGCAGCTGCACGACCCCAGATGGGTTTCGCTTTGTTAATCACCAAGGGCTTAGTTGCATTATCTTTTTTGATTGAAGACGCGGGAGCAGTCGGCGCAGGAGCAGTTCCAGTAGAAATAGCATTACCAGTTGGTCTGAATTTTGGAACGGGTGGTTTAGTTGTGGGCTTTCGCACTGCAATAGTGGCGGGTTTCTTGATAGGAACGGGTTGACGAGCCAAGCTTGTAGAACTTGCTTTAACTGCTTCATTAGTTGAAGCAGACGAGTCAACCCTTGATGGAGGTCTCTTATTACCCTCTTGTTCCTTGTGCGGGGCAGGCGGAGGAATGGGTACCCTCCTTGCACCACAAATCGCGGGTGGTTGTTGGGCCGTATCAGATGTTTTGGTGTTGGAAGCGACCTGTAAACGACGAGGGGCCACCGTAATTGCATTTGTGGATGTAATAGCAATGGTAGATGTTAATCGCGATGCCGCATTTCGGGAAGGAGCTGTAGCGGAATTAGATTGTATAATATGAGAGACGGTTCGAATCGGGCCAGATGCGGTTCCGGTTGCTGTTGAGCTCGAGGAGGCGGGTCGTAAAGAGTTTGTATTTTGGGATCCGGATGCAGTTCTTGATTCCGTTGTTAGGGGTTGAATAGGAGGACCATGCTGCTCCTTTCTGACGACCCGCGTCAATTTCGCGGCTAGATTTTTTGATTGGACCGCATTTGTAACAGCAATTGTGGAAGCAGAACCAGTTCGCATGTGCCCACGCGCTTTGTTCATGACGGGATTGGGTTCGGGTGCTTCGGAATTAACCCGAAGGTTCGAGGTAGACTTCGATGAAATTAGGGATTGGGATTTTGCTGTCGTTGGCTTGATATCAAGATATTTCTTCATTGTCGGACTGAGTGGAGCTGTGAAACTAAAATGAAAGATGAGTATAATAGATGATTTTCCACTACTCCCCTACACGTACCTCTCTACCCTCAACGGAAGAAGAAGCTTATACGACTCGAATATTTTCCTGCTGACCTTTCGCACCTCCGGATTTGCATCTCTAGCACTGCCACGGATGATTGCCTCGATGTCCCGCGCCCGAGCCTCCTTCTCGAGATCAGGAGGATTACACGAGTTCAAACACGCCAAAGTGCCTTCCGCTACAATGAGTCTTAGCGTAGCAGCTTTATCCCTGATATTTTGTACGAAAAAGGAAAGAATAGAAGCCAGTTGGGTTGATTCGATGATGCTGAGAATAACACCTCGCGCACGGTTGATGACGACTTTGTTCGTCCTACCACAGACAATCAGCAATGTGGGCATAAAGAGCGGCATTAGTTGATCGAAATCATGACCAAGACCATTTGCCACCGAGGTTAGCATGTCTAGAGCCGTTCCGCATAGTCGTGTACGTTCGGAATTCATCGCATTCGTTATTGGGCGATGGAAGTTCCGAATAGCGTTGACCACCTCTGTTGGGGCACTTTCACAACCGCCTTTTTCTGCAACTAAGGTGAAAGCTTGAATTGCCTTGGATATCTTCTCCCAACTATCCTCTGTCTCTTCCAGACAAAAATCATGGCGCAAATTGTCGAATCTGTGTTTTATATCTGTCGCAGAAACTTCCTATGCAAGCAACAGAAGTGAAAAAACCTATTTGACATAATTGTAGGAACTTACGATCATTACTGAAGCTTTAGAAAATAAAGACCTGAACCAACACGCCAAGACTCGAGTACAACTGTCAACAATTGAATGTTGAACTGTATGTGACACGTGACCGTGTCACTGACGCGTCCTTAGAACTCAAAACTGTTAATCCTTGGTTGCTTCCAGGGGAAAATTGCCACCACTTCGGCAATACTAGAGTGGTCTTCTGAGTAGATGGAAAACATCTAGGTGAGACTGGATCGTCGCAGCCGCTATTTTAGTATGTGATTGGTTACAGGGTCCGAGTTCAACGAAGCCCAGCCCTTTGAATTCATGATAATTTTCGTCGACTTCTCTGCCGATCTTTCAGATTGCTACACATGCCAACCAATTGATTCCTAACCACAATTCTGGATCTTGTTTTCTAGCAGTCTTGACCCTCGTGATTTTTATTTTGGTGAACACGATCAGACTGAGACGTGAAATTGTTACTGATAAATGAAATTCAGCATCGATTCAACCTGTGGGATGAAAATTTAATCAATTACCTGGGTCGAACAGAAGAGGCGTTGGTTCAGTGATTATTAATCGGTGGTATTACACACCAATTTCCCGTTGTTGTTGCGCACCTATCTGACAATGAATAAGCACTTTGGAAACTATGGTTGCGATTGACGTTCACGCAGTTAAGAACCCAGTGCATTTGTTTGTAATTTTGGCACCGCATGTACATATGAGTGTTAGTTGCAGCGAGAATGTGAATTGGGTACATAGTACCACAGGTTATGAGGGGAGTTATCATCAATGTATTTGTACCTAGGGGGTATTTGTCTAAGAACAAGCTCCGGGTACAGCAAGAAAGGAGGTAATGATGAGCCGGCCGCGGTTTGGACTCGGAAAGGTACACAAAAGGAAATCCACCACGAAAAAGGAAATTGTTGCAGAGTCAGTAACCTTGGCAATCCTGCAAGTCGGACATGTACAGGTCACTCCTGAATATTACACTCTAGAATATCTTATGGGACTATATAATATATAATCGGTGATCTTTCTCGTCGTGAAGCGTTCAACATAGAACGATCGAGGTTGTATACATCCCCAGCCACAGGTCACGGTTTTTTTTTAAATAAAAAAAAAAGAATTAGCACGAGTACTGCTGGTCCTGAATACCAGAATGTGTGACTGGCCGAAAGTAAGGTTGACCCTGGACCCATAACAAAGAGTGATCAAATAAGCCCTGGTTCGCTGGAACGGCCGCTGTTTTAAATTTTCGGTGCTAGTTACCTCGCGTTGTGGTTGTTTTTTTAGACTAAGTACAAGAGTAAAATACAGGAGAGGGCAGGTGGAACAACTGGAACAGCTATCTTACATCTGGACTGAACGGGAACTATGAAAAAAGCCGATGGCACTACCTAAAGGTAGCGGAAATCCGTTATCGGCAAAGGGGATTTTGATATGAGGGGTTGTATCCAGAATGAATACGCCGCCCAATTTCTGTCAAAAATTTATCCAATCCTGAAAACATGGGGATTAGAGAGGAATGCACACATAACCGTTTCCGCAATAACAGACCTTCAAATTAAACCAGGCAAGAACCACCACGGAACTAGCTGTGCATAAGCATCCCATTCCTCGTGGAACAGCTTGCTCATCTGGTGATCTTCTGCATCGGCCCGACTGATTGCAACACAAAGCGTCCAGAACCACCAAGATGCCCAAAGTACAATCCTGACCGCGTCTCCGCCGATATCCCTGGTCCATGCCAAGGGTCCACATTCTGTCATCCAGCTTCCTCTTGTAAGATGTGTGAGAGCAAGCCCGAAAACGAGGAGCATGGCTCCGGTGTAAGATGGGTGCCTGACATAGGCGTAGAAACCCCTTGTGATAAGCCGGTGGTTTTGCTGGACGGTCAGTTCGAAAGTGAAAAGGGGACCAAGAGTTTTATAGCAATCTTGGCGTATGAAAGCCCCGAGAAGGACAGCCAGAACACCCAACAAAAATGTGGGTGTCAGCCTGAGTAGAGGTGACGCCTCCGATGTGGTGGACTGCGCAGGGCAGATGAGGGTTGGGAGTGTCGACGATGGATTGATCTTGGAAGCCGCGAAGACGAGCGTTGAGAGTGTTGACAACGAATTGATCATGGAAGCAGTGAAAATGCTACGGAGATAAAACAGCACCTCGAATATCGCACAAAAGTAGGTGATAAAAGTATGACACTGAGAGTGCGGCATTATTAGCAGGGACGGGAACTCAACCAGAAAAGCCACACCTTGAAGACGGCAGGGGCGATCTGTAAGATATACAGTTGTTCGGTGTGATACCTTTGTTTTTGGGAAGTTGGGTTAGGGGGTGAAGAAACGCTGGCGTTCGCAAAAGCTTGAACGACGACGAGGGCGGCACGGATGAGAGACATTTGCAGATTCGTAAACTCGCCCAAAAATTTCGCAGAAAGGAGCGAACGTACAAATTTGAGTTGAGATGAGGAATAAATATTTCGACCTGCATTTCAAGGGGTCTCAGATACACCGAGGTCGTCGCATGGGGTCATAGGGGTATTGCCAAGTGGAGCCTATGGGAAGTTACACGAGATTTTCATACCTCAATAATTGTCCGAAATGATCTGATGGTGGATCTGGTGTGGATTGGTGGATCGGAGACCTCGTGGTCCGGATGATCATTCACCAAAAATTTGCGTTCCACAACGTCCAAAGCTCATACAGGGGACTGCTTTTGAGCGACACGAGCCTAATGCATCTCGGGCTTTACTTACAACTACCATGACACCACTTTTCGCTCAGGGAAAAATCTCTTGGGGTTATGTCCAGGCACGCAGAGTCCGTTTGTTCACCAAAATAAAGACAAGCCGACGGACATTCATGAGTCAATCGATTTCACCACTCGCACCGATAGGAGTAGAGGCGGCTCTTGAGGCGGCCAAAGATGCTTCATTGGAACCCAAACCAAAAATCTTCAGCGAATTCGCTCTCACAGACAGAGTTGGCATAGTATCAGGTGGAAATAGAGGCCTGGGCCTCGAAATGGCGCTCGCGTTGTGCGAGGCAGGAGCGCGTGCCATTTATTGTCTCGGAGTACGTGATAAACCTTCTGATGAGTGGAAAAAGACGAAGAATTTCGTGGAGAGGCTTGGGAATGGATCGCGGATGGAATATGCCAGTGTAGATGTAAGGAATCAAAAAGAAGTTTGGGAAATATCGGAGAGGATAGGTGAAATTGAGAAAAGGATGGATATATGTGTGGCAGCGGCGGGTGTTCTCAAGTCGGCTAGGGATTGCCTTACTTACCCGGCCGAGGAGTTTGAGGAAGTCATGGATGTCAACACGAATGGGGCGTTATACACTGCACAAGGGGCGGGTCAGCAAATGAGAAAATTTGGGAATGGGGGGAGTATCATCCTGATCGCTTCAAAATCTGGGAGTTTTGCGAATGAGGTGAGTTCAAAGAGCATGGTGAAGAGTGTCTTTGAAATGTGAGTCGATAGGACCCTGCCTGTGTTTCGTATAACACCAGCAAGTCTGCTGTCCTCCAAATGGCGCGTAGTATGGCCTGCGAGTTGGGTCGAGAAGGAATTCGTGTCAACTCTTTGTCTCCTGGATACATATACACAGCGTTTGTTCCTTTTCTTCATCCGAATTGGAGGTGAGCGCTGAGTCCTTCAAATCAGCATGACAGCACCACATCTCGTCCAGAAACGGGAACTATTTGAGAAATGGTCCACGTTGAATCCAATAGGGCGAATTGGACGACCGGATGAAGTTCGAGGCGTGGTCACTTGGTTGGCTAGTGACGCATCGAGCTATTGTACTGGGAGCGAGTACGTTGTCGACTTATTTTCAAAATCATCCAAAGTTTGACAATTTTCAAGTATCCTGGTGACTGGCGGGTACCATGCGTGGTGAAGCTTTGAAGAGTAAATAATAACTAGTAGCCACCTCATAGAAGCCAAAAAAAGCAAGGTGTTGTTGAGACTGACCAGAATAAGAGCAGCACTATGTACATAAAATCGATTTTTATTTTATTTTTATTTATGTAATTGAAATCCCATCCAAGTATCATGATGCGACAAACCAAGTAAGTATCAACCGGTGATGAATGCCTTGACACATTGAGCGAGAACGTCCTTAGGAAAGAGAAGATAACCAGTGATGGTGCAGCAAATACAGAAGAGGGCTTTTGATTGATGGGGCCGTCGAGATAAAGGGGTAATCGGAGGTGGTGGAAACCATTCTGGAGCTTTCCCAGAGGGATGTACTGCAAGAAACGCTGGATCAGACTAGATCCATAAATGCCACCTGAATGACGAACCAGACTCTAACCAGGTCCAGTCCTCACAATATTTCGCTTCGCAAACTTCATCTAGATCAGCTAAACCAAAATCGATAACCACCAAGGCTCCATTCACGCTGCGGACAATATTACTGCACTTCAGGTCATGGTGGTGTATGCCGACGCCGTGGAGGTGTTGAATTATGGTGACCAAATGCAGCCTTCAAAAGAAGCGATGTGAGGTACGATGATTGTAGTCGGATCCGAAGACTCACCAATCCAACTCGGAGATTGTCCCTACATCAAGGAGTGGATGGCCTTCATAACTTATCATCAGCGCATCCACTTGCATCCAATCATTACGGAAAGTCCCAAGGATGTGAGGAATATGTCGAATGTTGTATTTGCAGAGTCGTGCATAAACTTTTTGTTCGTCGGTGAAATCTTTGTTGTTTGCAAACATTTTCATCACCAGGCCTGTAGAGGGACTAACAGATAAGAGTGCAACATGAAAACAGTTGCTCACCCTCCATCAGTTCTTTTGAATGAACCGCCACCAAAGGATACCGAGAATTCATTTACTACTAAAAAGTTTTTAGGCCACAACCGGAAGGCGAAGTTGCAATACGTCCTTGTGCCTTGCCAGATCACATTTGAAATGAATAAGGGAATAGGGCACAACTTAGGCCGGCTTGCAGCAGGAGTAAAGTGTTGAGAATAGTGTTTTCTTCTCCCAGGAGGAACGGCCTCAGGATAAGCTCTTGTAATGGCTGCAGTTAAAAATACTAAAACAAGTTCCAAGTATTGCCGGTTTGCTTGAGGATCGTCTTGCTGCACCTTGGTGAGGTGCAGCGTCAGATTCCTGGTCGCATAAAGTTGCTCATCTTGAACAAGGGCCACAATATTAAGGGCAAGGAGGGCCGTGAAAAGAGAAAGCCTAGATCTGGCTCGCATGCTCTGAACCTTCATCTGACAGAAGAACATTTGTCAATGCCCTTTCAGAATAATAAGAAAGTAAGATGCACCTGTGCTATGATATGACGAGTATCAATGTTACACCTGCACAACGGACCTGAACATCCTCAAAGGGCGGGCCGTCCTGGGATGGGGATGCGAAGGGGAAGTGTTTGAAGGAGTTTTGGTGGCCGTACTCTGAAAATGGATGGGACATCCTTTCTACCATAGCAAATACCAATGGGACGCCGTCCTTCGCGTGGCCGAATGCGGCGTGGTCTTACGAATCACAGGTGGACGTGCACCATCCAAGATGCATAAGGATATCGCAGGCCGTGTGGAACGCTTGTGTGTCATCGCTGGCCCCATCGTGAATCCAAAGCTGGAGCAATACCACTGCAGCGAGAGGCATCAAGGTACGCAGAGAGCCGCCCACGATGTGCGGGTAATCGTATTTGGTATGACCTGCGATGGGTGAATAAGGCATGGTCTTTGCTGTGAGACAACTGCGGAAAAAAAATTAGCTGCAAGAATCCCCCTGAATCATAGCGAGTCTCAATGGCGAGTCTTGACGAAAATCGATGGTGACTTGAAGGAGCTCATGAATAAAGTCTGGAGTGGGTCCGTAAAGGGGTTTCGGGGTGCATTGGTCGTCATGCTCGACGTATTCAGTGGTGAATTTGTTCGCTAAGCAGCTTTGGGGATCGACACACTTCTCCGATAACGAAGGGGAAAAAGACATATGATAAGCAAGGGCATCAAGCCTTTCAGAAACAAGAAAGGGTTTTGACATGTCAAAGATATCGTTGTCATCGAGTAACGTTGGTCGAGAAGCCATGCAAGTGGATCCACGTTTACTGGCTGCAGGATACGTGGCGTACGGACCGTACCAATAAGGCTGTCAGGCAATCTCGGCCAGGTTGCAACTTGGAACCCGACCACAACATGTCCGACCACCGACAGAAGAAACAGCAGAGTTTTTTCTCAGCACTCTCATCTACAT
>Ga0307507_10009332_pt1 | contig 13130 bp, 5 predicted proteins | sample 7_EM_MG_FD_207223 | JGI IMG/M metagenome (GOLD analysis project Ga0307507, IMG submission 207223) | Populus trichocarpa ectomycorrhiza microbial communities from riparian zone in the Pacific Northwest, United States - 7_EM | ecosystem: Host-associated > Plants > Roots > Unclassified | place...
CACCTAAGTGCACTTGATTGGCCTATTAACTGATGGATTTGTTCTTGTCTAATAGGTGTCGAAAGCAGAGGATCGTAAGGATCGCGGTGCCTAAGTAGGGGGTTGATTAGTCACCATAAGGATGACTAATCAAAGACACAACGACGACACGTCAACGACGCGTAACCACGTAACTTCTGTCCATATATTCCGACACTGGCAGTTCTTTCTTTGTGCGTAGAACAGCCATCCTAAGACACATAACCATGTAACCTCTATCCATGTATTCCAATACTAGCAGTATGGTGCCAGCGACGGGGTTGTATTTTAGGGAGCAAAGCTCTACCTAGTTGTGTTTGGGTCGCAGGCGTATCGGCACGACAGTTGTTAGATTCAGGTAGCAGTACGGTGCAAGCGTCGGGTGGTGATAGTGGTTGAACGTAGAGCTCGTCTATCGGTCGGTCGGTAAATCGCAGGCATATAGGCACGATCATTCGGTCGGTAGATCGTAGGCATATAGGCACGATCATTCGGTCGGTAGATCGCAGGCGTATCGGCGCGATCAGTATCATAATAGCAGGCATAGCGGCGCTATCAGTTTGTCGATTGTATGTGGCAGTACGGTGCCAGCGTCAGATGGATTGCAGGCGTAACCACTATCTATATATTCCAACACTGGCAGTTCTTTCTTTGTGCGTAAAACCACCAATATATAGACCCTATTAACGTGGTATTCGTAGCTTGCAAAGGCCGTAGAGGGGGGGGAGAGCGCGCTGGCGTTATGGGCGCGCTGTTGGACGTGGTATTCGACGTAGCAGAGCCGCTAGGATCGTGGCAGAGTGTTGAGCTTGTATAGGGTGCTCTTCTGGAGCTAATTGCTTGCCCGGTGGGAAGCTGGGTATTTGGATGCTGCTGATGCTGCTGGGTTATGGGATGCTGCTGGCGCTGCTGGATTATTGGGTATTGGGTGCTGCTGACGCTGCTGGGTATTTGGTGCTGCTGACGCTGCTAGGTTGCTGTGATGCTGGTATACTGCTCGAGGCTGTTGGGTATTGGTTTGTATGCTATGACGCGTACTGGGTATTGGTTTGCTGCTGAGTTGTGTTGCTACACTGGGTTACTGCGTAAAGCTATTGGGTAATTGGATACTGCGCGAGGCTGTTGGGTTGCTGTGACGCTGGATGCTGTATAAGCTGGTATGCTGCACAAGTGCTGCTGAGGTAGCTGCTGAGGTGGCTGCTGATGGGGTACTGCCCGAGGGCTGTTGGGTATTGGGTGCCGTATAAGCTGGTATGTACTGGCACTCAGTAAAGAGGTCGTACTGGGTATTGATTTGCGTGCTGTAGAATGTCTTATGCGTTGCGTATTTGTGTATATTCTAAGCTAGCTGGAATTGGGTGCTACTGTGAGGCTGCTGGTTGATGGTTTTGCTGCTAGGTACTGGAATGCTGCTTGCGATTGAACGAAGCTGCTGGGGCGGCGGTGAACCTTGTTGCTCTATAGCCAACCGGTGAGGTTGACCATTGATCAATGTCGGTAACACCTAAGTGCACTTGATTGGCCTATTAACTGATGGATTTGTTCTTGTCTAATAGGTGTTAAAAGCAGAGGATCGTAAGGATCGCGGTGCCTAAGTAGGGGGTTGATTAGTCACCATAAGGATGACTAATCAAAGACACGACGACGACACGTCAACGACGCGTAACCACGTAACTTCTGTCCATATATTCCGACAGTTTACGTTAATGTAATAGAAAGCTGTGGAGTCTCCCTTAACCACAAACTTTGTATAATAGGGATAGGAGATAAGTTGCCACCAGCTATTAGGCCTAAGAGCGTAATAGAGATAGTAGTACTTAGGATCTTATCTTATTAGCTACTGGCAGAGACCGTAAACTATTATTCTTAACTATCTATAATTTAGCCGTCCATTAATTAGACGCTGGTAATGACGGTATATACGTATTTCTTTATTAATTATTACTGAAATGCTAGAATCCTATTACTATCTAAATATATTCGAAAACATGGATTTGTTTTGCTATTATATACCTTAGTTATCTGGTAATAGTATCTAATTAAGTAAAGCCCCTCTGTTGTAGGAAAACCTTAGTACTAAATTATAAATGAACTTGTATAGTTTTAAGGAGTTAGACGGAACTGGAGGTCTATAAGCTTTTCTAAACTAGGAGTACGTAGTAGGATTTATCTTTATAGTGCTAAGATAATTGTAAGCGTGGTATATTAAACGGAGTTTATAGTATAGTGCGGTATAGTTTAGACCCTTTATTGCTAAACCTATATGTCCTTTTATGGCTTGCGTATATATTTAGCAGACCTTGTATATCTCTAGGTTAGAACCAGCCGCCCTATATTAACTGCGCAAAAGCTTTATAACCTTAGTTTGATTTTAGTAGTTTAGTTTAGGGACGCTTTAAGATAAGCTGGTATATTATCTTTACAGTTACACCCTTATTTTAAATGGAGTATTGCTATAATATCTGCAGTCTCTTTAATATACTCTTTATTATCTTTAGGCTTAATAACGTTTTTATTAAATATTAATTCTACTCCTAGCCCTCCTACTTCTGGGTAAGTAACTGTTAGCCCTCTCCTTAGATTCCTTTTTAAAGAGGATACTAGCAGCCGTAGGGGCAAGCCAATAGATGTTCTAGCTATAAGAATACTTTTGTTTATAGAAGATAAAGGCAAGTTAACTAATATAGGTAATCCTTATTAAGATAGGCTTGGTATAATACTAACGCCTCCTCCTTAAATAGGTGTTAATGGCTAAAAAGCTAATGGATTTATTATATTGGAAGTATATTATAAATATATTTGTAGTATAAGAGCTAAGCTCTTTCCTGCTTGTTTAATTTTAATATTGGTGACTTCTAGTTTTACTATAGTTAATCTTCTACTTCTTGGCGGTAGGTTTTTATTTGGAATAAGGAAGCTAGTTAAGTGTCTTCCTAAACTATACTTATTTACTACCTAGTCTAATATTACCCTTCCTAACTTTGTAGACGCGAGCGCGAAATTGGCTGGCTGTAGTTAAGTAGTAGTTTTAATGCCGCGTTTTAGATAATTGAGCCTCTTAACTAGCGCTTTATTAACTCTTACTGTGACTTTAGGAAGTAGATGGGCTGCGAGCTTTTAAACGGCGGAGAGGAAGTTATAGGAGACTGTATATTTAAGTGGTTTGCTTGTAACGGAACCTTGTAGCAGGAACTACGGTGGGTCCTGTTATTGGGCTAGGTATATAGGTAAGAACAAATCAACAACGTAATAACAACTGGTGGAGTGGTTGCCTAATAGATTAACTCTAATTATATTCTAAGATTCACTACAAGGAGAGAACTATCTATGGTAGGGACTGAGGTCCTTTAAATACATAACTATACTCCTAAGAAATCCTCTCTTATACGTAAGGTACGTGTTATACGTATTATATATAGACATACACTGCGTATACTTTGTACACCGCGTATAATATTATGTAACTCGCTTACTATTTCTCGTTATATAGTTCTACCGGATCCATCCTAGACTGTGCCTGTATTAACTAACTAGCTTCCTATAACTCTTCCCCAAGTAGTTATAATATTATACTTAAAGCGTCCGTAATACTATCTCCCTCCTCTTTATCTTTGTCCTTAAAGATACCTAATATCTCCAAGTTATCCACTAGAGGTGTAATGTCCGTTTAATTAGTCTGGTTAATATCCTTACTTATTATACCTAAAGCTTCTTCTTCTTTGTAAGCGCAATATTGTGCTCGCACTATGGCTGCCATACTATTGCTTAGTAAGATAATGTCGTCTCCATATTCTTATTATGCGAAAGTGGGGTTAGTATGTGTTATAATAGCGAGTTCCTCGTCTTAACAACCCTTGTTTTACTTAGAGTACACTAAAGCAAACGTTTAATTATCCTGCGATATTCGCTCTGTTTCTAATACTAAATATGCGCGTCCTATAACTCTTAACAGTCTTTAAGTTCCCTAAGTAACTTATTATAGGGTCTTGTGTTTAATCTACTGCTATAAAGCTTAAATCTAAGTTGGCCGCCGCGCGCGCCAAACTCTACCGTTCTGCTAAAGAGACCGCTTGGGCCCTTAAGGCTTAACGTCGCTCCTTTAAGTCTTAGTAGGTTGCGTTCGCTCGGTTAACCCATCTTAAGAAGGTTCGTAAGAAGGTTCGTTTTAAGGAGTAGAAACTGGTCTAATAAGGTCTATAGGAACTTGGTAATAAAAGGACTGGCTCTCTTTCTATAAGGGAAACAACTCCGAGTAGCTTAGCAATTGCTCCTCTTGGGTCCCCCTTAGGTGACTTATTCTTTGGCGATCCTTTCTTATTAATATTACCTAACCTACTCTCTTCTAATACTCCTATACCTTTCCTATAGCGTTCTTTAGGTTGCTTAGTGGTTTCTAGGTAGTCTTACTATAGCCTATCTACTTTACTTTATACTATGTTTTGTCCTCTACATCCTCGTAACTAATAATCTTTAAAACTTGCCATTTGTCTTCCTTTTATCCTCTATATATATCTGCCTTGTAGACTAGTGGCTTAATATTCCCATATACTAGCTCTAGCATTGCGACATATTATATAGGGTAGATTTTCATTTTGGCTAGTAGGTTTAACTTATACATAACTAATAAAATTCTTTGCTTAATTTTAAAAGGTCCTAGTCTAATATGGTCCAACTTCTTACTTAGTTATTAACTCTTAAAATTTTTATATAGTAGCTATACTTTATCTCCCTCCTTAAGATCTAGTCCCTTAGATCTCTTAGCATTATAGTACCTTTTTATTTGTTCTTGTACTAGTTTAGCTATTTCTGTAAGGTCTGTATAAAGATTTATTAATGTCTCCATTCTTTGTTTAGCTGTACTACTCATCTTTTTTGCTTAATATAGTAATAACGATGTTCTTAGCTCGTATCCGTAATTCGCCTTAAATAGTAATGTCCCCATTCCTTCTTATAGTGTTATATTGTATGTAAACTGTGTAACTAGTAATAACAATACCCAATTATTCTATGCATAATTAATATAATGCCTTAGATACTGTTCTAGTGTCTAGTTTAGTCTTTCCATTTGTCTATCCGTCTGCGGATAATACGCTGTAGATATTACTGCGCGAACTCCTTATTCTGCCAGAAACACTTCCTAAAATACTGCTATAAATCTTAGATCTCTATTTAATATAATCTTATCTGGTACTCCATATCTTATAAATACTTCTTTTATATAGATTCTAGCGACATCTTCTACTAATATCTCTTTAGTGCATGCTATAAAGTATCCTTACTTTGTTAGCTTATCCACTATTACTAAAATTACGTTATGATCTTATCCTGTAATAGGATCTTTTAACTTTAGTAACTTAATAATAAAGTCCTATAATATAACTTCCTATAGTCTTCCTAGTATTTCAATAGGTTATAGCCCTCCATACAGCTTATACCTTGTTGGTTTGTTTCTTTAGCAATCTAGATATTCTTTTATAACTTGTCTTGCTAGTCTCTAGATTCCTTAAATAATATACTCTTTTTAAAGTCTTAATACTAAGCCTATAGCTCTATTATGTCTTTGTGTTATTCCCTTGTGGAATTCCTTAATAAATTCTTCTGTAATAGACTTAGGTATATATGTTGCTTCTCTATTTTTATATTGCTCTAAGTCTAAATCCTCTGCCTATACTTCTTAGATCTTCTATGTCTAATTACTCTCTAGTAATTTATAGATCTGACTTTCTTTAGTTGCTATAATTCTTAGATAATTATACCTAATTAATCTATCTTAATTCTTTCGCAATAAAGCTCCTAATAGCTTTTTATTACTTTATAGTTTAGCCCTTCTGCTTAGAGCGTCTACTCGTGCATTGTCTATACCCTTAGTATACTGAATTTTGAAATAGTATTCTGTAAGCATTTCCGCCTATCTAACCTGTCTTCAGTTAAGTTCCTTTGTTGTTAGGAATCCTATAAGGTTTTTATAGTCCGTTTTAACCATAAATGGTTTCTCTGTGCCTTATAAGAATGCTCTCTATTTCTTAAGTGCTATAACTATACCTAACAACTCCTTGTTATAGATGTCATAGTTTAACTCTAGTAGTGTTATTTTCCAACTATAGTATACCACTAGGTGCCATCCATCTTAATATTTCTGTATAAAGTATGCCCCTAGTGTAAAGTCTAATATATCTATTTTTACAACCGTCTCTAGACCTGGTTAATAGATCTTAAGAACTTGCTCCTAGGTAAACAACCCTTTAACTCTTTTAAATAGTTCTTATTGCTCCTTTCCTTATACCTATAGTTCTTTTTTCTTTATTAACCGCGTAAGTGACTTAATGTCCTTTAACTATTGCGCTATAAACCTTCTATAATAATTGCAAAACCCTAAGAACGATCTTAACTGCATAACGTTCTCTAGTTCCTGCCAATTCACTATAGCCTTAATCTTTTTTGGATCTATGCTAAGTTAGCCTAGTTTAATAATAAATCTAACAAAATCAGTCTTTCTAGTAAAGAACTTGCATTTCTTAATTGCTACTAGTATTTGTTTTTCTTATAGTCTCTTTAAAACCTATTTAATATACTTTCTATGTTCTTCCTTGTTCTCTAAGTAGATAATAATGTTGTTAAGGTATACTATAATAAACTTATCTAGGTGTTCTTCTAATATACTATTAATTCGCTTTTAGAACGTTGCTAGTACGTTTATAAGCCTAAATTACATAACTAATAGTTTATATAGTCCTTTCTTTAACCTAAAGGCTGCCTTCTATTTGTTGCCTTCCTTAATCCTAATCTAATAGTACACCTATCTCAAATCTATCTTTGTAAAGATCTTTGCGTTGCCTATCCTATCTTGGATTTCGCTAATTAAGGGTAAAGGATACCTATCCTTTTGAGTGATACTGTTTAACTATCTATAGTCTATACACATCCTAAGTTTTCCGTTTTTCTTTAGGATGAATAGTACTGGATATTTTACTAATAACTATAATAGTCTAATGTATCCCTTGTATAAGTTCTTCTAGATAAACTCCTTAAGCGCTACTAACTCCGTTTTAGTAAGCTTGTAGATTAGAAAGAACTTTAGACTTATTCCTTCTTCTAATTCTATCTTATGGTCCTATACTATATGCTTTAACAGCTTTTTACTTTCTAGTGACTATAACTTTTTACCGTACTTATGGTATCTCTTTGGTACATAACTTAAGCCTCGCTTAGTCTCTTTATATATCACTCTAACTTGGTACTATACCAACTTGGTTTACTGTTATACTTTGCGCTATTAAGTATCTCTAATATTGATCTAACCTGTAACCTAATTGATTTTTAAATTGTACTTCTATAACTAAGGCATTCCTAGTATTGCCTTGTCCTGTCCTAATGGTAGGATATTAAAAGATATTCTAACTGGTCTCTCTTTAATAGTTATCTGAATAGGTCCTATTTTAAGATTAATAATACCTCCTCTATAGGCTATCTAATCTCCTAAAATTGTTATAAGTGGATATAAGTGTTCCTTTTGTCTATATAGTAACCCTATTCTTTCTACTACCTTTAGTAATATATGGTTTTTAGTTGCTTTACTATCTACTAACGCTTTAAACTACTGATCTTGCTATTTAACTTATAAATTTAGGTGTTATCCTTAAATTCCTTTAAGGGTCTAAGGCTCTAATACTAGTTCCCTCTAGTCCTATACGCCTCCCCTTTTCCTAACTGTTAGCTGCTAGATCCTGCTTATACTTAGTCTAACTTTAGCTAATACTTAGTTTATTTCTTTTCCTCTATATACTATAGATAAGTGTTCTCTAGGTACTCCTACTACTATTATCCGTCTAGGTATTCTTCCATAAGGAATCTTTCTGGTTAAAGCGTTAAGTCTCCTTAACCTTATACTTCTACTAGGTGCTATCTATATATATACTTAGCATTCCTAAACCTTTTTTCCTCTAGTGCCTAATATATCCTTACTAGGTACTTCTGGTTCTTATCTTTTAGTGCTTTATATATATTGCATGTATTATCCATATAAGCTATCCATAATAGTATATAATGCGCTATATATTTTAGGTTAACTCTTAGTTTATTTTTGTCCTTAAGTTTAAACCTATACCTAGTTAACCTAACTACTAGTATTTCTACTATAGGTACTAAGATTTGTTGCTTACTTCTCTAGTCCCTAGATCCTTCTTCTAGGTTCCTTAACATTATAATTAATGCTCCTTTAATATAACTTATACGTTTTTCCGTAATAGGTTAGTTTTAGAAAACTTTTTTGTCTAGCTATATATAAAAATCTTCCTATTTATTATTGTGTTGTTGCCTATACCACTTTCTATATAACTGGTTTAGTGTATATAGTCTATCTGTTAGAAAGTACCTTGTTATTACTGCATTGTAATATCCTTTAGTATATCTTTCTTTAAACCTAGTTGGAATATCTAGATTCTTTTCTTATTCCAGTTTATCTAACTACTTTGCCCTAGGTGTCCCTGTACTTGGCCTATTAGTAACTCTTTATATAGGTGCTCTGTTTCTTATATGACCTAGTATAGCTAACCTCTTATCTAGCTTTTACTCTTGCTATATAATAATTCTCGTCCTAAACTTATCTATAGTTTTTTATTTTCTATATCTTGCAGCTGGATCTTCGTAGTCGTCTTACTTTTTAATCCTGGTATTAACTGTTTAATCTTTAGGCTAAATACTGCGTTTACCTAGGATTACTAATGTTCTTATTTATTCTCCAAACTTGTAGTTCTTAAACTTGCGTCCTATACTTATTCGTTTGTTATTAAACTAAGTCGCTACTCTTTCCTATCAGTTTTTGTCTGTTATAGGTCCTTAGGTGTATCTTATCTTATTTTAAAAATCTTAAGCTTCTTATATCTCTTCTTAAGAATCTTAAGCCTATAGCCTTTTGCCTTTATTAAGTGATAAGCTAGTACTAGTAGTTATCTACTTACTTAGTTTCTTTTAAACGTTGCTCCTATTATCTTATAAAGCAATAGAAATTGTATCTAACGGTGTTATAACATCCGTTACTAAACCCTGTTTTATAATAGTCTTAGTCTCTACTTCTGTTTTAACTTCTCTAAGGTCTATATGCTCCTAGTAAGCTGCCTTTATTGCCTTATTATTGGTAAATGCTTTACCTTTATTAAATTTATTATCTTTAATGTCTAATCTATAAGCTGGTTTATTAGTTCCTCTAAACTTAGATAATAATGGCTCCTATAGCTAATAGCTTGCGCCATACTTAGCATTCTTATAAATTTGGCATGCGTTGTTATAACAATACGTAAAACTGTTAATTAAACACTCTTTTATTCCTTATAGTGCACTATTGTCCCTCTATATATATGTGCTGTCTGCTGGCCTAGTTCCCTTTACTATATAGTTACTCTAACCACCTCTACAGTCTCTGGCAAAATATCCTTGTTTTTTATAATTTATACAAGCCCTATTTTTAAACTATTTTTCTTGCTATGGAGTCCGCCTAAATATCTTCTACTGCTAAGATCCCTAGTTTAGCCTCTGCTCCTAGGTCCTTTAATCACTTAATCCTTAACCTCTAGGTTTCTATGGTTTCTTTTCCTACCTTTAGGTTTTTTTAGTACCGCTTAGGTCTATTAGCTCTGCGCTATTCTATAGTTTTTAACTTAGTGTTTATCGTTGCGTACTCTACGCCTTATATAACTATAGAACTCTGTTTTGCCCTCTCTTAGCTTGTTCCCTTTAATAGATCCTATTATTAATCTTTATTAACTAGTCTATTAACTCTCTTAGAGTATCCATATCTTCCATTAGGATAATTGCGTCCTAGACTTTAGCCTTAAGTCTCTATTTATACTATGCTATAAGCGCCCTATTATTTTACTTAACCTACGTAGCTAGTGTTTAAAACTGTGTTATATACTTAATTGCTAAAGTGCGTTATACTAAGTTCTAAAGCTTTTGTTCCGCTATGGTTATAGCCTCTAGGTCTCTAAATATCTATATTAGTTATTCCGCAAACCCGTTCTAACTAGCAAATATATACCTTACGTCTTGGTTAGTAGTTGTTATGCTATTAGCCTATATTTCCGTGAGATATAGCTTAAACTACTTAAGTGTCCTTCCCGTTAGGAACAATCCTGTATAGGCTACTTAATCCAACAATATTACTAACTTTGCTCCTTCCTGTACTACCTTAAAGTGCATCTACGTAAGAAATCCCTTAAGCTTTAACTTCTCTCCTAAGAACCGTTTAATTAAAGGTAGCTTAATTTTTACTGCTCTAATTCTATTAATGCGTTCTTTAAGTATCCTACTATTATCTTATAAGTGATTAACTATTTCCTATAACTAACCTTGTATAACCACTTAAGAATCCCTATTGTCTATACTGGTATCACCTAGCCCTAAGGTTGTGGCTGCCGTTAACGCTATTATAACTGGTGCTTTAGGTAGCATATTGTTTAATCTTATTTAATACTATACCGGTGAAACACTGGTGACTCGCCTGAGGGTCGACAGCGACATGACAACTAAAGAAATGGCCAGAACCATTAGCCGCCTCTCAAACAACACAGCACCAGGACCAGATGGGATCCTAAACGAAGCCCTAAAGACCTATGGACCACTTATAGCACCTTGGCTTACAGACGTAGCCAGAGCATGCTTTGCAATAGGCTACTACCCACAACTCGGAAGATCCATGACGACGGTCGTCTTACGAAAAGAAGGCAAAGCAGACTACTTAATCCCAGGAAGCTACCGCCCTATTGCCTTAGAAAACACCCTAAGCAAGATCTTAGAAAAGGTTATAGCGGACCGCATAGTAGATACGGCAGAGGAACACGCCCTACTACCACAAAGCTAAATAGGGGCAAGAAAGAATCGCTTAACGCTATCAGCACTTATACTACTCGCTGCTACCATTAAAACTGCATGGGCTATGCGAAAGGACTTTATAGTATTAATGCTTAGCCTAGATATCAGCGGCGCCTACAACAATATACCCCATGAGCGTCTCCTATACATCCTTAGGGCAAAGGGCTTCCCAGAATGGATTATTTAGTTTGTTTAAGGATTTACAGGCCAGAAAGAAACGTTACTGGTCTTTAGCGGATACTAGAGCCCCCTTATCGCAGTCGTAACAGGAATACCATAAGGATTACCTCTGTCGCCTATACTCTTCCTCTTCTTTGTAAGCAACCTGCTTAATACCTTCAAGGAAGGGGCAACCTAGGGGATAGGCTTTATTAATAATACAAACCTAATTACATATGGGCCAACAGCCGCAGAGAACTGTAGGACACTAGAGAAAGCCCATAATACCTATATAGAATAGGCAAGACGACATAGAGTCTAATTCTCACTAGAGAAATACCAGCTAATCCATTTTATAAGAAAACGTAACCAATCTGCAGATCTTTAGCATACAATCTATATCTAAGGCTTTAGGGGTTAACCGGTTTAAGGCCTAAGGGTATTAGGAGTGTGGGTAGATAGCAAGCTCCAGTAGAGCGCACATACGGCGCAAGCGGCCCGTAAGGGCCAAGCACAGTATATCGCCATATCCAGGATCGTTAATTCTATATGGGGTCCATGCTTCTAGAGGTCACGCCTACTATACACAGCAGTTGTCCGGCTAACCATGACGTATAGATCTAGCATTTGGGCTACTAGAGAAACCGAGAAAGGCCCCCCTAAATCACTCCTTAAACCACTCCAAAAGGTCCAAACAGCCTGCCTTAGGAGTATAACAGGCGGGTATAAGCGAACGGCCACAGCACTGCTCAAGAAGGAAGCTAATATTCCCCCCCTACAACTATATATTAAAGCCGATGCAATGCAAAGGGTGTAAAAGGAACGCAACTCTAACGTTATAAAGTATATTAAGACACGCCTAAACAAACTATGGAGGGACCCTAGGGTGCCCTATAGGAGAAGAAACCAACAACCCCAAAGTAGGGAAGATATATTAGGAAAACAGGTGGAGAAAGCAGAAGAAGAATAGTACGGCGCTAGGGCCCAGGCCCATATAGAGGAGGAAGGGAAACGCGCAAGAGGCCAGCAAAGATAATAGCAAGGAAGAGAAAGGAGCCAAAGTAGAGCACAAAAGAGTACTAGAAAACCATCTACCGCAACACAATACTAGTTAGACCGACGCTGGAGAGACGAATGGGAGTCGAAGGTACAGAGGCAGACTCAGGCAAGGGGAACCCAAGCCGTAGCATGGGTAACGCCATAGGGGGTAAATACCCAAGGGCTCCAAGAGGGCCTAACAAAGGCAGAAAATACAATGGCAACACTCTTAAGGACAGGAATAATAGGACTAAAAGATTGGCTTTACTGGGTGGGTGTCCCAGTAGGTAGCCTGAGGTGCGAATATGGCTGGCCAAGACAGACACCAAAACACGTAATACTGTTATGCCCCTTACGCACCGGCTGAGAAGCAATGCTCTCAGCAGCTGGCACAGAAAACTATAATATACTGCTCTTAACACAGAAAGGCCTTAAGGCGGCTACCCAGTGGCTTATTGGCTAAAATGTGCTAGACCAGTTCTAGGTTGCAAAGAAAATAGCAATAGAAAGCAAAGGGGCGAGTAATAGGCGCCCCCTAATAACTCTACAGGAGTAGAGTATAGTGTGTGATACTAGCGCGTCCGTAGGTTTGTTACGGCAGCAGTGGTTCCCAAGGAGGTCAAAAAGTAAGGTAGTAGAGCACCACTGGTGACTCGCAGGCGACTCGTAAGCGAGCCCCAAAAGGCGGGGAGACGGATTACGGGGTTTTCTCAAATAGAGTTTTCTCCCCACATGTATATAAGGAGTAGTCCGCGTGGGCCTAATAGGGATCCAAATCGGACGTTAAGCAATGAATAATAATATTTAATACTATAACCTTGGTAGTAAATGTGTAACGGAACCTTATAGCAGGAACTACGGTGGGTCCTATTATTAGGCTGGGTATATAGGTAAGAACAAATTAATAATATAATAATAACTAGTGGAGTGGTTGCCTAACAGATTAACTCCAATTATATTCTAAGATTTACTATAAGGAGAGAACTATCTACAGTAGGGACTGAGGTCCTTTAAATACACAACTATACTCCTAAGAAATCCTCTCTTAT
>Ga0307507_10009333_pt1 | contig 13130 bp, 10 predicted proteins | sample 7_EM_MG_FD_207223 | JGI IMG/M metagenome (GOLD analysis project Ga0307507, IMG submission 207223) | Populus trichocarpa ectomycorrhiza microbial communities from riparian zone in the Pacific Northwest, United States - 7_EM | ecosystem: Host-associated > Plants > Roots > Unclassified | place...
GGCTACACCCTGGTCGCGGCCTTCACCGCGCTCGCGATGTCTTTCCTGATCGTGCTTGGGCCCCTGATCCTGGAAGCGGCGCGGCGCTATATTCCGCTGATCGTGGAGACCAATGAGCAGTTTCTCAACGTCACGCGCTACGGCATCGCGATATCGGCGCTGATCGTCGCGCTATTCATCCTGCACGCCTGGTTGCCGGCCGGTCGCCGCGGCTTCCTGCAGATCCTGCCCGGAATCGTCTTCACCCTCGTGGCGTCCCTGCTCTCGGGCATGGTGTTCGGTCAATATCTGGCGCGCTTCGCGAACAACTATGTCACGATGTATGCGGGGCTCGCGTCGGTCATCATCGCGCTGGTGTTCCTGTATTTCATCGCCGCGATCTTCGTCTTTGGGGGGGAATTGAACGCGGCCATCATCAAATCGCGGCTGCCGCACGGCGTGTCGCTTCAAGCAGCGCAGTCGCTAGAGCCCTGGGACTCACCGGCTTGAGCAGAAAGGCATCGGCGCCCGCGGCCTTCGATGCCGCCTCGTCGTCGCCGCGGCCCGACACGCCGATGATGACGATCGCGCCATGCGGCGGCGGCAATCGGCGGATTTGCCGGATCGCCTCGATACCGTCGATGCCGGGCAGCACCATGTCCATCAGCACGGCGTCGAAGGCTCCGTGAGCAATCCGCTCCGCCGCGGCCTCGCCGCGTCCAATGAATTCGGCCTGATGGCCGAGTTCGCTCAGGATGGTGTTGAGCACGACCCGGCCAAACGGATTGTCCTCGACGCCAAGGATTCGCAAGCGCGGCTGCGGCCCGGCGTCGTGTGCAGGCCGGTCCACCGTTTCGAGCGCTTTGGCGCGCCCCAATGTCACCGTGAGGGTCAACGTCGCGCCTCCGCCGCGGCGCGGAGCGGCCACGACGTCTCCCCCCATCGCCCGCGCCAGCTGTTTGACCGACGATAGACCGAGCCCGGCGCCGCCGAAGCGCGAGGCGATGCTTACATTGGCCTGTGAGAACGGACGGAACAGGCGCTTGATCTCCGGCAGCGTCAGTCCGATTCCGCTGTCGGATACCGCGAAGCTGACACCGACCCTGCCCTTTCCAGCGCGCGCCGGCGCGACCTTCAAGGCAACACCGCCGCTCTCCGTGAACTTCACCGCGTTGTCGATCAGGTTCTCGAGCGCGGCACGAAGCCGGACCGGATCGCCGACCACGAGCGACGGAAGGCTTGAGGCGATCTCGATCCTTGACTGCAGTCCCTTGGCGGCCGCGCGCCCGGCCAGCGAGTCGCCGGCATTTTGCGCGAGCGCCCGGAGGTCGAACAGATCCTGGCGCAATCCAATCGGGCCATTGGCGTGCTTGGCGGCGTCGACGAACAGGGTCGCGAGGCTCGCAAGGTGCTCCGCGCCAGCCTTGATGGTATCGATCCAGCGCCGTTCGCGCTCGCCGAGTTCAGAAGTCGCCAGGAGATCACTGATCGCCAGAATCCCGGTCAGCGGCGTGCGCACCTCGTGGGCGAAAACGGCGAGCGCCGCCTCGACCACTCCGGAAGCGGCGGGACGCCGACGCGCCTTGCCCGCCGACAGCAGCTTCTTGACTGGCCGTTTGACCGATCGTTTCTTGCGCTTGACGCGCGCCTTTGCCGCCATGATCTCCGTAACCCCGCGACGTCGGCAGCATGGCATGACCAAGCCATGCGAGTCACGGCGACGTTGGGATTTGCCCCCTTGTAAGCTCAGGCCAGTACCTGCTTTTCAAAAGTGATGCGAGCAAGAACCTCAAATCGGCACGGATCATGATCCGATGAGGTTGAATCGGATCATGATCTCATCTCCCTGTTCGCGCGTGATCGTCCCGCGCAAACACCTTTGGCCGATGTCGCGCGCGAATACCAGTTCCCACCTTGTCCTCACGCGGCCCTACTGCTCCGGATCACGCCAAAGCCCGACCAGCCGTCGGATGTCGACCACCGTCGCGCCAGCCGCGCGCAACTCCCGCAGCGCGGTGGACCGGGTCGATTTGGAGAGCTTCCGCCCGGCGTCATCGCAGATCAGGCGATGGTGGTGGTAGCGCGGTTGCGGCAGGCCAAGAAGCTGCTGCAGCATGCGGTGCACGGCGGTTGCGTGGAACAGATCCTGGCCGCGAACGATATCGCTCACCCCCTGCAACGCGTCGTCGACGGCGACCGAGAGGTGGTAGCTGGTGGGCGTGTCCTTGCGCGCGAGAATGACGTCGCCCCAGGCCTGCGGCCGCGCCGGGATCTGACCAGTCTCACCATCGGGGCCCTCCCCCTGCTCGATCCAGGCGAGCGCGCCGGCACGCGCGACGGCCGCGGCCATATCCAGCCGCAGGGCGTAGGCTGCCCCCGATGAGATCAGCCGATCGCGGTCGCGTTGTGGCGTGAGCCGGGCCGAACCCGGGTAAAGTGGCGCGCCATCGGGGTCGCGCGGCCATGGGCCTGCGGCCTCGCGCTCGGCGATCTGCCGCGCGATCTCGGCGCGGCTTTCGGACGCAGGGTAGATCAGGCCCAGCGACGTCAGTTGCGCGAGCGCGGCGCGATAGTCCGCCAAATGCTCTGACTGCCGGCGCACCGGCCGCTCCCAGGCGATACCCAGCCAGGCGAGATCCTCCTCGATCGCCGCGTCGAATTCGGGCCTGCAACGGGCCTGATCGATATCCTCGATGCGCAGCAGCAGACGACCGCCGCTCCGCCGCGCCAGCTCGAAGTTCAAGAGCGCCGAATAGGCGTGACCGAGATGCAGGTAGCCGTTCGGGCTCGGCGCAAAACGAAAAACGGGTGGCATTGATCTCCTTTGAAGAGCATGATTGTTGTAAGTGACGATGCCCCCTCACCTCAACAGCCAGGCCGACCTCGAAGCCGCGATTCACGCCCTGGTCAAGCAGGATCCGCGTCTTGCACCGGTGTTCGAAGCCGCGGGCATGCCGGCGCTGCGGCGGCGCGAGGCGGGGTTTACCGGGCTCGCCGCGATCGTCTGCGGCCAGCAATTGTCCACCGCCAGCGCCGCGGCGATCTGGGCCCGGCTGTCGGCCGCGTTCGATCCCTTCCATCATGATGTGGTGCGCCGGGCGCGCGCCGACCGGCTCGGCCGGCTCGGCCTGTCCGCCGCCAAGATCAAGACCTTGAAGCATATCGCGGGCGAACTCACCGCCGAACGGCTGAACCTCGACGTGCTGGCGCACGAGGATGCGGACGTCGCACACAATGTGTTGACCGCGCTGCCCGGCATCGGTCCCTGGACCGCCGACGTCTACCTGCTGTTTTGCCTGGGCCACGGCGACGCCTGGCCCGCGGGCGACCTCGCCGTGCAGGAAGCCATGAAGATCGGGCTCGGGCTGAAGACCCGCCCGACCGCGAAGGAGATGATGCCGCTGGCGGAACCGTGGCGGCCCTGGCGCGGCGCCGCAGCGCATTTGTGGTGGAGCTACTACCGCGCGATGAAGAAGCGCGAGGGCGTGATTGGCGGAGCGCCAAAAGCAAACAGCGTTTCAAACAAAGTTGCTGTTGCAAAACGGTCATCGACAAAAGCCAGACTCGCGACAGCAAAACAGCCGGGACCGAAACCATGAACTCAACCGACTTCATCGTCGCGCGCGACGATCTGCAAGCCTGCAAGACCATCCAGACGCACATCCCCGACGCCGAGACGCTGCCGGCCGATGGCTTGCTGGTGCGCGTCGACCGCTTCGCGCTCACCGCCAACAACATCACCTATGCGGTGATGGGCGAGCAGTTGAAATACTGGTCGCTGTTTCCGGCGCCGGCCGGCTTCGGCATCATTCCAGTCTGGGGCTTTGGCGATGTGATCGCCTCGAAGCACCCGAGCGTTGCCGCGGGCGAACGGCTGTTCGGCTATTTCCCGATGGCGACGCATCTCGTGATCGAGGCGGCCGATGTCACCAAGCGGGCCTTGCGCGACGCGGCGGCGCATCGGCAGGGGGTGTCGCCGGTCTACAATTCCTATGCGCGAGTCGGCGGCGATCCCGCCTTTGCCGGCCGGCAGGGCGACTATCAGGCGCTGCTGCGCCCCTTGCTGATGCTGTCGTTCCTGGTCGACGACTATCTCGCCGAGCACGAATTCTTCGGCGCGCGCAGCGTGCTGCTGTCGTCGGCCTCCAGCAAGACCGCGTTCGGCCTCGCCCATCTCGTGCACACGCAGCGCGGGGATGTCCGGGTGATCGGGCTGACGTCGCCGGCCAACATGGCGTTCGTCCGCTCGCTCGGCTGCTACGATGAGGTCGTGACCTACGACGCGGTCGAATCGCTGCCACCGGACTCGCCGGTCGCCTATGTCGACATGGCCGGCAGCAGCGACCTGCGCGCGCGGCTGCACAACCATTTCGGCGAGCAGATGAAATACTCCGGACGGATCGGGCTCACGCACCGCGCCACGCCATCGGACGAAGCGGCATTACCCGGCGCGAAGCCAGTCCGGTTCTTCGCCCCCGATCATATCCGCAAGCGCGCCAAGGAATGGGGCCCGGGCGGCGTCGACACGCGCTTCAGCGCGGCGTGGTCGGGCTTTGCGCCGAAGCTCGATGGATGGGTCACCGTGATCGAGAGCCGCGGGCCCGCGGCGGTGCGGCAGGTCTATCTCGACACGCTCAATGGCCGCATACCGCCGGATCAGGGGCATATGCTCTCGGTGGGGAACTAACTCTCTGTCGGCGCGTCTGCGGAGGGTATAGCCTTCGGCCTCAGGGAAACCGCCGCGAGGACGGTGAGCCAGGGACATGCGCATGCTCGACAAGACCGAGGATATCTCGCTCGCGACCGCAAACTGGCTGACGCAATTCGAAGGCGCCCTCCGCAGCTCCGACGGCGAAGCCCTGAAGGTGCTGTTTCAACGCGACAGCTACTGGCGCGACGTGCTGGCGCTGAGCTGGCGATTGCAGACGCGGAACGGCGCTGATGCGATTCTGCACGAGCTGCCGACCCATGCGCGGCGCGCGGCGCCGACGGGCTTTGCGATCGATCCCGACCGGGCGGCTCCGCGCTGGGTGATCCGTGCGGGCACCAACACGATCGAGGCGATCTTCAGATTCGAAACCCGGGAGGGACGCGGCAGCGGCATCGTCCGCCTGATCCCCGATGCGGACAACGCAGGCCGGCTGAAAGCCTGGACGCTGCTCACCGCGCTCGACGAATTGAAGGGTTTTGAGGAGCCGCTCGGCGCACGGCGACCGCGCGGGCAATCCTACTCACGCGATTTTCGCGGGCCGAACTGGCTCGACCAGCGCAAGGCGTCGCGCGACTATGCCGACCGCGATCCGGTGGTGCTGGTGGTCGGCGGCGGACAGGCCGGGCTCGCGATCGCCGCACGGCTGAAGCAATTGCAGGTCGACACCCTCATCGTCGATCGGTGGCCGCGCATCGGCGACAACTGGCGCAAGCGCTACCACGCGCTGACCCTGCACAACCAGGTGCAGGTCAACCACATGCCCTATATGCCGTTCCCGCCGAACTGGCCGGTCTATATCCCCAAGGACAAGCTCGCCAACTGGTTCGAAGCCTATGTCGAGGCCATGGAGCTGAACTTCTGGACCGGCATCGCGTTCGAGACCGCGAGCTACGACGAGGCCGAAGGCCGCTGGACCGCGACCTTGCGCCGCGCCGACGGCACCACCCGCACGCTGCATCCGCGCCATATCGTGATGGCGACCGGCGTCAGCGGCATTCCGAACCTGCCGGATATTCCGAGCCTGGCCAATTTCGCCGGCCAGATCCTGCATTCCAGCCAGTATGGCGACGGCGAGGACTGGAAGGACAGACGCGCGCTGGTGATCGGCACCGGCAACAGCGGCCACGACATCGCGCACGACCTGTGTTCGAGCGGCGCCGAGGTCACGCTGGTGCAACGCTCATCCACCCTCGTCACCAATATCGAGCCCTCCGCACAACTTGCCTACGCCACGTACAACGACGGCACGCTCGAGGATAACGACCTGATCGCGACCTCGATGCCGCTTGTCCTGGCGCGGCGCAGCCACCAGATGCTGACCGCACAATCGAAGGCGCTCGACCAGGTCCTGCTCGATGGGCTGGAACGCATCGGCTTCAAGCTCGATTTCGGCGAGGACGGCACCGGCTGGCAGTTCAAATATCTCACCCGCGGCGGCGGCTATTATTTCAATGTCGGGGCATCCGACCTCCTTGTCGGCGGCGCCATCAAGCTGATCCAGTTCACCGACATCGATGGCTTCGTTGCCGACGGCGCGCGCATGACGGATGGCGCGACGCTCAAGGCCGACCTGATCGTGCTGGCGACCGGCTACAAACGCCAGGAGGTGCTGGTGCAGAGGTTGTTCGGCGCGGCGGTCGCGAACCGCGTCGGACCGATCTGGGGGTTCGGCGACGGCCAGGAGCTGCGCAACATGTACACCCGCACGCCGCAACCCGGTTTGTGGTTCATCGCCGGCAGCCTCGCGCAGTGCCGCATCAATTCGAAATATCTGGCGCTGCAGATCAAGGCGATCGAGGCTGGGCTGTTGCCGGACGACGCAAGCGCTGGTGATCACCACCCCTCCTGGTCAAGGATCTGACTGGCAACGAAGGATTCCGCACGGCGCCAGGCCTGGTCACTGTCACCTCTGAAGGTCACGTAGCGATCGAACACGACTTTCCGCGATTTCACATCGATGATGTTGAACTTCGCCTGCTGCACGAGCGTGCTCATCTTGTGAACCGCGCCGATCAGGAGATGACTGGCGCCGGCCGCCTGCGCCTTGCCCAGCAGCCGATCGACGTCGATGTCCGCCACCGAACAGGCATTCGGGGGACAGTCGAGGCCGACGTCTCGCATCCTGCCACTCTTGACCAGATCGCTGCGCAACGAGGCTTCGAATTCGCGCCGGCGCCGGACATGGTCGGCGGTCTGATCGATGACCTCACCGGACGTGTCGACATATTGCAGTTCGGCCACCGCGAGCACAGGCATCGGGCCTTGCGCCTGGCTGTGCCGGGCGGAAGAGGCACAGAGCACGGCTGCCGTCACGAGAGCGATCGCGGCTGCGTTTCGTTGCGTCAATTTTTCCATGATGAAGCTCCTATCGTTCCAAGAGACGGTTCTGAATCAGCCAGCGCGCGCCACGGCTCCAGGCCACGTTGGCGCCCATGCGCAGGTCGGTTTGCGCGGTGTCGACCAGCGCCCCGGACCTGATGTCGCGGACCTTGTAGGTGACCGCGTATTCCGTTCGGGAGATGCGGGTGACGATCCCGATCATCGACTGGTCCGCGTCGAGGCCTGCGGCGATCTTGGCTTCGCAACCCTCGCAGTTGCGCAGATTGCCCGCTGTCACCGTCCGGTCGCTCGCGGCGCCGACGTCGACCAGCTGGTAGCGCCCGGATGCGGCGATCAGCCGACGGGCCTCCTCGGTCGACAGCCGCAACTGGTCGCGGTCGATCTCGTCAGGGGGGATGGTGCCGGCGCCGGCGCTGACATCCTCCAGCTCGAACGGAAAGAGCGCAAGCTTGATCGACGGCGGGCCGGCGGCTTCCGCCGCCGCGGCGACCACGAATCCTGCGAAGATCAGTGCCGGAGCGAGGATGGATACGATGCGCATGGCCGAACCCTCCAATTGTCGAACGCCTGCGATATCGCCCGCTCGGCCGCGCGCGCGTAACGGCAGGTTTCCCTGCATGGACCGGGTGAAATACCCGATCTTGCCTGATCCAGGTTCCCTCCCGCCGCCATTTGCTTCTAAATGGCCGAGACATGGATGAGAGCTCGCGACAGGTATCAGGGTCCCCGGCGGGCCGCGTGCGCGGCATCGATCTGAAGCTGCGGCTGGCGCTGCGCGTCGTCGCGCTCGCGGCGGTGTGTTTCGTCGCCGTCGCGATCTACACGCTGATCGACAGCGACCACACCACGCGCTCCAGGCTGGGCCACATCGCCGATATCATCGCCAAGGATGTCTCGTTGCAACAGGCGCAAATGCGCTGGTTCTCGCGGTCCTCCGAGTTTGCGCCTGATTTGCAACGGGTCGCGACGCTGATGGAGCCGGGCCTCTGCATCGCCTATCGGGACGATGCCGGCACGTTCCGCCAGGGGATTTGCAGCGGTACGCTGGCCGACGACACTGCCGCGCCGGAAAGTTTCGCCGCGCTCTATCGCGCCATCTTCCATCCGGGCGAACCGGTCACGCGGCCGCTCGTCGATGACGGCAATCCCGGGGGCGTGGCGGTGGCGACCTTCGACGCCGCCGCGCAGATCGGCCAGAGCTGGCGCGAGGCGAGCCGGCTGCTTTCGATCATGGCCTTCGCCCTGGTGGGACTCTGCCTTGCGGTCTACGCCACCCTCGCCCGTGCGCTGCGGCCGACGCGCGCCATCGAAGCCGGGCTGAAGCAGCTCGCGGCGAACGACCTGTCGGCGCGCCTGCCACGCTTCGATCTCGCGGAGCTGTCGGCGGTATCCGACGTCTTCAACGCGCTGGCGCAAAAGCTGCAATCAGCGCTGGCCGAGCGCAACGCGTTGACGCGCGAGCTTATCGCGGTGCAGGACGAAGAGCGGCGCCATCTTGCCCGCGAGTTGCACGACGAATTCGGTCAGTCGCTCACCGCGATCGCGGCGCGGGCCGCCGCCGCCGCCCATACCGCGGAGCGCGACTGTCCGGTCCTGCTCGACGAATGCCGGGGCATCTCGCGCACGACCGCCGCAATGATGGAGACGCTGCGCGGGGCGCTGCTGCGCCTGCGCCCACCCGATGTCGAGGAACTCGGCCTCACCCTCAGCCTCGAAAGCCTGGTGGCCAGTTGGAACGGTATCGAACGGGGTCGCACCCGGTTCGAGATTGCCGCCAGCGGCCGCGTCGACGATCTGCCGCTGGGCGCCTGCACCAGCCTCTATCGCATCGCCCAGGAGGCGATCACCAACGCTGCGAAGCACGCTCGGGCCAGGTGCGTGCAACTGCGTCTGGAGGCAGGACGGGACGAGATCGTGTTGAGCGTCGAGGATGATGGCGAGGCGACCGACGCTCATCTCGCGCCGAAGGCGGGCATGGGCCTGCTTGGCATGCAGGAGCGGGTGGTTTCGCTCGGCGGCACGCTGCGTTTCGAGCGGCAGCCGGCCGGCGGCAGCCGCCTGGTCGCAACCATTCCCAATATGGGGGCAGAGCCATGACGATGCCCGATGTGAGGAGCAGTATCCGCGTGATGCTGGTCGACGATCATGCGATCGTGCGCGAAGGCTATCGCTCGCTGCTGCAAAAGCAGGATCGTCTTCAGGTCGTCGCCGAGGCCGGCAACGGCGCCGAGGCCTATCGCGTCTATAAGGAGGCCAAGCCGGATCTCGTCATCATGGATCTCACGATGCCGGGAATCGGCGGCGTCGAGGCAATCCGGCGCATCCGGCAGTGGGACCATGCCGCGCGGATCCTCGTCTTCACCATGCACCAGAGTGCCGTCTATGCGGTCCAGGCGATCAAGGCGGGCGCACGCGGCTTCGTCACCAAGAGCAACCCGCCCGAGACGCTGCTGCACGCGATCGCCGAGGTTATGGCCGGGCGCATCGCGCTCAGCCCCGACATTGACCATGAACTCGCCGTCAACCGGCTCGCCGGCGAGCCTTCGGCCGTCGACGTGCTGAGTCCCCGCGAATTCGAAATCCTGCGGATGCTGCTGGCCGAGAAATCCATTGATGCGATCGCCGCGACGCTGCACATCAGTGTCAAGACCGCGGCCAACACCCGCTACATGATCCGCGCCAAGCTCGGCGTCACCTCCGACATCGAACTGGTACGGCTGGCGCTGCGGCAACGGATCATCGCCGCGGAGGATATTGTGGGGTAAGACCGGGCCCCAACCTATTTTCCGAGGTTCGTAAACCGCCTCAGCAACAACTCGCGAAGCTCAGATCGGCGGCAGCAGGCGAAGGCCTCACGCCACGGGGACCGCATCGGTCGACTTGGCGCGCACCGCACGAAACGATACCGCACCAGTATGGCTCTGAAGGCCGATGAATCCTGAGAGCGGATCCTGGCTGGACGGACGCCCCCGCGTCGGATCGTTGTTGGTGAACACCGACGTCTGCAGGCCGTTGAGGGTGACGGTGTAGGCATCGCCGGCAACCGCGATCTCGTAGTCGTTCCACTCGCCGGGGCGCAGCGATGAACCTCGCGTGAAGGTTTGCTGCCCCGTATCACCGCCGATTGGAATGGCATAGACCGCGCCGGTTCGATGCATGTCGGCTCCGTCCGGGCGCGCCTGCTCGTCGATCTGCATCTCGAATCCGGTGTCGACCGCAAGCCATGCCGCATTGGCGACTATTTTCGGATCGTGAAGGCCGGCCGGCGGCGGCTTGCGCGGGTCGCGGAAGCGCACGAATACGCCGGAATTGTCATCCCGCGAGCCCAATCTGAACTGCAGCCGCAACACGAAATCGGAATAGGTCTTGGCGGTATGCACGAGCAGGCCGATGTCGCCTACGGGGCGCGCGACGATCGCTTGCTGGGCCGGATCATAGTCAAAACCTCCCGGACCTGCCTGCTCCCAGCCACTGAGGCCGGCCTGGGTTCCGTCGAACAACCATACGAATCCGGGCTCCAGAGCCGGCGGCGGTGAAGGGGCTACCAGGTTCTCGGCAAGCCGACGGGCGAGCGCAATTCCGGACAGCATCGGATTAGGCGAGCCCATGGACGGCAACAGCGCCGGCCCGACCGCATAGGCATTCACGACGTGATGGAAGCGCCCGAAGGGGGTGGTCACGGAGTTCGCGGGGGAGGTCCCCATCCACAGGGTGCCGCTCTCATGATGCGTGGTGCCGAGCCCGTCGCGACGGGGACCCGGGAGATCGACGGCGCCCGGGGCCGCGTCGGCAAAGACCTTCCGCACCTGGTCCGAGGCGTGGTCCATCGCATCCCAGGTTTCGGCGTCGTTCCGGTTTGGGTTGATCGACACAAAGGCACGCCTGATCCCGAATTCATCACGCTCGCCAGCCAGCGACACCCGGTTGCCCGGATTGCCGGCCTGCAGTTCGCCGACCGCCCGCACCGTCATCACGATGCTGTCCTCGTCGGCCTGCCGAAAGATGTCGATGGTGTCGAGGTCGGGAATCTTCTGAAACAATTCGGCTTCGGAATTCGCACCCACGCCCTTCATTCCAGCCGCGGTGATCTGCAGGTGGAAGTGGCTGACCGTGCCGTCGGCGTGGGCCTTGCGGCACTTCACGAACATCGCGGACGCCTGCAGGTCCTTGCCTGCCAGCGCGGGCACGACGGCGCGTGGCAACCGAAACGAATAGTTGGATCGCATGTGGCTGATCAGGTTGGTTCCGATCAAGCCGGCGTCAGCTATTCCGGCAAACGACTCCAGCGCAAGCCGCGTGCTCTCGATTGTGCCGGCGGCAAGAATAACCGTGCCGCCTGCCGGAACGGGAATCGCGCCCTGATTGGTGCTGACCGCGGTAACCTGGGCGACGCCCTGCACATTGGCCGTCTCGAGCCTGGTTACGTGGCAATTCGGCACGATCATGACGCGCTTTTTCACGTCATCATTGGAGGATTCAAACTGTGCCTGCCGCGATGCGCGCATGATGAGCGGCACCGAGCTGAATTTGTTGATCGGAAAAAAACCGGCGCGAGGGGCGCGACCCTGTACCGCCAGCGGCGCCTCCAGCTTCTCGATGCCCGACGCACCGCTCGGCCATCGTGGAACCGGGAGCTGGGCCAGGGGGATGGCGTCATCCACTTTTCCGGCAATGATGCCGTCGAACAACAGCTGCCGAAGCTCCTCGTGCATGTCGCCAAAAATGAAGTCATTGGTCTGGTCGACACCGATCTGACCACCGGCTTCGGCAAAATATCTGCTCTTGAGGTCCTGAACAACTTGCCCGGGCCAGCGGCTCGATGGCATTTCGGCGTCAAGCAGTTCCGGCGACCAGCCGCCCCAGAACACCGAGCGACCGCCGACGCAGTAGGCCAAGCCCGGAAAACCCTGCGCCACATCGGTCCGCCATGGCAGGCCCCACACTTCGGCGCGGGGAATGCCGGGATCGGTTACCGTTGGTCCGGGCGCCGCCAAACCCAGCGTCGGCAGGTTCTGGGTATGCTCGGCGAGCACGAACGGGCCGGCCTCGAGAATGAGGATTCGGTGACTGCGAAGCTTGTCGCTATAAAGCAGATGCTGGGCAAGCGCGCCGCCGAACGACCCGCCACCGATGATCATGAAATCGAACGGCCGCGCATCCGACCGCGCGGTCGTACTTGCCAACGCCTCGTCAAGACTGTTGCAGACATACCGGCCGAGCACATCCTTGCCGAAGTCGGTATATTGAGCGGTCGCACTAGCCATGGGACACTCCTCCGGAGACAAGGAGGCGAAATGCATCACAACGCAAAAAAACGCCAAGTCGAAAAAACGCCAAGTCGAAAAACCGAACTCAATCGCGCTTCGGAGCTGATCGCTCCTGTATTGCATAAGTATTGCACTGCAACTCAAAGGTAGCAAGCCCTGTGTGCGACCGCGCCAGGGTGATCGCGCGGGACTCGGCAAAGCAGCTCCCTGCGCGCAAAAGACCTCGCTCCCGGCGCGGCTCTCTGCAACAATCCTCGCCACCACGAAGCTCCATGGGAGAAAACCACATGTCCGCCATCCTCGGCTCGGGCGAGCATCGTTACCGCGTGGTGGAGAACTGGGCCAAACTGCCCGACGGATGGCAACTGACCGACGTCGCCTCCGTCGCGGTCGACAGCAAGGATCGTATCTACGTCTTCAACCGCGGCGATCATCCGATGGTCGTGTTCGACCGCGCGGGCAGTTTCCTCAGGAGCTGGGGCGAAGGCCTGTTTGCCCGCGCGCATGGCCTGCACATCGATGCCGACGACAATCTCTATTGCACCGACGATGGCGACCACACCGTGCGCAAATGCTCCACCGACGGCAAGGTGCTGCTGACGATCGGCATCCCCAACAAGCCAACGCCGTATATGAGCGGCGAGCCGTTTCACCGCTGCACCCATACCGCGCTGTCGCCCAAGGGCGAGATCTATGTCTCGGACGGCTATGGCAATGCCCGCGTGCACAAGTTCACGCCCGACGGCAAGCTGATGACGAGTTGGGGAGAGCCCGGCACCGATCCCGGACAGTTCAACATCGTGCACAATATCGCCACCGATGCCGAAGGCTTC
>Ga0307507_10009334_pt1 | contig 13127 bp, 11 predicted proteins | sample 7_EM_MG_FD_207223 | JGI IMG/M metagenome (GOLD analysis project Ga0307507, IMG submission 207223) | Populus trichocarpa ectomycorrhiza microbial communities from riparian zone in the Pacific Northwest, United States - 7_EM | ecosystem: Host-associated > Plants > Roots > Unclassified | place...
ATGATGTGTGTGTCAAACTTATTGAGAATTTTAGTGAGTTATAGCTGCATTAGCAAGTTCCATTTTGTTTGAGAACCACATGCTGCATGTTCTCCATTGCATCATGTTGAAAGAATATTTAACTAATGTTTTGTTAATGCTTTGCAAGTCCTCTTCTAATATCCAGATATCCAACTAGCAAGGCCAGTTTCAATCATCAAAACTTCCTACAGGAAAACAGGACACCAAATCCCACAAATAACAGAACAGGGATTGCATGATACCTCTTTAGGTCTGTCAAGACAGATACTGCACTTAACTATTTCCCTGTATTCTTGAAGCTCCTGCTGAAGTTTTTCTACAATAGAAGACCCCTCTGTCTGTGCTTGAAGACGAGAAACCTTTCTCCTTACAACTTCCAACTCCTCTTCCATTCTCCTCTTGTCAAACCTGATAAACAAGATGTGAATGTCAGCACTTGGTACAAATAGGAAGCAGGATGGGATTTATTTCATTACCTCTCTTTCTCCAGATCTATCCGCAGCTCCAGCAGTGCAGATCGACTTCTTTCAACTCTAGATTGTGAATCCTCCAACGACTCTCTTGCTTGACTAGATGATCTTCCCATATCTAGCAATTTCTTTTGTGTATTTTCCAGAGTAACTGACCTTTGAATCTTATCTTCCACAAGTTTATGAACCTGGTCTGAGCAGAATTTTGACTGCAAAGCAGATGCATACAATACTGATTATACACATGTCCTTGGTACTTTAAGCTTAAGATTAAATACCTTTATTATCAATTAATTAACCTAACCTAGTGAGAGCTTTTGGAAGAATACATAATTTTCCTTGGTGATTTTATTTTTCTTATTTGGTATAGGAATTCTGATGCTAGTTGGGTTTTATAATAGTTATATCTTTCAATAAGGATTCCTTTTTGTTTTAAGGATTAGAATTTAGACCTATAACTATTATAAATAGGCTACCTAGCTTAATATTTAGACCTACAGGATTGGAATTTTTGTTATTATTATCAATCAGAATACATCCAAGAGGTTGTCTACAAATCCTAAACCTATTTTTCTAGTTGTAACTTCAATTTTTTCTACTAGTTTTATCCGTCAATTTTCTATTCTTTTCTGTTTTGAGTTGATTTCTATTCCCATGCTACATCACCTAATGTTTATACTGAAAAATCATTAACCTGATATTAGTTCATTAACTAGGAGACATGCCTATCCTTATCTAATACTAAGAGAAGTAGTGAAGTACCAAGGCTACGTTACCATGTACATAGTGAAAACATTTACAAGACACTCCTCAATTCTTAATCTAGGGAAAAAAAAAGATATGGATGGAGAATAGAATAATAGAGCATGGCCTACCTGATGCCAAGATATCCATCCCATTCTTTTATGAAAATATTCATCTATGTTCATTTTATTTAGAAAGTAAAAAAGAAAGGTATAGCTGAAAGAGAAGTTTGTTTAAATTAAAAAATAATCATCATCTAAAGTAGACAAACCTAAGGAAAATAAAGAAAGACAAATTAAATATTTATAAGTTATTTATCAATTGAAAAAAATAAGATTTTCAAATTAAAAGTTCTTTTCTAAATCACATACTAAGAACACAAGGATTTAGTATTGTTCATAAAAGTTCTTACTATTTCTTTATTTGAGAATGTCTTGTAAAAGTTAGTTTGATAGCATTAACGGAATTGTTGCATTTCCTTCTCATTATTTTATATATACTTTGGTTACTATATGATATGCATGAATACTCTTATATGCAAGGCATATGCCAAACTAACTAGTTCTAAGAAATACCTGATCTTCTATTCTTGCAGCTTTCACATAAAATAAATTGAGGGAAATATTGGCTTGCTGAATCTCCTTTTCCATGATTTGTTTGTCCATGAGCAGAGAACCATGCAATTGTCTTGCTCTCACACCCTCTAAAACAAGCTGAAACAAGAATAGCATGAACCAATAAATCATACTCTCGAGCACATATATGTCACACAGAACATAATGACTTTACTTGAACTGTAAGATTAATTCATTCTCACATCAGGAAGAAAATGCAAGCAAAAATACATTTACATAAATACAAGAGCTGCATCATGACAGGGCAGGTAAAACCATGTTTAGTTTACAAGTTCAACACTTGTCAAAACCATACAACTATAGCAGACACTGTCACGTGTTACAACTGGCTAAGCATAACCTTAAAGGTTCTAGGATGAGGGAGACTCAGCAAAGATGTCAAAAATATGCAACAGAATAAAGAACCTACTACAAGGTACAAACTATTAGTACATCTCTTTTCAGTTTCAGATATCAAACCTAATTGGTTTCTATAGAGATTACAAACCAGTAGAGTAAAACATGTCTCCATGCCTATGAAATCAAGAATATCCAGCTCAGATTTAGAACTGTCAAACCACATGTAAGGTCAGATATTAAACATTTTCCAGTTCATATAGCAAGATCTAGAAAAAAGAGTTCACAATCCAAGTCTTGCCAACTGGAAAGCTTATATGAATATGAAAATCTCAAAATACAAACTGCCAATGCAAATACCAATATCACGTCCTACAGTAAAGCAGAACACAAAAGATAGACTGGGGTCTTAAACGCTAACAGCAAAAAGACACCACATGCAACTTAAACAATCTACTGATGACTGGTTACGGAATATGCCACTCACCTTAATGTTATAGTCATCTCTCTCTGTGATTTGCTGCAACAGATGTTGATTTTGAGTTTGCATGTCATCATATGCTTGACCAATTGTCTGAAGCAAAACCAAATAAGCAATCTTAAACAGATGCATTATTGCATTGCAAAAAAAGCCTGCAATTAAATTAATTGACCTCTATTTCAGATAAGTAGGCCTCGTTTCCTTCATTTTTTGATTTCAGGACATCAGAAAGTCTAGACATATCCCTGAATAGCAAAGAATCAACATTTTCAAACGGTAGTCTCCAATAATTAGTATGTTAGAATTCAAGGTAAGAAAAAAATGTTAGGCCCACCAATTAACTGAAAACAATAAAGATTAAAGAACGATTGCTCAAAGGAAAGGTTCTTATTTGATAATACAACTACAAAATGTAGTTCAGAAAAATTGTTGAACAAATGAAACCGCGATCATCTAGTAAATACATGTCTGCTTATCTAATAGCACAAAAAGAGAACGTTTCTTTTGTTCTTCTTCCTGTGTTGTTTATGCATGCGTGTGAATTAATTTCAGAACTTCACAAGAAAATAGCGCGCATCTTCTTCAGGAACACATAAAAATAAAAGCAATGAAGCTTTGGCTTGGTGGTATTCAAGCCAATAAAGAACTTCCCTCCAATTAGAACTGACAAAAGGACATTCAAGAAAAAATAAATGAGTTCACCTAACAAAAGATTGATTTCAGCATCTTCAATAGAGGCTCTACAATAGGATCAAATTAGTTCCAAAACTTCATGAATTTACCTTTTAGAAGCTTCTAATTTCTGTCTCAAATCAGCAATCTCAGCTTCCGCAGCAGCTAGCCTTTGCTGGGATCTGGCCTCAGCTTCATTTGCTGTCTTCACTCGTGATTCCAAATTATGTTCATCAAGAGAGGATTTAAAACTTTGAACTTGAGCCCTTGCCTCGTATTCGAGATCCCTAGCTTCTAAGACATCCCTACATTTGCAGAATATAAATTTCTAAACCACCATATAATTTCACATAATCTAAACACCAATGACAAGAAAAGGGAGTAAACTGGAACATGCTAATAATTAAATTTAATCAAATGCTTCACAATAATGATAAGCAAGACCCACAGCTGCCATTGTATCTTAAAAATAATGATTATACGCTTCTGCAGAGAGTCAGATACCAAATTTAAACAGAGCACAGTCATTCAATTTACTTCAATTTCCAGCGTGAAGCAACTACAAATTCTTTCAAACACACTGAATATACAAACTAAACTCTGTAGCTGGTTGAACATCAATTAAAAGTTCAGTTGAACAAGCTAGTCATTATAAATTCAATAGCTAGTACGGGGAAACAGAATGTATAGAAAGACCCTGACCTTGAATAAGTGGATTCACCCCGATACATGTCCAAAATCAGTTTCAACTCCAGTTCACTTTCCTTCAGATCTTGGACCTGCAACCAAGGGAAGGGGTTTTGATTGCTAAATCAGATGATATCAGTTTACTACCCTTAAATTTAGAAACCAATGCCCATCATAAATTCTTCTAACCCTTAATAGAGAAATTTCTAATAGATCTTGGCAAAATGATAGAGCTGTAAATGAGCTGAGCCACTCGTGAGTCGCTTGAAGCTCAGCTCACTAAGGGCTCGGTTCGAACTCATTTGTTAAGGCATAACGAGCTTCTACACTCAAAATGTAAACAAGCCACGCTTGAGCTTAGCTAAGCTTGGCTCATAAACGTTCATAAGCCAGGGCAGTTAGACTCGTGAATTAGGCTTCCAAACAAGCTTGTTTAAAAGCTTACAAATAAGCTTGTGAAAGGAAAAACAACTTAATAAGTTATTATAAAATAAACCAATTTAGTATGTAATAAAAAGCATTCTTTGTATGAAATAAATTTAGCAATTATATTTGTATTTGTTATATGAAGGAGTTCATAAAACTTTTATGATATTGCAATCACATGAGTCATACGTATGTCAAAGTTTGAGCCTAGCTCATTTATAGGCTCATTAAATAACTGAGACAAGCCCAAGCCAAGTCAAGCCTGGGACTAACAAATTTTAAACAAGTCAAACTTGAGCCTCATAATTTAGGCCTGTCATGAACACGAACTGAGCTTGAGCCTTGCTAAAATTAGACAATCTGAGCTTGAGCACATCAAAGCTTGACTCAGCTCATTTGCAGCCCTACAATATGTTTGGTGGAGCAGTTCTCAGAGAATAGGCTTAAATTTATTAGCAATTTAATATTCCTAAAAAAAAAAAAAAGATAAGCTCACAAGGAATAGAGAACTATACTTAATCCAGTAGAACAAGTTTGAAGTTGATGATGAGTTGTATGCTCCGAGAGGCATAGTATTTTTATACAAGCGAAAACATAATTGAGGAAATAATCTACTCTTTACTCTTTTAAGAATTTCTTGTGTTTTGGGTTCGCAATATTATAAATTACATTTGGATGCAGTTCTTAAGACAGTCAACAAATTTGGTTTGAGTTTCTTCAGCTAGAGTAAACGGAAACAATGCCTATATATTTTAAAATTTCTTCACTTTGCCTAAAGAAAAGAACCTCCAAAGCAAATAAAGAAGAGAATCTTAATTCATGACATATCTACTCCTGTGGCAAAGACACTCGAACGCTACTAACTGAAATTTATATCTAATCCTCGCTGTAATCATCTGGTGCTACAAGAAATCAAGAAAATAACTGAGGAAGAGAACATAATGAGATATGCAGACAACTTGGGTCAAATCCAGTGGAGAATTTTCTACACGGCCAATAAAATACCACCAAAATTGGTCGTTGCAAACTTGTTGGGTGTTCAAACGATGCTCCAATTAGAAATACAAATTATAAATGCATCAATAATATACCCCACATGAACAAAGATTTGTTTCCTCAAAAGCAAAACAGGCCCTAAGCAATAGCAAACTAAAAACAAGTCAGATGGGACTAAAATGGATCTATTCTCTCCTACGTTCTTGTGGCAAAAATTTGATGCATCTAGCTAAAGGAACACAATGGACAAGTTTTTCATCTGGTTATCAAAATTCACTCTCTTTTTTTATTGAAATTTAGGAATTCTTCAACACCAACGAAAAGGAAGGCATATCCATGGAAGTCTTGAAGTATAAATTATTGAAAAATATCAAAGGGAAAACTTGGACCTATGACCCATTAAAAAAAGAGAGAGAAGGAAAAAAAATCAGAATTTGCAACTGGCATTTGAGAGATCCTATTAGAAGCGAACACTAAAAAAAACTGACTGTCAGAAGATTATAACAATATAGGATAATAAGCACGTCGAGATAATGTCAGATAAAAGGATTTAAATGCTAGAATTCCCTAACAGTGACCAATGAGTACACAGCCTGCAGAACTATTACAAACAGCTTTCTTTCCATTCAAATATGACTTCCCTGATGACCAAGGTCATACAATCCTTAGGCTGAATAAAAGATGGCTTTGCATTCATTAGAACAAGACCCCAAAAATTTTAACAAAATGAAATAAAATAACATAGTAGAATGGAAACATACCACAGACTGCAACTTATGTATCTCGGTGTTTTGGTTTGTGGATCTGGCAAACAAATTTTCACACTCTTTGGCCTGTTTCAGAAAAACAAATATTAGTGCCCATTAACTGATTTAAAGGAAAAGAATATAAAGGCATGCACCAGAATGTGCCCACCTTCCTATCCAGAACAGTAGAAAGAGACTGCCCATCAGCTCGCAAAGAATGAATATCAGAAGAAGCGTCTTTGGAGTTACTTAATTGGCGTTGCATAGAGCTCATTTCCTCAGGAAATGAGGAAACCAAGGCTTTGAATTCAGCTATGATTTCTTTTCTTCCTGAAATAGAGAGTACTTATCAGGCTTTGAGCACAGACCAAGAAGCAGCGAGAATTACAAGACACATAAAAGCATCCAGCAGAAACACACCAGGCTCTCTAGATGCCTCTTCCAACTTGGTCTCAATCATGTTTCTTTCATTAATCTGTTTTTGTATTTCTTTCCCTAAAACAGCAATTCTAGAATCCAAAACTGCAGTAGATCTTCGACAAACATCAACCAAGTCATTTTTCACATTTAATTCTCTTTCCTTCCAGACAAGGTTATCCTTCTCAACCTGTAATTTCCAGGTAAGAAAATATTGTCAGCATCAGCAACTAATCCATGCAAGGAATATTGCAGACTCAGGCATAAATGAAACTACCAACCAGTTACAACCTGAAGTTTCTCAATTAAGGCCCGATATTGGAGAACTTCTGATTTTGATTTCTCTAGTTGATCTCTCACCAAGAGGTAGGCTTGTGATGAAGATATACTCTTCACATTCTTCAACAAGTTCTGTAGACCAAAATATCCCCATTCCACTTCTATTATTATTAATAAATAAAGCTGCATTTCATTCTATTTACGTTACTGAAGAAGTGAATCTGCAGTTAAGGCATAGTCATTTAGAAGGAGAACTAGGTCTGCATTGACACCATGACAAGGTATTAAGACCCATCCCCCTCTCCCAAAAAAAAAAAAAAACCGACCTGCAAATTGGATAGCTTCTGTAATATTTTTAACCTTTCTTCGTGAAGATCTTTTAGTTCTTGTAGTCGAGAAGAAGCTTGGTCCTGTGGAACTCAAATTGATTAACATGCCTTTCTCTTTCCATTCAAAAAATTCTCAAGAACAAATCCAATAAAATAAGAGTCAGAAACTCACTAAAAGCTCTTTGACAGCAGACTCCATTTCTTGCAGATCCTTTTGTTTATCCCTAACCTTATCACCACCAATGTGCTTACTTCCCAAGTTTAAGACTGGAAAGAATGCCCCTTTTGTTGCATCTCTCTCTGCTTTAAGGGTTGCCAATTTACAGTTGCTGTCTTTCAGTTCTGCAACTGCAATCTCCAATTCACCTATGGAAAACAAGCAAAAGCAAAACATTCAAACTTATAAAAGCATATCAGTCAAAGCATTAGCTGCAAACAATAATAAGGATTCGACATGCCAGCAAATAATGTTTCGTGCCAAGCGAATGAATAGCAAACAAATGCAGAATCACATCAGAATTAGTCAATAACTGTAGAAAGCGGGAACGGCCATCCAATATGCCAAACCTTAAGACCACATATACATGACATGTAATTAAATGTGCTGTGGTGTACTGGTGAACATATAGAAATAGACAGGCCCTTAAAAAAAAATGGCAAGCACACTTACCAATGCATATATCTTAAAAAGGATGTGCTACATTAGTTTCAATAGAGGAAGCTCTCAGATGGTTGTTAAAGGATTCAAACTCTTAAGATGATGTTACCTTTTAGATGCTTAAGCTCTGCTTTATTTTTTGCATCAGCGTCTCGATGGTTCTGCAATTCCATTGCCAGTGATTTGTGCTTCAAATGAAGGTCACTTAGCCCAGACCTCAAATTCTTAAGTTCCATCTCCAATTCATTAGATGTCATTTGCCTACATGCATCTAGCAAAGGAGAAAATGCATAGGAAGTGAGAGAATTCTAAAGGAAATAGCCCAAGAAAAATACAGCACATAGACCAGTGCCAATATACTCTTACCATCTTCTGGAAGCTGTTTCAAAACTGCTGCATGTAATCCATCCTTCAGATGCCAAAGGCCATTGATTGTATCCACTATATTATGTACAACATTTTTATTCTTTTCAAAGGCAGTTTCTATATCCACTTCCATCTGATCAGGGCAATTATTTGAAGAGGAACTTTCAGTTGCACCAGTTTCCATAAGTCGGCTAAGGAATGCATCCTTGAGAAAAGATGAGCTCTCATCTGAAAGGAAATTTAGAAACCCCCTATTATATGACACCCTTGCTTTAACAAAAAAAAAAACAATAATTCCCAGTCAATATTACACCACCAGTTCACTAAATTTTGTGTTCACTGTGAAAGAAAACTCGTGTATCAAATCCACCCAGAAGGGCGCCAACTTTTCCTACATGCTCACTTTGAACTGCATAAAACAACGTATACATTGGTAAAAGAAGCCCCTCCAAACCAAATCACACACGCATATACTGCTGAAACCCACCCACACAAGCGACCATGAAAGCCTACACACACATGCATAGTGCCAAAACCCACACACCCCAATATACTGACAAAGGCATATAAATTGGCCAAATTTTTTTTGCAAATTCAAACCAACTTTCAAGACCATTAGCAACTCATGGTTATTATATACAATTAAAGTTGAAAAATAATAATTTCAAACGAAGAGGCAGACTACTTAAGAAAGGTTCCTTACTGTAATCAAACAAGTAAATAGAGGGGAGCAAAATAAGCACACATACAAAGCCAAGAATCGCCAAGTATGGCCTGTACAAAATAAAAATTTCAAGAACTATATTATGTTGTGTGCCAGTAGGTGGATTCTTATTCACCTCATACAATTTTCTCAAGAATATATATATTAGCCATAATTGCTATCACAAGAAAGCACAAGCTAGGAATGGATAGCTATGCATTCATGCTATCTAAATATTAGTGAGACTGAGGATAAAAAAACAAAACCAGAGAAAAGTAATAGATTACAGGTTCCTCACCTTTTGTAACTGGTATATGTTTGACATCTTGCCCATTGCTCCACTCTCTTGTGTGGTTGGAACACGTTTCCAAGTCACTAACCAACTATTGTTAAGAACGTAGTCAATGTTTACCCAATTACTAAAAGGTATTGTATGGATAAATCAGAGAGATACCTTATATTTTGAATTCCCAAAAGTAGAGTATTAAAGGAAAAGTTAATAAGAAGAAAAATAAGTTAAGAAATTACCACTTCCCAAGACTTGTTGACAGCGTTTAATGTGGAATTGTATGGTTGCTGTTTCTCCTTCAGTTGAGAGAACTTGTTTCCTAGTGCAAAATGCTCAACCTTCTGAGCCTCCAACTTCTGTTGAAGCTTTTGATTTTGGTATTGAAGAACAGTGGTATCAAGCTACATCATCAAAAGAAAACGTGAGTTCACAACAAACAAGCTACTCATTAGTGACATTACATTTTGGCAAAGTTATAGATATAGAAATTACTAAGTGCAGTACTATATAAGGCTTCTAAAAAGCCATATTACCCAGCACTAGAAAACTTAAAAAATAGAAGCTAAGTAGTTACAGCCATCAAGCACCAGAGCTAAATAACTTCACAGATAAATGATTCGAGGAAATAAAGAGAGAACATGCTGCTTGGAAAAGTGTAGTTGACCATAAATAGAGGAGGAAAGACAAGTACAATATTAACAGACCATCAGACTTCAATACTCAACAAACACAGATAGAAAAGAAAGGACTATACATTGTGCATATATTCTGATGAAGCTCTAGATAATAACTAAAAACAATTAACAGATAAGCCAATTCTCATACTTAGCTCCCAATTCTAGAAATTATTTACCATGTTCTTCAGCTGTTTCTGCAGCATTTCCAGACAACCACATAGCATTAATCCCATGTACAGATTTTAGAAAGAGATTAATTGCATGCTCATTGGACTTAGATATCCGTTCATTCAGTTACCATGATATGCAAGTAAATTGCAAGAAGCAAATTGTAGACAATCCAAAAAAATCAAAATTCGACGTGTGACACATTAGAAAATGTTAAGATAGTTTGCTTAACGAGTCAAAGGTTATAAAAGTAGATAAAACAAATACAAACAGCCCTGCAAAACTCAGATTCAATCACATAATCTAATTTAACATACCAAAAACACATAATTCTCCAAATGATGTAGCCCATAACCCTAACTAAAAAGCTACAAGAGTAGCAATAAAACCATAATTAACTACAAGTCCATCAAATATACAGGTAATCGGATAAACTAAGATCACAAAAACCATCAGATTCACAAAACAAAACAGAACCCACATAAGATCCCTCTAAACCACAACAAGAGCAACAAAAATTCCGAAAAAGCCCCAACCTTTTTGTCCTCGGATAAATGCGAGAACGGCTGCTTTTTAGCCATAGCAGCAGGTGGAGATGATATAGAGCTAAAGTGACGCCGTTTTCTGTCTGGCTCCCCTGTACTCCCCATTAAAACAAAACCCGAAACTCCCTCCCCGCCCCTGCCCCCGTCCCCGCCCCGGCCCCAGCCCCCCAACTTCACTCACATTAACAGACAGGAGGTCGCATAAATTTCAAAAAACCGTGATTCAAAACAGATGACACCCTATATTTCCCGAAACCCTAACTCAAGCCACCAACCAAGTTGTTTGGTTTTCTTTTCACTAAAAAAAAAATAACCCTAACCAAAGAGTCTACACTCACTGTGGATTTCTTTGATTTCCTTTTATTATTAATAATTAAAAATTAAAAGGGGAAAAATATGAGATTTTTCTTTCTCTCTTCGGTCTCAGCTGGAGTGCGAGAGGGAGAGGAATTTGCTTGTTTGTTGTAACTGTGACTTTTTTTAGCAGCATAAAGAGAGCGTGAAATTCCGTGAATGTTAGAAGGGTAGTTTTGGGAATTAAATGCGACCGGTAGGAATCTGTGCTCTGATGGAGTCACTAGAAGGTGAGTGGAATCAAGTGAATGCTGGAATTTGATTGGTGAAAAAAGGCAGAGAATTCTGGGGCTTCATGATTTTGGGTATCGTTGCCCTTCTTTCACTGCTCAACTGTTTATTTTTTCGTATTCATAGTTTCTCTTAGGTTTAGTTTTTTCTTTAACTTTAACTTAATTTAATAATATATGGTGCAAAATTAATTTCAAACCAAATTGATTTGATAAAATATTAGATGAATGTGCGAGCAGGTTCGTATAAGAGGTTTATTTGTAGACAATCCTCCTCCGTAGGCGGGCAACTACAAATTATTATTAACTAATTTTAACTAAAAAGATTGGACTTCTAACATTGTACTTCATTGTTCATATATTAAAAAAAGATTGAACTTCTATACACACCTATAGACTACATTGACTATTGAGTATATAGATGGCTTGCGCTATACTAGAGATTTAATCAAAAAAAATTTAATGTTAAAATATAATATTCAAGTAACAATAATCTAAAACAATTCAGGTTAAATTAACTAAAAAGATTGAAAGAACCAGTAAAAAGAAAAACAAAAGGAAATTGTAAAGTTTAAGGTCTAATAACCTAATGTCAAGGATGAAAACAAAAAAAAATAAAAAAAATACTACACCAAAAAAGAAAACTTGAGTTAGCTTGGAGTAACTTGACGAGCCAACAACCCGCAATATAAGATCGGGATAAAGGATGACCTAGTAAAAAAAATCAAAGTTAAAAAAAATTTAAAAAAACCTTGAGTCAATATGGGTTAACTTTACCAACCCACTCTCGGAATAACCAAATAGTAAGAAAAGTGAAAAAATAACAAAGCTCAAGGGCAAATAATTTAATGTAAAATGATGAAATTGAAAAAGAAATCATAAAAAATCAAGGAAAAAAATTTGAGTCAACTCAGGTTAACTGGACTAATCTGCCACACACGACATTTAATCGGGATAAAAAAAATAAAAGACCTCCAAAAAAATGGCCTAACAAAAAAAAGGCCCAAGTTAAATAAAAAACATTTGTTAATGAAAGTGCATGTTCACCCAGGTTAGCTTGACCAACTCACTCTCGAGATAACGAAACAGAAAGATGAGCAAAAAAATGATAAAGTTTAAGGGAAAATAATTTAATGCAAAATGATAAAATTGAAAAAAAATAAAGTCATAAAAAAATGAGGAAAAAAAATCTATTCAACTCGGGTTAACTCGACTAACCTGCCAATTGCAACATGAGATCGAGATAAAAAAAAAGACTTTCAAAAGAAGAACCTAGTTAAAAAGATCAAAGTTAAATAAAAGAAATATTGAGTAAGAAAATGCAAATTAACTCGGGTTAATTTGATTAGCTCGCACACGAGATAACCCAAAAAAATAAAAAATTCACGCAAGTCAAGAGCTAATAATTTAGCGCCAAAGTATGAAATTATTAAAAAAATTAATTTCATAAAAAAAACTGAGGGAAAAAATATAAAACAATCATAGTTAACTTGACTAATCTATTACTCGATATATAAGATGATAATAACTCAACAAATCCATTTCATACATTCTTTCATGCTAAAAAACAGCCAATAATTACTTTCATTTACACTACAACATTATCCAGTTTTACCGACGGATTAATTCCGTCGGTGATAGCCATGAAATCCGTCGGTGAAAGAAATACCGACGGCTTCACCAACGGAATCTATCCGTCGGTGAACCAGTCGTCGGTAAATCCCATTTCCGTCGCTAATTCTGTCGCAAATAAAAAAAACCATCCGCCGACGGAAACACCGACAGTAATACAGACGGATACGCGCGCCAACAAAAAATTCCTCGCGGGAAAATTACCGACGGCCAATCCGTCGGTAATTTTAAGGGTAATTACCGACGGCATCACCGACGGGTTCGCC
>Ga0307507_10009335_pt1 | contig 13125 bp, 7 predicted proteins | sample 7_EM_MG_FD_207223 | JGI IMG/M metagenome (GOLD analysis project Ga0307507, IMG submission 207223) | Populus trichocarpa ectomycorrhiza microbial communities from riparian zone in the Pacific Northwest, United States - 7_EM | ecosystem: Host-associated > Plants > Roots > Unclassified | place...
AGAGGCTGTTCAACGGGTGGATGAATGCTGAAGGAGAATAGAGGTCCGGAAGAGCGATTTGCGAAAGTGCAAGTGTTACTCTGCTGACCGGTCTATGTTGCAGAAGCGCCGGGGGAAGAAAGATAGTGCTCGCTTATATAGACCATGAGTATGGGGGTCTGGAAACTGCTGGGCGCTCGGTCTTGGGAAAGGGGGGGCTGGTGAGGGGGGGGAATTTCGATGGTAGGCGAGTGAATACTGGTTCCCTTTTTTCTCTCCATCACGGTGTTGCGTCATAGGTTATCACTCATCATGATTCCAGCTGGTCGGTTACCCGGCACGGGTCTCCTTGTGCTTCTAAGGGTGGATGGGGTTTGGGAAGGAACGCAGTGATACGAAGTAGTCTATCGCCGTGCGACGCACGGCACACTGGTGAACAAATCGAGCACACCCGGTTTTGTCGCGCCCCGCCGAGGGATACATATGTATTTCCCGGTCTACTGGGACAGCGTGGGGTCCACCCTAATTCCCGGGACCGAGACAACGAGAGAAATAATGAACTTTGTCTTCCTGGGAATCATTAAGTGTACCAGGATGCATCATCCCTGCACAGCGCAGCCATGCACAAGAGGGCTTCCGTCACAAACGCAGAACACGGGGCTTTGTTCAGTTTGGAGACGGGCGGACCGTTGCCTCGGGTTTCCCTTGGTCCCCTGATCCCTGTCCGGTTCAATGTCTTGGACATATTTTTCTAGAAAATATGAGAGGATCGAATAGAGAGGGTTACCCGGAACCTCTCCTTTTCTGGGGAGGTTTTTTTCCTCCCCCTACGGCAACGCGAGTGCAGTGTTTGTGCTGGAAAAAAAAGGCATGGGTGGGTAAAATAAACAGGGAATGTCGTATCATTTGGTGTTATCTGGTTCTCGGTCAAGACCGAGCCCTACTTAAAGTTGGACTGCGCCATGAGTCTAAAATTGGCCTTTTGAATGCTCCTGGCTAACTTGTAGCTAGGATTGATTTTAGATGTCCAAAAGATGCGGCTCAGTGTAAGCAAGGGCTAAACACTCAGGAGTGCAGTGATGGGCATCTAAAATCCACCGGTTGGTTAGCATTTTAACTAAGCGCACTAAGAGACCCGATTCTACATTCGAGGCACTGTTTAACCGAAAGCAATGCCCAGTCTTGGCGAGAAACCGGATAGCATCAGGATGCGGTAACGACAATACAGACTCTAATCCCATGGTATTACCGCCTTTAAAGCATAATATTATTTTTTCAATTATACTTATGTAAGCATCAGCCATATGTATCATACATGCATTACAGTTGCCAGTGCATCCAAAATTGCTATAGCTTTCATGTGAAAAGTAGGTCCACATCAAGTCTCCTAGAACCATACCACGAAAATATTAATTTCTCAAGATCCTGCATCTAATTCCCTGAATTTTCTCTGTTGTTTCTGGAATTTCAGTTGAGATACCCAGAGCCCTATACCCCAGAATGTAATTTCCTTTGCTCCATGTGACTAGGGCATATGCCCTAGCAATTAAAATAATAGGAAGCAGGAAAAAAAGTATAACTCCTGTGTGAATTGAACTTAGAAACTTGAAAAATTCTTACTTTGATAATATAGCCACGATTCCTCACTGGGCTGAGTGTCACATGGTACAGCAGCAAGATGCACATTTTATACACAATGCACTATACCAGTCATTGGTGTTTTCGAAAAATTCTTAAACCCTAAGCGATGCTATTTTCAACTACAGTTCATCAGATTTCAAAAATCAACCGTTCTAACAGTGTGTTGCCAATCTCTGCCCACCATACAAACATTGGCGTGCCAAACAACCTTTTACACTGCTCGTTAGTCCATTAGTATTCTTATAGGGAGGGTGTACAGAAGTGCTAATATTATTATAGAAATAAAGAGCAGTAAATTTTCGATAATTCTATGGAGAGTTTCGCCCACTCGTCCTACCTTTTGAAGGTGCGCCATTTTAAATTTCATTCAGTGATTTCTGTTACCAGGGCAGATTTCAGATATCGTAACTTGTGCGAGCAATTCCTTCCCATAGAACACACTGTCTCCGACGACAGCTCACCGCTGACTATAATAGGAGTATTACACTATATGAGAGAAGATATAAAGTGCTCTATTTGGCAGAGGTGGGAGGGGGAAAGAAAAATGTAAATAGCTAGGACTCCTTAGCCAAGTTTATGATATGAAACCCTGCTGTCCTCTCATACCTAGATTATAGTAATATGGTTAAGTTATATAGTTTACTTCTATTACTTCCTAGGAGCTAGGATTGTAGAAGGGGGGGGAACCAAGCAAGGCAAGGAGTCGCTTGTGCTCACTCCTGCGGCGCTTCTCCCTTGAAAACAAAAAAGTAGCTAGATACGAGACAAGTGAGCTGAGGTAGACATTTACTCCTGATTGGAGAAGTGGAGCTTTCATGGGATGGAAGGAAGAAATGGGCGCTTATGTAATAATTCTTTTATCCTTAGAGGAGGAGGGAATGTTAGTGGGCGTGGAACCTTCTAGCATCTCTTCTAGGGGGTGGCCAGGTACAGTCAGCGGGCAAGAGTCCTATTTATTATAATTAAATGTGCTTGTTCTAGCTATAATGCCAGACGGCTAAACTAAAGCTGACGAGCAGCAGTGTTTGCAAGCGTCCGGCTTCTAAAGTTCATCTGACCCGGCCTAACGGGACTACAGAATCTAGAGGCTCCCGAGTGATCAGGCGTGATTGTGCTATCTTTGAGGATATCTTAGGACACGTGGTGACACTAATGTTAATTGAACCCCCTTGACTTCAAGTAAATTTAATACGTTGAAACATACTATAGCCAGACCTAGTATTTCAGTGCTCTCTCCGGAATCGTTCGGCGTCTGGAAAACCCAGAGGCGATTTTGACCCTGGATAGTGGAAACATGGAACTTTGGCAATAGAATAGATTAGCACCAGTCATTGACTATGAGGCTTGATCAATACCCGCATTATTTGTGATGCGAGATTGTGGCGGATTTCCTACATCTCCTTTCCTTCTCTTACCGTTTTTCTTTCAAGTCTCCCCGACTTTTGCCGACTCCGTACAAAAACCATATGGCTTGCGCCCCCTCTCTGTTAACAACCCCACCTTTTTACATCTACTTCTCTTCGCCCATTAGACACTAATCCATACTCATCTTTTCGTCGCTCTCCATGTTGCTCCTGTATAACTTTAGAAGTGAATATAACTTATGGGCATTCCAACACTCGCCCTATACACTTTACAAAATATTGCAAAAAGGCCAATAGTAGACCTCCACTTCTTGCCGGATATTGGCCCTTATCAGCCGCTCACCACATACACGGCTACCATGACTCCTCCTCTACTCAGAATTCTTTAGCCTTTGTAAAAACGACTAGGTCCGTTTATACTGCCAAAAAACCTCTCTTATGACTTAGGAGGACATGGAGTGCAGGTATGGCAAGGCAACATCATAGCCGAAGAGCAAGAGAATAGCGATAAATAATTTATCTACAGCCTATGAGTGTCCCAAGTGATAGGTTATCGACCAGCATTCACACTGCTTAGAGCCCGCTAACGCTATCCCTGTATATAGAGACAGAACCAACGGAAGATATCTTGAGTCATTTGAAAATATTTCCACTTACCTTAGGATATTGGTAGATATTTGCAAGCATCTGGCAATGCCAACTCCCCATTAACAAAATAATTACTAATCAGGTGCCATATGCCGAAAGCCGGGGGGCGGCGCCAGCCATTCGTAAAGCCGGCCCACAGCGCAAAGGTCAGCTTCACCTTACCTGACATGTCCCCTTGAGAGCGCTGCTTGGATCGCATAGGTGGCACGGCGGTCAAGAAAATCTCGAGAGAGCAGCTTGCTAAAGTGTAACCTACACACCCCTCCTTGGTCTATATGGGAGAAGACCCAGAAGAGTAAGAGAGAAGAAGGATAACCTTCACTTATATTGGTGGTGAGTTAGCCCTAAGCGTTGTTGGGATTTACGAATGGGCTTGCTGAGCACTCAATATTGGGGCAACTGACAGGGGAGAAATGTTCATTAGAGAGGGATTAGAAGTGCACTGCTACATTGTTAGTCTTTGGACGATTGTCAAGGTGGGCCTAGGGAAATTCATTGCATCAATATATCGTTGGTGGGATCATCGATCATCACTCGTAGTCAACAGAACCCGTGTGTTACGAATTGGACGGTGTTGGTTATGCAGCGGAAGATTGTTGAGTGAGTTGTCTAGCTAGCTAAACGAAACATGAACGGTATATAGATACCCAAACGCAGTCACAAAACCCATGATACGGAATACACACATCTGCGTACAACCACGCATACGCAATAGTGAGAAGGAAGCATAACAACTTCTCTCACGATGTCCTTACCCGGACGACCATATCTCAACACCGTGGGTCAGTGGGAAATTACGTGGAGCTGATAACTGCGTCGGGTATGGGGTTTCGACCTGTAGGAGAGTGCGCACTTGCCGTTCCATAAAGCAAGGGAGAAAAACATAATATCATAAGAAAAAAAACCCTCCACAGCCAAAAACTCTTCTTTGTAGGAATTGCCGGTGCCCCAGCAGGGAGATCCCGAAAGAGTAACGGGGGAGGGTATTTTATCTCTCCGCCCAATAGTATCCTGCATGCCAAGACAAGCGCATTTGGATCCCTTGGTATGATCTGGAAAATATATGACCTAAACGAGCTCAGGGGTGCTAGATATCCATGCCCGCCATCCGCCGCTCTCCGTCACGCACCGTGGAGGACTATTATCCAAAGGAGAAAAATCTGGACATCCTAGGGTCCGTCATTTCTTTCATTCTCAACCATCCTAGTGTTCATAGTATTCGGATTTGTGTCTTACTAGTGCCAAGTATGTGTATAGACAGAGGATTAGATATACCTAGCAGTTACGAGATACCAGGAAACTAGGCCGTTAGGGTAGGGAAAAAAACTATTCAAATTTCCTCTAGTCTTATTTAACTTTCAATCTATACTGAATGAATAACAATAGTACCGGTATAACCGTATGCCAGATCATGTGAAAGGGTAACGAGCATGGGTAGCGCACTGCACCGCTACCACGCTTAATCCTCTTCTATTTTTCCAAAAACAATAAAGCTCAGGTTATTAAATGGCAGTCAGAAAATAGAAGCGCTCTAAACATCGAAATTATGAGCAATACTGCTCCTAAGTACTCCAAGCGTCAAGCCTACCACGGGGAAGCTCGTATAGTAAGTTTGGTCCTGCCTGCGGCATGATTGGGAATGATGCCAGGATGTCCGGGATTTCCACCTCTAGATTCGGGGGGAAGGAAGCACCAAGGGAAGGTTTTTTTCCTTGGCTGAAATAGATAAAAAGAAAAATAGAGTTCCAAACTATTATTTATACTTTCAAGTATTGCGGTTTTCGCAGAAATACTCGTCCCAGAACTCAGAGAGGAAGCAGGTGCCACATTAAGGAATGGCTGAGTACCCCTAAAATATCACAATTTTCTACTCCATTATTCAGGTCTTCTTGCCTAAGACGAGTGGGCTCGGACACTTAGTCCATCGCGTGCTACTCCCCATATGCCTACCTACAGTACCTACTGCAACTCATTCCTGCAAAATGTCTCTGTGGTTTGCTTTCTTGAGTGTAGTAGGGTGGGCACTAAGTAGAGTGTTCGAGCAACTGCCCACCAGATTTCAGAATAAAAAAACAAACTCTGGGTACACCGGCTTAAAATTTCAGACTGAAAAAAGAAAAGAAAAAAATCCAAAAGGAAAATAGAAGACTACGGGATGCGGGGAATGACAATTAAGCCGTGCCAGTTGAGGTTATGATAGAGAGATTCCAAGGTTAAAAAGTGAAATAAAAAGGATGAGAGGGGAAACTAGAGTCATGGCTCGAAAGATGCCTCATGAAACCGGACTAAGCGTACAGTGAAGAACTATCCAGCATACCGACCCTGTAGACCCGGAAGGAATGCCAAAATCGACTCGTGTGTCCCATACCTCGGGCACTAAATGAAGCGAAGGTAAGGCGCAGGTGTCATCCAGCTACTCAAGGTGATTGCCAAAAAAACATTCCGTGCCGCGCAGTTTCGAAGTGGGGAGAGGCCCCCTTTGCAGGCAAGAATTCTCCGAAAACAGGCGCCCGCAAAATCTATGGTAAAGGAATTAGCATGCACCTGGGCCCCGATACAAACTTCCGCCCCCTATTTTTCAGACCCTTCCTGCACGCCGAGGGGATCGGTCGTTTGTTGACTTTCTTTTCTTTTTCTCTTATCGTTAGTTGTCATTCGCTAAGGCTCGAGTACCCGTTAATGTCATGCGTGACGTTTGCGAAATAGGCCGGGCTTGCATGGAGGTGCATGGGGATGCATGGGGTGCGCGGAGGTGAATGGAGGTACATACAGTTCAGGCACACAAGAGGATACAAGGGCCTCACGATAACGCCTAATTTATCACACAATGTTATATAACATTAAGTTCGTTTTTCTTTTTTTACATTTACAATCAGTTATAATCACCAACTTGAATTTAAAACATCGATATAGGATAAAAAAGCACCCTACCTGCTCGTACTAGTTGCATAAATTTCATTCAGCAATGTTTAGCATCTCGCAACGTTATCTCAGTCAGATCCTCCTTCTGACTCTGTGCAAAGGCTCTCATCGCTCCTTTTACAATGCTTGGTTGTGGAACAAGGTTTCATCAATATCATGATCTAATATATTAACTTTGCTAGCTCTCAGATGTACTGTCCAGATATTATTCGATCAGGTACTTTTTAGTATCCCTATCCTTTCATAAGCCATTTTTAAACATACCTTTTAAGCTCCTTCTAGCACAGCATAGTCTACAATCTGACATACTGTATAAGCAGTGTAACCTCTCGGTGTTTCCATTTCACTGAGTCTTTCTATCTAGTCGTATATTTTGGAGTAAGGACAAATAACCGAATACGATATACCTTTAACGACCTTGGGTCTATGACCTCTTATATTAGCCATACACATACCCTCCTATTCGGCCTACTCTGATTGCCTTATCTGCACCTTCATGCACTCCCTTACACTTCCATGCAAGCCCGTTCCATTTTACGAACGCCACCGCAGCAACAGTACCGTAAAATCTCTTGAAATCCGCCATCTTTCAGCCCATGATAGATTTAGTTTGACAAGTTGACAGAATTGCGAATACCGGTTAATGCGATCCAACACATCCAGTTGGATGATCTTATACCGGCTGATCTTATACCGGCTGAGGGGCTGATTTCCCCCCCCCCCCAGCTTTTGGCTCTAAATCCGGAGATCACGGGGGTGACGGAGATGGTGGATTTCAAGGGATCCCACAGCACAGTGACTGAATCATTTGTTATGTCGTTAGACTTACCGTAAAAGTTCGGTTGGCCCAGTATCGGATCTCCCAATAGGCTTAACAGCGCGGGCCAGTGAGGCTGCGAACACTTGCCGATGATATCTAGCGGGGTAAACTTAAGAACCTTCAAACCCCGCCAGAAAGGGTGAGGGCTCAGGGCCGTCACCGGATATTGTTGCGGTGTGGTCGCCAAGGGCGTACAAGGCAGAGATTATTTTGCGAAAACACCTCCCCTAGCACTTGAAACGAGTTCTCACGGTACCTCACCTACAAATAACTGCTAAGTTGTAGTGGGGTCCGGGATGTCAGGGCCAGCTCAAAGTGGTGGGTCTACTCATGAAATATCACTCGGGACACCTATTTGAACGAAAATCGGACAGAGAGCAGCGCCGAGAGAGCAGACGGCAAAGACAGGTCCATAGGAGAATAAATCCCCTTTGGAGCAGCCTACGGTAAAAAACGGAAAACATTGAAAAAGCTTCTGGGTTTTTATTGGAGCACTCGGTGCGCCCATGCCAATCTGACAATTGTGTTTCTAACAATTCATTTGAGCATTTTCCAATTCTCCTTACCGCATATCCCCAATATCTACTTGTTTCTCCATGCTTGCCGCTAGGCAGTGGCTCCCCCATCGTAATCATGAATCCTGAATAATATTATATATTCACTGAAGCCCATGTATTCTATCCCTAGTAAAACGTGGATCCGAAAATTCGGGCTCGGCTTGTGTAAAAGGAGGGGAAGCAAAGAACAGAGGAAAAACAAAAGGCAAAAAAAAGTAAAAAGAGGGGGGGCGAAAACCAAATAAATCGAGTAAGAAGTGGGGCAAGGGGGACTCTGGTAGAGGGAGAGGAAGATGGTATCCCAAAATCTACCAATCCCAGGGTTAGACTGGATTTCAACATCACATCCGCCTGGCACTCTGAAGCGAAACATCTAGGAGCATGTACCACGGCCTATCCGAGTCAAATATTTGTTCCGAGTCCAAGCGATATCAGTTGATTGAGGCTTTGTGCTGTTCAACCGCGTTTACTATTAAATAAAAAGGGTTTAGGAAAGATCAAAGCAGGCTTAAGTTCCCACTAGATAATCCCATAGACTTGTTAACAAGGAGATGAGCCGCACTGATCCCCTAGGCAGAGATATCTGATATCCTACTACCCTGGATGCGAGAAAGTAAGGCAGATCCGCACTTATCGTTAAACAAATTGCCTATACTGCTCAGTACTGCGCCACGGAAAAATGGGCTTTCTAGCCCTCACCAAGGCTGAAGACACTTGTCCTATCCGCCGTTCCACCTCCAACATCAGTGGTTAGAATAGAAGGAAACAGGGCATTTATAGTGGGCTAGCTACAGACCGTCGCTACCATTAAGGGTCAGATCATGTCCTGGGTACCAAGAGCGGCCAAGGATATTCTGTTGCTTATTTGTCTTGCCTTTTTCCGGGGTGAACTTCTAATCCATTTCGATCATACCACCTGTGTGCTTTTTTCGGGTGTTAGTGACCCCCCTCTCTACAGCTCTATGATACCCCGGATTTGTGTTCCTAGTTTCCAAGAATGCGATTCTCCTTTCAGGACTGCCGAGCCAGCAAAAACCCTGTCTCGTTTTCAGAGATAAGGCGCCCAGAAGTTAGGCTCACCTAGCAACGGCACGGATTTTTAGTCCGAAAGGAAATTCCTAAACCTTATGCACACTGCCCTACCTCCTAAACAAGACTTTGAATAAGACTCACGGCTTATTTCTCGAATTCTACGAGCATGGTTCCGGAAGACTAACGCCGTACTAACTTTCAACGAGAGGTATGACGATTTTACCTGTAACACCGAGTGTAACACTGCCAAAAAGAGGTACCCTAGCCCTCGAACATTTTCAAACAAGACAAGAAATGAAGATGCCAGTGAGAGCTCATGTCTTATATACATAGAATTCGAAATCTTAGTGCATTACATAATTTGAATCTGAATGGTAGGTTTAAAAAACTTAGAAATCCAACCAAAAATTTCCAGGTGTTACACTTGCCGTTACAGGCAAAAACCCCGGCATCCCCCGCCAGAAAGTTGGTACAGAGTCCAGCCTTCCGGAACCATAAAATAGTAACCTGTCAAATACCGGTTTTGCGGCTCTGGAGCTCTAGAAGAGCGGGGGGAAGTTGGGCTTTTTTTTTGGTCATTCCACCTTAGATCGGGGGTAACTTAGTCATTTGCAGAGTTGAATATAAAAAAGGCGAAGATACAGTTTTGGGTAAGGCTATGCCCCGGAAGGGGACAGCATTGACGGTGGACAGTCCACCCAGAATATCCATCATTTAATATTATGACGATCACTACCCCCCCAGCTATAAGGTCACCGCAATGGCCTGAGAAATATCTAAGACCTGATAAACCGTTTTCACAACTTTTTTCTAGTTCCTCTCTAGTTCCTAAAGCAACAATATGGTAGTTCAGAGGGTAGCACTCGGATATATTAAGATTCGTGTCTCCACCAATAACTTATGATATAGAAAATCAAATAGACATAAACCAGATAACAACGAAACTTAAACGTGCTAAGAGAGAGGCGGTGCTTAAGCGAGATCAATCTCCGACTTAGAATACAAAGCCTTCGATGTTAGCCAACCACCACCGAACCAGAATAGGGGCACCGCTCGGTACGGAAGAGGCACAAAGTTCTCTGTGGGGCGGGATACATGAAGGGAAAGAGGGAAATCAGATACTTGGAACCACTTAGCAGGATCAATGGTATGGAACATCTGGGCGCTTCCGGAGTTTTGGAGAAGAGATTATTGATTGGCGCTGGTGGCGGCATCTAAGAGAATCCCAGCATGGTACTGAATTGCAATTAACCCCCATTCCAACCAACAACAATCCAACTACAGCCTATAAAAGGGAAAGGAATAAAGAATACTAACTCCAATACTGTCACCGTTCTGTTTGGCAGCCCACATCCCTTCCCAAATAGCGACCTTCTGAGCAACAAGATTCTCGTCGGTTACCCCCATGCTCCTGGCACGCGACTCGAACTCTGCAGTCCTAGACCTTCTCTCTTCTTCCGATATGTCGCCCTCTGCTGCTTCAATTATATATCGGCATAGTGAGCTTTGCTTACTTCTAGTACTTCACTAGGATTGGGGTTGTGGGAGTGGAGTTAAGCCAAGTGCCACCAGGAGCCGCTCGTGGACCACCTTGTGATGATTGAGCCAAGCATCTTTCTCATCGCCCGTCTACCCGCAAACCCGGGGGCACTCTCCCCCGGAAACTAACAGGCGGCTAGAGGTGACATAAGAGAAAGGAGATGCACCTGGATTGCCCAAAGCGGGGGAAGGTGGAAGTTTTGAGGAATCGGGGGGGTGCTTTTAGGATAATTACTTTACCTTCAGAAGAGAAAATTACAGCGGGTGTGGAAAGTTCGAACACGCCTTCACGGGGCCTTCCGGGCATAATTAGAGAACTGGGTCTTTGGCTTGTGACCAAAATTGCTGGTTCCGGTTATGATGTTGGACGGCGGAATGGAAGCTAATCAACGGGCGGATAAACACCGGGAATAAGAGAGGACCGGAAGAGGAATTTGCGAAAGTGCAAGTGGTAGGCTACCGGTCGGTCCATGCGGCAGAAGAGTCGGGGGGAAGATGGATAATGCTCACTTATATAGATCATAAGTATGGGGGTCTGGAGACTGTTGGGGCTTGGGAATGCATGCTGGATGCTCGGTATTGAGAAAGGGGGGCTAGCGGGGGAGAGAGATCTCGATGGGAAATGGATGAATACTAATTCCTTCTCCTCAAACTGAGTTTCGTCATGGGTTATCACTCAGGATTCAAGCCCGTGGCGATTGCATGGGTCTTTTTATGCTTCTGAAGGCTGTTGGGTGGTGGTTGTGAGAGCACTGAGAGGACGGGTGATGTGATGTAGTCAATAGCAGTGTGACGCACGGCACATCAGTAAACGGATATAGTACCGGTGCTTACGCTGTGTCCTGTTGCGCCAAGAGTCACGGCCCCCCGTTTTCCCCGTGCTACCAGGTCAGAGTGGGGTCCGTCCCAATTCTCAGGGGGTGGGTGATTAAATGTGAACTTGGTTCCCCTGAAATTCTTAGAATCTTCAGCGCACCAGGATTTTCATCCCTGCAGAGAGCGTTGGGTCAGTTCTAATCCTCAGAGAGGCGAGTGATAAAGCGTGAACTTTGTCCTCGAAGTCTAGGAATCTTCCGTCTACCAGGATGTGCCATCCCTGTAGACAGCGTGGCCATGCGCTACTTGTATAACCTCTGTCACCAATGCGGAACGAGGGGGTCCGTTGGCTCAGGGCCCAATACGCCCGTATCGCGGTCTTCCTTTGGTTCCCTGATCCCTGCGTGGCTCAATGTCTCAGAAGTATTTTCTAGAAATGCGGGGAGTCGGATGGGGGGATCTCCCTGACCATTCCCGTTCATCCTCCTTTTGTAGAGGAGCTTTGTCTCCCGAGAGAAGTCCAACCGCCCAGGGACAGCCCCCCAAATTTGCCTGCCCTCCCCATTTTCCCATGCGCATTTGGTGTAACTGGGCAGATATTTCTCCTAACTGTGAGAGGCACCCACCCATCAGTTTAGAATAGAGAAACCCTTTCAAATACCATGGAAAACAGGAGGGGTACCTTTACAATACCATTCTTGGCCGAGACATACCATCCAAAAGGTTTCACATTGCAACAAAAACAAACCATTCCCAGAGTGTCAGCAGCTTCTTTAATTTTTAAATAACCCAAATAATTTTTTGAAAAGATTGAAAAAAACTAAAAGAAAATAACTCAAAGCCTCTAGATATTTTCCAATTTTTTCCACAATTTTTAACAATAAGCTGAGACCTAGGGTGAGGTTTTTAGTGATTTTATTAGTTTTCTTGGCATAAATTACTGCCCAGAACACACTACCTTTCAGTGAGGATAGATTCACCCACAGGAGTCCTTTCTGACTGTAAGAAAAATTAAAAATCTAACCATTAATTAAGTTTACTTTTCCTGTTTTCAGCTCATTTTTTGATGAGTTAAAGGTAAAGTAATTCTTTGCAAAGGTTTCACTTTTTCGATGGCACATTTCCCGGGTGATAGTATCCGAAAGGTTTGCCGCTAAGTGCATGGTATTTAAAAGGTTTACCCGTTTAGAACAGCGATTTTTGCCCCAGGGTCAGTGCTGATCTATGACTGCCTCACTCATATTATCCAAAGTTTCTCTAGATAGCGAGCGCCAGGCGCATCGAGCGTTAGCTTGCAAAAAATTTGAACCGCGGGTGTGGCTGAGTTGAAGTCACGTACCCAGGGACAGGGATTGATCAATATCTTTGCTCTCTTCCGATCGGGGGATGGCTAAAATAGCCACACCGCGTAACTTCCACCAACCCCACAAGTGCCGTATTAGTGCTACCCGTAAAAACTTGAATAATTAAACCGCGTGTTAGAAACCTAATCAAAAAAAAAAAAAATTTCATCTAACTGGCTAGCTAACTAGCTAACGCAAAAACTCGGTAGATCTACTATGGGAAATCGGGCCCTTGGCGTTCGCAATCCGAGACAAAACACCGGGAGAAGGAATAATGCTTCCCAGACAAGGTATGGCTTGGAGATGCTGAGCTTGTTGGATCTTATTACAGTCACCACCGGGGGCATGGCGAAACTGGGCGGGCGGCGAACAGGGATTAATTGCTAGTAATTTTTTTGTAACCTTAGCGAATCCATTTTTGCCCATGAAGTACCCCTGTTCGCCATCCGTCCAGTTTCGCTATG
>Ga0307507_10009336_pt1 | contig 13125 bp, 11 predicted proteins | sample 7_EM_MG_FD_207223 | JGI IMG/M metagenome (GOLD analysis project Ga0307507, IMG submission 207223) | Populus trichocarpa ectomycorrhiza microbial communities from riparian zone in the Pacific Northwest, United States - 7_EM | ecosystem: Host-associated > Plants > Roots > Unclassified | place...
AGCTATCGCAACAGCTATTGGGCCAAGAGGAGTGATCGTTAGAAGACTATCGGTTACCTGCTGCAAGTATCACCCGGAGAGGAGAGGATTGTAACAGGTTATAACAGTTATTTATTTTGTTGGTGTCTACGGCAAGGGTTTTCCTGTTGATTCCTCCCTATGTATTTATTTGATTTTCTTATTCCGCCCGTTTAGTCGGACTTTGATTTCCTATTTTGCATAGCTGGTGTGCGGTTGGTTCCAGACCAGAGGAACGTGGGTTGATGGTTTTTTCCCTGGCGCCGTTTGGTCAGTATAAGAGGTTTTTTTATGCCATAGCTAGCGCTGCATGCACTTTTTGTACCTAGAAGACGAAACAAATCTAAGATGATAAAAAAAAAAAGAAAAAAGAAAAAAAAGACATCGGATTTAGGTCACGAATCATCTCCTCTACACACCCGGCGATTGAAATCTCAACACCATGAGAATTCATCGTCAACATCCACCACCCCCGCACTCTCAGTGAGCTGCACCCTCCTCCTCCCGCCTTACTTCCCTTATCATGTTCTTGGGCCCTGGCGTCCTTGTTTCTAGGGGTCGTTTGGCTCAATCACCCCCTCTTTTCGCTCGCGCTTCGCTGCCTCGCTTAGCGTTCGCATGGTCGGCAACACCCTTTCGCCCATGTTACAGACGGCTGGGACTACAGTTCGCAGTAGGAGAAAACCTTTCAACAGGCCACAGTCGAGTTCTCCGTTCTCTTCACTTGCATTAGAGGCTACCTAGTCAGACACGCACATGGTTACCGATAGTTTCCATGGTTATTGGGTCTATCCCTCCTCTCCCCCTTCAGGTCTGGTCCAGTTGCTCGGTTACAGCTACACTCCACTCACTCGGCTGGCTCCCGACTGCCTTCGCCGCCCTAGCAATGGCCACGGTCGCGCCCCTCGGTTACGCTCAATCATCGTATTGCACTGCCTCCGTGGAGGATGTCAACGCCTTGGGTTCTCGAGTACTATTTACGACGCCTCACGGGCCACAGTGATGGTGTTCTGCAACGTCACACGGTTTATAGTGACTCCGGCACCCCCTTTGTTCTTCCTTCATTGTTGTTACTTAGGGTTTCGATTAAGTGGTCTATCAATTATTTCTTTTGTTGGTGTCTACGGCAAGGGTTTTCCTGTTGATTCCTCCACATGTACTTATTTGATGTTTCTTATTCCGCCCCTTTAGTCGGAGTTTGATTTCTTAGTTTGCCTGGCTGGTGTGCGGTTGGTCTCGTACCAGAGAGACTTGGGTTGATGGCTATTTCCCTGGCGTCTGTGGGTTCACGGAGGTTTTTCTTTACCATAGCTAGCGCTGCACATAGGCTTTGTACCTAGATGACGAATGAAACAAAGCACCTGAGGAAAAAAAAAAAGAAAAAAAAAAAAGAAAGACTGGGAATTTGGGTCACGAACCATCTCGCTTACACACCCGGCGATTCAAATCTCAACACCATGGGAATTCATTGTCAATATCCACCACCACCGCACTCCCAGCGAGCTGCACCCGCACTCTCTGTGAGCTGCACCCTCCCCCTCCCGCCTTACCTCCCTTATCATGTTCTTGGGCCCTGGCGTCCTTGTTTCTAGGGGTCGTTTGGCTCAATGACCCGCTGTTTTCGCTTGCGCTTCGCTGCCTCCCCTAGCGTTTGCCCTGTCAGCAACACCCTTTCGCCCATGTTACAGACGGCTGGGACTACAGTTCGCAGTAGGAGAAAACATTTCAACAGGGCACGGTCAATTTCTCCATTCTCTCCACTTCCATTAGAGGCTGCCTAGTCAGACATGCACACGGTTACCAATAGTTTCCACGGTTATTGGGTCTACCCCTCGTCTCCCCCTTCAGGTCTCGTCCCGTTGCTCGGGTACTTCTACAATCCACTCACTTGGCTGGCACCCTACTGCGCCTTCGCCTCACCTTGCGACTTCTCCACGGTCGCACCACTCGGTTACGCTCAGTCGTCGTATTGCACTGCCTCGGTGGCGGAAGTCAACTCCGTGGGTTCATGAGTAATGCTTGCAACGCCTCAATGGGTTTAAGTGGCTTCCGCGCCACCATTGTTGTTCTTTCATTGTCGGTTACTTTGGGTTTCATAGGTGTTATAACAATTGTTTCTTTTGTTAAAAAGTGTCTACAGCAAGGGTTTTCCTGTTGATTCATCCCCATGTATTTATTTGATTCTCTTGTTCCGCCCCTTTAGTCGGAGTTTGATTTCCTATGTTGCGCGGCTGGTGTGCGGTTGGTCTCGTACCAGAGAGACTTTGGTTGATGGCTTTTTCCCTGGCGCCAGTTGGTTTCGAAGTGGGGATGGGGTTCTTTCTTTACCATAGCTAGCGCTGCACGTAGTCTTTGATCCTGTAGGTTGTTAATACAAAGCACATGATAAAAAAAAAGAGAAAAGAAAAAAGACATCGAATTTGGGTCACGAACAATCTCCCCTACACACCCGGCGATTGAAATCTCAACACCATGAGAATTCATCGTCAACATCCACCACCCCCGCACTCTCCGTGAACTGCACCCCCCCCCCTCCCGCCTTACTTCCCTCATCATGTCCTTGGGCCCTGGTGTCCTTCTTTCTAGTGGTCGTTGGACTCTACTCTCGCCTCTCTCCGCTCGCGCTTTGCCGCCTCGCTTAGCGCTCGCACGGTCAGCAACACCCTTTCACCGATGTTACAGACGGCTGGGACTACTGTTCACAGTATGAGAAAACATTTCAACAGGCTACGGTCGATTTCTCCGTTCTCTTCACTTCCGCTAGAGGCTGCCTAGTGAGACACGCACACGGTTACCCATAGTTTCCACGGTTATTGGGTCTACCCCTCCTCTCCCCCTTCAGGTCTCGTCCTGTTGCTCGGTTACAGCTACAATCCACTCACTTGGCTGGCACCCTACTGCCCCTTCGCCTCACCTTGTGATTTCTCCACGGTCGCGCCCCTCGGTTACGCTTAGGCTTCATATTGCACTGCCTTGGTGGCGGATGTCAACGCCTTGGGTTCATGAGTAATGCTTCCAATGCCGCAACGGTATTTAGGGGCCCCCGCAGCCCCATTGTTCTTCTTTGATTGTCGGTTACTTTGGGTTTCATAGTGGTTATAACAATCATTTATTTTGTTGATGGTGTCTACGGCAAGGGTTTTCCTGTTGATTCCTCCCCGCATATATATTTGATTTTCTTGTTCCGCCCCTTCTGTCGGAGTTTGATTTCCTATTTTGTGCGGCTGGTGTGCGGTTGGTCTCGTACCAGAGAGACTTGGGTTGATGGCTTTCTCCCTCGCGCGGGGTGGATAAGAGGGGATCGGGTTTTTTCTCTACCATAGCTATGGCTACACGTAGTCTTTGTTCCCGGTGGTTGATTAATACAAAGCATATGATAAAAATAAAAAAAAGAAGAAAGAAAAAAAGACTTGGGATTTGGGTTCTTCATGGAACCATCTAAGTTCTTTCATACACTATACTTTCAATACAAAGATCGTTATCTATCACACTTTCGGGAATCAAGACGAGACGGTCTTGTACGAGCGTAGCGATCGACGTTTCTAGATAGGAGTCAACGGACTTAGCTATCTCAACCGCTATCAGGCAAACAAGAAGTGATCGTTAGGAGACTATTGATTACCTGCTGCAAGTATCACCCGGAGAAGAGAGGATTGTATCAACCTCTCATTCAAGATCACCTTCCACCTCGTCTGGTTCTCGCGGGGGTTGTTCGTGGTTGGGTTGGTCAGAGACTTTAGAGGGTTCGAGCAGTCAGATGTGAAATACTGCGTGGATCTTCCAGCGAGCCGGGATATCGAGTTTGAACGCCCTATTCCCTTTTTTCTCTAAGACTTTAAAAGGGCCATCCAATCGTGGGGTGAACTTTCTTGTTGGTCATTTGCTCTTAATGATTTGTGTGTTTAACATTATCAAGTCACCTATCTCGATATCGGGCTGTGGTGTCGCTCGTCGGGCATAGTATTTCTTCATGCCCTCTCTTCTTTGCTCCAGGGCTGTCCTTGCCTTCTCCTGCACTATGTTCATCCAGTGCATATAAATTGTGGCCCCTGGGTTTTGAGCCTCTATCTCCTTCACCCATTCCGTCTGTGGAGGGAACCTGTACTTGGTGAAAAAGGGGGTTAGCTTATGGGCACTTGTTTTGGAATTGTTATAAGCGTATTCGGCCAACGGTAGCAACTGATACCAGTCGTTTTGGTGATAGTTGACGAAGTTTCGAAGGTAACCTTCCAGCACTTGGTTGGTTCCTTTGGTTTGTCCGTCTGTTTGTGGGTGATATGCCGTTGACATTCGCTGTTTGCTGCCTAATGCTTTGCACAATGATTCCCAAAATTGGGCCGAAAACCTTGGGTCGATGTCCGACACAATTTCGTAGGGGAGTCTGTGAAGTTTCCAAACTTCGTTAAGGAAGGTATCTGCAACATGTTTTGCGGTCACATTTGTCGCTAAGGCGCTGAAATGTCCCATTTTTGTAAAACAACCAACTACGACCCGGATCTGAGTTTGTCCCCGGGACTCGGGTAATGGGGTAATGAAATCCACCAAGCTGGATGTCCATGCCACATAGGGTACTTCTAATGGTTGGAGTAATCCATACTTCGAATGTCGTTGAGATTTGTTATGTTGACATTCGTCGCAAGACCGGACGTAGTCGTTGAGGCAATCGGTCAGTTTATCCCAATGGAAATTTCTCGCGACTAGCCTGATCGCTTGCTTCTGTCCGAAGTGTCCCGCTACCTTTGAGTCGTGACACCCTTTTGCGATCTCCAGCAAGAGTTCTTCCTTCGAAGGGATGAATATTCTATTTTTTCTAATCGAGTAGGCCATCTTCTAGCTCCTAGTCCTTTGGTAGCGTTTCCCCTCTTTCTTTTAATTGGCTTAGCTCCCCTTCCCGTGCAGTTCAGATATCATCTTCTTTTCCTGCCGTTCTTATTCTGTCCAGGAATGACTCCTCCATGGTTTGCATTTGTATTGCTGGAATCATGGCACTGGACAGCATTGTTATCTCGTCTCCTAGGCTGCTCTGTGTGTGGATATCTTCCTTGTCAAAATATGAGTTATCATGTGGATCTGGGTTTAGAAAACACATTTTGCCTTTCAGTTCTTGACACGTAATTAGCCGTTTGGGACCGAAGTTACTTGAGCCGAATCCCCAAGTTCGCCTTTCGGTGTCTTCCAGATTATCAATTCTCATGGCATCGTGTGTTGGCATTTTTTCCACGATTAGTTGTGCTATACCATCGCCTGCCTTGAATTTGTAACTGGCATTCCTCTGGTTCCGTAATATCACTTTGATTTCGCCGGTGTAGTCCGCATCTATGACTCCACGGCCTACTGCTATTCCATGTTTGCTTGCCATGCCAGTTGTTGCCGCCAGCCTGCCGTATGTTCCTTTGGGTAGTCCTATTGCGATTCCGGTGTCTACTAACATCTGTCTTTGAGCTGGTATGGTGCCATTCTTTAAGGCATAAATGTCATGTCCTGCTGCCATCTTGGAACCTTTTGTTGGGATCATCGCATTTTGTTGCAGTCTTTTTATTCTGAGCCGGTTCGTTGTCCACTTTATTCCTTGCACAAGGCTGACCTGAATTCGGTCCTTCTGTGGCAAAGTGAAACTTCGCAATGTTCTGTTTCAAAATTGGCTATTCGCGATGCCTCGCTCCCTCCTCAAGCCGGTACTCCGGCCGCTGGCTTAAGGCGTCAGGTTTTCCCCCTCTACTTCCTGGGTGGTACACGAGGTTAAAATTCAAATTGGGTAGCCATTGAGCCCATCGGATCTCTCGGGGGTTCCCGACTTTAGTTGTGAGGAAGTATTGCAGGTTCTGGTGGTCCGTGTACCCCGTCACCGGTTCTTCTGCTCCCAACAGGTAATGTTTCCATTCGCAGAATGCTTCCTGGATTGCCAATAATTCTTTATCATGAATTTCGTAATTTCGTTCGGCATCGTTTAACTTTCATGAGGGGAACGCAACGGGGTGTACTTGTTTTCCTCAGTACTAGGAAAGGATAGAGCCTAGTGCAACGTCACCAGCGTCCGTCTTGATCACGGCTTTTTCATCTGGGCAAAAGTTTGCTAGGATAGGGGTAGAAGTAAATCGTCGCTTAAGTTCCTCAAAAGATTTGTCCTGTTCTTCTCCCCAAAACCATAAATGTTTTCCTCCCTTGGTTTTCAACGTGTCGGTAATTGGTTTGCAAACTTTTGAGAAGTTTTCTATGAAGCGTCGGTAAAAATTTACAAAACCAATAAAGATTTGTACGTCTTTTACAGACCTTGGGGCTCTCCAATTGAGGATACTTTCAACCTTTTGTTCACTCATGGTGCTGCCGCTTTTTCCCACGATGTCTCCCAGGAATTCGACTGTATTGACATGGAACATGGATTTCTTTAAGGATACTCCGAGGTCTTGGCGTTCTAGCCTGGCTAGTACTTGTTTGACCAGAGCCTGGTGTTCTTCCATTGTCTTGGAGTAAAGTAGGATGTCATTCAAATATACTACAACTCTGTGATCCTGGAATTCTCTTAGGAGAGTGTTCATCACCGCTTGGAACGTGGCGGGGGCATTGACCAAACCAATTGGCATTACTTTGTATTTGTAATGTCCATATCGGGTCCGAAAAGGGGTTTTCCATTCATCTCCTTTTTGGATACGAATCAAAGGGTAACCGTCTCTCAGGTCTAGTTTGGAGAAGATGGTTGCACCGGCTACTCTTGCCCTCCGTTCGGTCATGAGCGATAAAGGGCACTTGTTGAGTATGGTTAACTTATTTAGTTGGCGGTAGTCCACACATAATCGTATACCTCCGTCGGGTTCTTGGGACAAACAGGATTCGTGCGCCGGCTGGACATTTGCTATGCACTATTTTCCCTTCGGCTAACATTTTGTGAAGATATTTGTTTAATTCTTCTAGTTGCTATGCTGACATTGGGAATATAGGTCCCCAAGGTGGAGTGGCTCCGTCCTTGAGGTCAATCGCATGGTCGAAGGTTCGCCTAGGAGCCGGCATTTCTACTTTTTCATTCTCAAACAATTCCTCGTACTGCCCATACGGCTTTGGCAATCCTTCTAGTTGTACCTCCTCTTGTGTTGTGGATCCGATCATCACTATCATTCTTGCTTCTTCATCAAAACGCAGCGTTTCGCCCCATTCAAACATGTCAGCCAACACTTCATCTTGTACATCTTTTACACACTTACTGTGTTCGAAACACCATTTTTGAAGGGTTTTCGATATTTTTTATTGGGTGTTCGTGGTGCCACCAGCCCAACAGTATGATTCTAACATAGTTGCCTGCGTCCGCAATCTCGCAGGAGACCATAGTTGTATGGCCATTAGTACCTATTTCCAGTTGAATCCGATGTGTATAGTATTTTCCTCCAGTGGAGGATACTTCGCCATTAAATGCGGTTATTTTAAGTGGGTTTTCTTTTATTTCGTAAGGCACTTTGAGGGTGCGTGCAGTGTCTTGGTTTAGGATGAATATGTTTCAGCCAGAGTCTAATGAGACTTTAATTTTGTGACGTTTGTCTGATATGACAGGGAAGGCACTTCCTTCGGGGCACTCGTACTGTTCTGGACATGGTTTGTGGCTTGTTCGCTTGGGCCTTGGGCCTCGTCTCTCATATACTATTTTCATTGTGATAACTTTTTGAGTTTATTACCCCGCCTGCGCAGTTTCAGCTGATGAACCCTCCTCAGACACACTCCTGTTTCCTGTGACCAAATATTTTTGGAAATAGAAAATAATTCGATGATGGTTAGGGGATTTTTGAGGGTAGGATTTTTTGTAAAAGATAAAATCCCATCGGTTTGTATTAGGGACAGAGCTCCCAGATGGATAAGAGGGTCAAGTTACCCTACCTTCGCGCACTAACCTCTAAAAAACACTTAGCAACACCCCCCTCCACTCCCGACATAGGGACTGTAGGTCACCATATGCTGCTGGGGAAGTTGTATCCCCTCACCGAAGACATGAGTAAAGAAGACCCTACTTGCAACACCGTACATCGCGGCTAATCGGATCAGTCTTGGACTTTTTTACCGGAGGTCAAGTGTTTGACCCACACACCCATCATAGTTATTATTACTATACTCAGATGGCAAAACAGTCTCCAGGCATCGGCACGAGCAATACGACCGAGGGGTTTCTGCTGACTCCTATAGAAGAAATCTAGCTCTATAAATAGGAAGTCATCCGGTGGAGTTTCAAGGGTTGGATAAGAAGTAATGGCGCTTCAAACTTAAGCCGACCAACATTCGTAGTCTGATATGTAAGATGCAAGGATACAATTACCCGGCATGAGAAATGTTGATCACAACATGACCGGAAGGAATGACTGGTATGATAGCGAGCCAGGCTACATATCCAGACTAAGTTCTTATGCCTTAAAGATTGAAAGCAAGTGATTGGACGCAATTAACTTAGCTATGATTAAAGTCAAAGTGGTGTGCGAATTGTCTGGGTCAAATGGTGTTCGCACATTCATGAGAGTTCACTAAAGTACAAAAGGTAGTTAAAAACAATAGGTGTATGAAGTACCCCGGAAAAGGGTATAAGTAGCGGGCAAGAGCCCGCGTAGTTAGGAGGTCATCAAGCAACGGAGAAGAGACCTTACGAATATATACACGTTAAACAAATATTTATCCTTCCACCCATCTTCTCACGCTATCTTGACTTTGTCTCCCTAGACGTATTCTCCGAATTACCAACGATCGGGCCTAGTATATTGGCTTGTTCTTAGAATAATAATACCCCCCTAACAGTTTGTATATCGGGCAGCCCACTACTAGCGGTCTTTATTCCCTGCTGCGGGATTCCCATATAGCAGGGGTAGTTCGTCTGCTGACTTATGTTATGTGAGTCGGATGCGGCATCCATTCTGAGTGACTTATCCACACTTCATCCGTAGTTACGACGAATCTAGCATTCCTATCACCTATTTCCAACAGCCCCAGCTAAAGGATCTTCATGAGGTGGGTAGCGCTTCTGATTGTACAATGAACGTGCACAACTACTATGAGAGAAACCTTGAGGTCGCACGTTTCGTCCGACATGACAACCAGATGGCGACTCTTGTTATCATATTGTGCCACCCGTACCACTCCTGGGTTATTTTTGCTCGTGAGATGCTGTTCTTTTAATAGTTTTCGATTGTGTGCTTTAAGACCTGCCTCTGGGGATGATTACGCTGGTGTCACTCTCGTCTGATGCCAGTTTCTCACTCATCACCTTGGCTCAAGTTCCGAACTTGGCTCTTTTCTTGCTCTTCTTGTATCCTCTTAGGTTTTGTACTAACTGTTGTTATTCCTAGGGGTCCCCTCAACAAGTGGAGCCGTTTTCGGGTCGTGTTGCTCAAGGTGGGTGCCTCTGCTGGTGTCTCGAGTTTTTCTGGGATATTGACTTTTCAACATCTTCGCCGTACAACACCCAGGTGCCAACTGAGTCCCAGTCGGAACATATCACGCTTTTGGGACCGATACACTCAAAGGGTATGAGCTCAAGAGTACACTTCAGATTATTTTGTTTCCCGGTTCGATGGCCGGACTACCCACATGCTGTCGCCAGTTGTGCCAATGAGCTTTTCGAGCTCCTCGTCTTTCATAAAGGTCCATGCTAGTGGCCTTTGGCTCGCTTGTCGCGAGTTCTCTCCATGGCTATCCTCAGCCACGGCGGCTACCCTGGGCTTTCTAGGTTTTGGGTGATTCGATCGTCCTCCCAGTATTTTGAACGATTTCCTGTGTATGGTGTTGACTTGAAATTCTTTTTCACAGTGCTTCCATCCGTAGTTGGTTAGGGTACATCTTGTGCATTGCCCGTTTGCCTTGGGTTCGTCGACTACTTTCTGGTCAATACCGGTGTGCGCGTCAGCCCAGACCCGATGCATGATTTTCTGCCGGGGCGCCGCCTTCGCTTTGTCTACCTTCTCCTCCTTTTTCTTTGCCTGATATACCCCTTTCTCTTTAGCGGTATATTTAGCTTTTTTCGTTGTCTTTGCTGTCGTTGGCGCTTCACGTTTCCTTTCCCCACTTCAATTCGATCCCGAAAAAATTATTGTCCTTAAGCCTTGTTCCTTCCGGGAAATCTTCCTCATCGCAGACCGCTTGGCCGAGAGCTTCTAGCCAATCTCTGTCGTTGGCGTATTCTTGATGCATTGACATACGCCGTACAGCCTCATCCGGTATTTAGTCTCTGATTAACTTTCGGAAGGCGATTCCAGTAACCTCTGCCTCAACATTCCAATTGTCAAATTCCAGATGGAATTGATTAATGTCATGCTTGTATCGGACTTTCAACATTTTTCGTAGGGCTTTTTCATCATGGGTGGGACCGAATCGAGTTATAGTTTGTTTGAAAAAGACATCCCATAATTCGAAACCTCCCTGTCGTAGATGGCCTATTTTGCCGGTCATTTGGTTCCCGTAGGTCATTGTGAATGATGCTACTTGTAATGCATTTAATTTGGACAAGGTGTATTTAATACGGTCCGTCTCGTCCTGCCACTGGTATACGTTTCGATTGAAAAAACCCTTGCCGTTAGTTAGCCAGAACCGTTATCTTGGTTTTTGGCATGTTCGTATTCTGCTGGAGGTTGAGCCTGACGTTTTGTGGTTCCTGCAATGGCCTTTCCCAAAGCCTTGGAGAATCTTATTTCGTCCACCGTAGCTTCTCCGTATTTTTCCTCATCAGTTTTTTGCTTTTCTACCGGCTTCTTGTTTCATTTGTCGTGTCTCACATCCCACCTTCCGCGTCTCTCATGTTCACTTCCTTCTCCTTCACAATCTCCAGAATCAGGGGTGCCTCCCGCAGCTCCGTGCATTGTGGGGGGTGGTCATCCACCACCTCCTCCTCATGCTCTAGTGCTTCTTTCCGGGGTTTTGTTTGAACGCATGCCTTTTACTTGGCCTATCAAGAAGGTAACCGCTCCAGTTAACTCGGCCATTTGAGTTTTGTGTCTTTCTCTGGCATCTTTGTTTGCTTCCAACTCAGCCCTCCTAGGGTTGAATATTCTTTCGTGGTTCCTTTATTCTTGTTGATGTTGGGCTTCTGTGTCCATGAGCTCCTGTCCTAACTGTTCGTCACTGCCCATTGCCGCCGCTCCTTCTGCTTATATAGATTGGTGGAGGTGTGATGTAACCTGTTCGTGTCGGGTTTGACGGCTATCTTGTCGGTGCATCCTTCCAGCGACCCTTTTGAGCGGGTCTTGCAGCCCCTTTGTGGCTGCTTCCACCTGTACCATGCTGGTGTCTATTAGTTCCAGCTCCGTTCCTATGTATGAGGCGCCCGTCATTATTTCTCTTCTGACTTTGCGCAGTTCCTGTACAAAATGTTGGATTGGGCTTGGTAGGGATTGGAACGCTAAGTGTTCCGAGTCGACACTTTGGGCTATATTGTCCTAGGACAGGTGGAGAGTTTGGTTGATGCGGTCCTGTCGTCTTGACATTTCAAAAGATAATAGTGGTTCTGCTGGCGTCTGAGACAGTTGGGACTGGGTGCGTCTCATCGCGGCTCGATGGAAGAGCCCGGGTGGCAGAGCAGGAGATAGTCTAGTATCGGTCGATCTAGCCATCCTTGTGTCTTGCTTTTAGGCACAGAGCTCCCAGATGGATAAGAGGGTCAAGTTACCCTACCTTCGCGCACAAACCTCTAAAAAATACTTAGCAACACCCCCCTCCAGCCCCGACGTTGGGACAGTAGGTCGCCATACATCGCCGAGGAAGTAGCGTCCCTTCACCCAAGACATAAGTAAAGAAGACCCTACTTGCAACACCTTATACATCGCGGCCGTCTGTCCGACCGGTTCCTGTTCGCAGGATATATGAGAGGAGAACTCAGAGCAACTGATGCAAGTTAAAGCATCCCGATCGGACGACATCGCACAGAGTTACAACCACTACGAAATTAGGTATTGGAAAGTAGATAGAAACTCACGGCATGTATCTACCTTAGTTAGGCTTCCTGGATCGAGAAAGACGCCCAGTAACCAGTAGGAATGCACTCTGCTCAGAAATGGGGTCGGGGAACTCGAAAGGGGTTGTTAGCAAGAGACAATTCACTATTGTCGAAACCATTGGTTCAATCGATAGCAAAGAGTCGTATGATACCTGTTAAGACAAAGAAATGCCACCTGCAGACCAAGTTGAACCGGAGCCAACAATATGAAGATTGGCCATCTTCTATCCCAGAGAATCATGGTCTGAAATGCGAACACATGGAGAATATTCGTAAATATATTTAGCAACGGATACATGTTTGTATAGCAATCTAGGTGGACGGGCGTTACACCCTCCCCATGAGGCAATCAGTTGGGCAAATGAGTGTAGAAAGATAACGGATGTTCCAGGGTCAAGTTGGGCTCCCACTTCAAAGAAGTCGAGCTATGTGAAAGAAAGATACTAAGTTATAGGAAAAGATTATGTACCTCGCGAAAACCAAGACGCGGAATATAAATATCGAGGTGGCCTCGTAGGTGCTATCATCTATCAAGCAACGGAGAAGAGACCAAAACAATATATACACGTTAAACAACTTTATTCCACCTTACAATTCTAGCTTGACTTTCGTCTCCCTAGACGTAGTCTCCGAATTACCAACGATAGGGCCTTGTATATTTACTTGTTCTTAGAATATTACTACCCCCATAACAGTATATTGTTATTCTCTAAGTTACCGAGACATACAAGTGATATGAATCACAGATACGAATCGCAACTCAATCAAACTCATTTTTTAAGGCAAAAGGATAAGAAACACTTTCCTACTGCAATAATGTCGAGGTTTAAACCCAACGGAGCAGGACAAGATCCCATGGTGACAGATGAACTCTCTCAGTCTGAAGTTCCAACGGTGACATCGCAAGAGACAAAGATCACTAGATCCACCGATAGTAGGACATCTGCCGCTCTGCCAGCCGGGCTCTTCCAGGGAGCCGGGATGAGACGGTCCCAGGCCCAACAGTCTCAAACACCAGCAGAACCACAATTATCAGCGGAGATGTCCAGAGAACTTGACTGCATCAACCGAAGTCTACACCTGTACAAGAACAATCTAGCCGAAAGCGTCGAGGCAGAACATTTAGCGTTCCAGTCCCTTTCACCCCAAATCCAACA
>Ga0307507_10009337_pt1 | contig 13124 bp, 6 predicted proteins | sample 7_EM_MG_FD_207223 | JGI IMG/M metagenome (GOLD analysis project Ga0307507, IMG submission 207223) | Populus trichocarpa ectomycorrhiza microbial communities from riparian zone in the Pacific Northwest, United States - 7_EM | ecosystem: Host-associated > Plants > Roots > Unclassified | place...
ATAGTATATAACTTTACCTTAATTGCATGTTAAGAAATATATAGTTACCTTTTAAAGTTACTAAGTAGGTTAATTGCGTGTTAAGAAATATATAGTTAGCTTTTAAAGTTGTTAAGTTAGTTAATTGCATGTTAAGTTAGTTAAATTACGTATTAAGTTAGTTAATTGCATGTTAAGTTAGTTAAATTGTATGTTAAGTTAGTTAATTGTATATTAAGTTGGTTAAATTGCGTATTAAGTTAATTAATTGCGTGTTAAGTTGGTTAAATTGCGTGTTAAGTTAGTTAATTGCATATTAAGTTAGTCAAATTGCGTGTTAAGTTGGTTAATTGCGTATTAAGTTGGTTAAATTGCGTATTAAGTTAGTTAATTGTATATCAAGTTAGTTAAATTGCGTGTTAAGTTAGTTAATTGTGTGTTAAGTTAGTTAAATTGCATGTTAAGTTAGTTAATTGCATATCAAGTTAGTCGAATTATGTGTTAAGTTGGTTAATTACGTGTTAAGTTGGTTAATTGCGTGTTAAGTTAGTTAATTGCGTGTTAAGTTAGTCAAATTGTATATTAATTACGCGAAACGCGAAAATCAAAGTCTACTTAAATCTCATCCTGCGAATATTTTCCTGATGGACTGTTATATTATAGTCATTTATTCCCTAACTAGGGCCATAATGGTTAACATAGCGGATTTAAGTTCGTTTGCCATTTTAAGGGTAGTAGTATAGACGCAATATAATATAAGGGCGCGAAGAGGCTTTAAGGAAGATTTAAAGGAACAATATAAATTCTATCTAAATCTAAGGGTATATAGCTCTTATAGAGAACAAGACGTTGCGTAAAGAAAAGAAAGGAATATAGGAAACTTATAACTAAATATTTAGGGTCTTAGCAGCAGACGCGTGGGCACAAGCCCACGCGGATTTTAACAAGTTTCGACTAAATTCCATTACATCGGTAGAATTTGGTGGAATTTAATTAAGTTAGCGGAACTTAGTAGAAAATAGTAAATTACAGCGGACAATCGCGGATAGTTATAGATAGTTATAGACAGTTACAAACAGTTTATAAACAGTTTCATACAGTTATCTATTAAGTGTTTTACCGAGACATTCCTACTGTAACTGGGCTAGTCCCGTTACACAGCGCGACTATAGGGAATTTGAGAGTAAGGTATCTGGTATTATAGAGATAGATAAGCAATCTATTAATCTCCGCGAGATAAGCTGGCAACAGATTTTATAAAAACTTAACTAGCCTACTAACAAAAAAGGCAACGTCTAGTTATATAGTAGATGCCAGATATATTATAGAACCTATACAGCGTTAATATCCTTTTATTTAATTCGGCGTAGCTTCTCCCTTATATAGTGTTAATTCCTAGCCTAATAGTAGTATAGCTAATGGCTTTAGATATTCTAGATGGTATATTAAGACTAGCTTTTTAAGATATTAATCTAAATAGAGCTAGAGCCTTCCCCCTTATTAATCTTGTATAATATAAGTATTTAGGAATAATGTAAATTAAGGTATTTAGTGGATCTTAAATCGATCTTATAGCTACTTTAGGATGTCCTCTATCTACTAGTAATAGCTTAGGTGTCCTATAACTAGGATATCGTTAATATAGAAGAACATAAAGATAGGGTTAGTAGGGTGTATATAGAGACACAGCTTGTTTAATATAGCTTTTAAACCTATACTTTATAGAGCAGTAGATATTTCTAAAAACTACAACTTAGGAGATTTCTATAGTCTATATATTGTCTTTCTTAGACAGAGAGAGAATCTAGGTGGTAGGTCTATGCCCTTAGGGGGAATAAGGTAGACCTTATTATTAACCAAGGCATTAATAAAGGCGTTAACGGCGTTAATCTGTATAATATTAAAGTTAAAGCCAGCAATAAGAGCGTAAAGTAGACGGAAGGTATAATAGGCTATTATTATAGCTTTAACCTCCTCTTATAAGACTGCTTAAAGATCTCTATAGATAACTAGATAAGCCTTAAATCTTATTATAAAGCCGTCCAAATCTTCCTTATAGGTAAAGACCTATATAGTAGGAAGTTAATAAACCTTTTTAATTAGCCGTACCTTCTCCCAGGTCTGCTTTCTAATTAAGGCCTTTATCTTAGTATAAGCAGCTGCTTTAAACTCTATAGCGTACTTATAATTAAGCATCTCTTTCTATAACTTTAGTGGCGGTAGAAAGTTATCTTAATATCTATATATCTTTATAGCAGTAGTATAAAAAGCGTAAGCCAATAGTGTTGTATCTGGATTAATATTATTATTACCATTATTAATTTAAACCGCAAAGGCTTATTATTATAAATCCCAATTTAGTATATCTTTCTTCTTTACTATAGGCCGCTTTTTACGGCTAGAATGTCTCTTACCCCCTAATAATAAGCCTACTATTATCTAAGGTTTAGAACAAGGTATAGGATCTATAAATAGTAGTTTAGTGACTTTAGAAGATAACTAAGGGGTAGACAATATCTATTAAGGCGCCAATAACGCTAATAGTTTAGACAGTTCTGGAGTTAGCTCTAGGGTAGGTAGCTAATAGAGTTCTTCTGTTAAGATCTAAATGTAACGGAACCTTATAGCAAGAACTACAGTAGGTCCTGTCAATGGGCTGGGTATATAGGTATAAACAATAAGTCAATAACATAATAACAACTGGTGGAGTGGTTGCCTAATAAATTAACTCCAATTGTATTCTAAGATTTACTATAAAGAGAGAACTATCTGGGTAGGGACTATGGTCCTTTAAATACACAACCATACGCCTAAGAAATCCCTTCGCTCTATTAATCCGTTAATCTATTAATCCGTTAATCCGTCCCTAGATCCTACGTCTCCCTAATCTTATAGATTATAGACCTAACCACATAACCTCAGTTACCACTCTTTGTTATATAGTTCTACTGGCTCCATTCTGGACTATGCCTATATTAACTAACTAGCTTCTTCCAACTCTTCTCTAAGTAGTTATAATATCGTACTTAAGCTGTCTATAATACTATCTCCCTCCTCTTTATCTTCGTCCTTAAAGATTCCTAATATCTCCAAGTCGTCTACTAGAGGTATGATGTCCGTCTAATTAACTTGGTTAATATCCTTACTTATTATGCCTAAAGCATCTTCTTCTTTGTCTACTAACCGTTGTAATCGCGTAGTACTTAAGATTCTTTCTCTAGGTAAGGCCATGCCTTCCTATTCCCGTTATGCGGACAAGAAGTTAGTATACGTTGCAATTACGGCTCCTTCCGGTTGCCAATTTTCCTCTTACGCTAAGTATACCTAGTTAAACATACGGTCCTCCTACAATGTTCGTTCTGTCTCTAACGCTAAGTGTATGCGTCCTATAACTCTTAAAAGTCTTTAAGTTCCCTAAGTAACTTATTATAGGGTCTTATATTTAATCTAAGGCCGAAAAGCTTAAGAACTTGCTTGTAGCCGCTTATAATAAACTCCGTTGTTCTGCTAAGAAATCAGCCCAGTTGCTAGAGGCTCAACGCCGTACGTTAGAAGCGTCTGCTCGCGCGTTTAAACTTCACCAAACTGCCTTCGCTCGGTTAACCCGTTTTAAGAAGGTTCGTAGGAAGGTACGCTCTAAGGAGTTTCGCCTAGTTAAGTAGGGTTTCCGTAAGCTAGAAGCGGAGAAGGCTAAGACAGACTCGCGTTTACTAGTAGGGGAAATAACTCCGAGTAGCTTGGTAGGCGCTCCTCCTAGGTCCCCCTTAAGTAACTTATTCTTTGGCAATCCCTCTTTGTTAATACTACCTAACCCCTTTTCTTCTAATACTCCTATACATTTCCTATAGCATTCTCTAGGTTGCTTAGTGGTTTCTAGGTAGTCTTACTATAGCCTATCCACTTTACTTTATACTACGTTTTATTATCTACGTCCTTATAACTAATAATCTTTAAAACTTGCCATTTATTTTCTTCCTGCCCTCTATACATGTCTGCCTTATAGACTGGTGACTTAATATTCCTATATACTGGTTCTAGCATTGCGACATACTGTATAGGGTAGATCTTTATTTTGGCTAGTAGGTTTAACTTATACGTAACTAATAAAATCCTCTACACGATTTTAAAAGGTCCTAGTCTAACGTGGTCCAATTTCTTGCTTAGTTATTAACTTTTAAAATTTTTATATAGTAGCTATACTTTATCTCCCTCCTTAAGATCTGGTCCCTTAGATCTCTTAGCATTATAGTACCTTTTTATTTATTCTTGTACTAGTTTAGCTGTTTCCTTAAGGTCTGCGTAAAGATTTATTAACGTCTCCATTCTTTCTTTAGCTGTGCTACTTGTCTTCTTTACTTGCTATGGCAATAACGATGTTCTTAGCTCGTACCCATAATTCGCCTTAAATAGTAATGTTCCTATTCCTTCCTATAGTGTTGCATTATATACAAACTGTGTAATTAGTAATAACGATACCTAATTATTTTATGCGTAATTAATATAGTGCCTTAGATACTGTTCTAGTGTCTAGTTTAACCTTTCTATTTATCCATCCGTCTACGGATAATACGCTATTAAGGTTGCAGCGCAAACTCCTTATTCCGCTAAAAATACCTCCTAAAATACTACTATAAATCTTGGATCTCTGTCTAATATAATCTTATCTAGTGCTCCATGCCTTGTAAACACTTCCTTAATATAGATTCTAGCAACATCTTCTGCTAATATCTCTTCTATACACGCTATAAAGTATTCCTACTTTATAAGCTTATCCACTATTACTAAGATCGCGTTATAATCTTGTCCACTAATAGGATCTCTTAACTTTAGTAACTTAATAATAAAGTCCTATAATATAACTTCCTATAGTCTTTCTAGTGTTTTAATAGGTTATAGCCCTCCGTACGGCTTATACCTTATTAGTTTATTTCTTTAGCAATCTAGATATTCCTTTATAACTTGCCTTATTAGTCCCCAGATTCTTTAAATAATGTATTCCTCTTAAAATCTTAACACTAAGCCTATAGCTCCGTTATGTCCTTAAGTTAGTCCCTTATAAAATAACTTAATAAACTCTCTTGCAATAGACCTTGGAACGTAAGTTACTTCTCTATTCTTATACTATTCCATATCTAGATCCTCTACCTATGTATCTTAGATCTTCTATGCCTAATTACTCTTAGGTAATTTATGGACTTAACTCTCTTTAGTTGCTGTAATCTTTAGATAATTATACCTAATTAATCCATCTTAATCCTTTTGCAGTAAAGCCCCTAATAGCTTTTTATTATTTTGCAACTCTGCCTTTCTACTAAGTACGTCTGCTCTTGCATTTTTAGTGCCTTTGGTATACTAAATTTTAAAATAATATTCTATAAGTATTTCTGCCTATCTAACCTATCTTTGGTTAAGTTCCTTTATTATTAGGAATCCTATAAGGTTCTTATAGTCCGATTTAACCATAAATGGTTTCTCTATGCCTTATAAGAATGCTCTCTATTTCTTTAGCGCTATAACTATACCTAGCAACTCCTTGTTATAAATATCATAGTTTAGTTCTAGTGGTGTTATCTTTTAACTATAGTACGCCACTAAATGCTATACGTCCTAATACTTCTGTAGCAAATATGCTTCTAGTGCAAAGTCTAATGCTGTTACAGTGCTGCAATGAAGTAGACTGAATAACTACGTTATGCTATAAAGAAGAGAAGAAGGGTAAAAGGGGGTATTGTGTATAAAGAGTAGGGCTAGCCGCTAAGGCGCTAGTGGTGGGCTAGCTAATAGTAGGAAACAGTATGCGTTAGGTTAGTGCTGTGATAGTACTCCCCTCTCTAGAAGGGTTGGTCCCCAAACTAAACAAATAACTCCAAACAGGTAGTACGCGGGACCACCTATTTTTGCTATAGAAATATTAAAAAATCCTAATTGGTCGGCTTATTAAATAAAGTTAGCGTATAGCGCTCTTAGCGAGAATTCTAACTAATTAGACAACTTTAACCGCTAGTTAAAGTTCTATAATATCTTAACCACCACAGATTTTTAATATAGTAGTTGGCTATAACCTTAGTATAGCTTTTCCTTATCTTATGCCCAATCTGGGGGTCCTGGCTTCTTAGGGTATTGCTTATAGAAGCGCTATATAGCTTATTTATAACCCTTTAGGTCCTCTTTTAGCTACTAGGTTATGTCCTTATAATATTTCCATTTAATTTTATAAGTTAGGCCTTAGGGGTCTTCGTTATATATATTAAGGATTTTTTTAAACTCCTATTTATCTTCTATATTACCGTCATCATCTTTCTCTATTACTCGTCCTTATATATTACGGCGCTCTATAGTATTAATATTTGCTTGGCTAGGGATCTCTTTAGCAGCCTAAAGGCGGACCTTAGATATATAGAAGAATTTATTTACTTAGATATGGTCTAGGAGGTCTACTACAACTGCCCCTTAGTATACTGTAAGTATAGGGTACAGGCCATCCCATTTATTGTCCTATTTCTTCTTAGGTCTATTTATCTTTATATTTTCTAAGCTAACTATAACTATATTGCCTTTATAGAATAATGCACTCTTATCTCTATAGGTATTGGTATTATCTTTATAGTATTACTATAAAATCTAGGCTAGGGCCTTAAGCTGTGTTAATATCTACTTAAAGCAGTTAGCTATAGAGTCTGTATAGAAGAACTCCTTCTTTGCTTATACTAATAGTATTAGTAGGCGGGGGCCAGTAGGCTTAATTCTAAGGCGAGGATTAAAGCCATAGTTTATAAAAAATAGGGAGATGCCTATGCTTTTATTAACTTGGTTATTTATAGCAAATTTAGTAAGTAGTAGGTAGTTAACCTAGTTATCCTATATAAAGCTAACAAAAGTACAGAGGTACTTATTTACGGCAGTGTTAATAATTTTGGTTTAGCTGTCCGTTTCTAGGTACTAGGCTAAGCTTAGTTATAAGGTTATCTTAAGGCGTTTACTTAGTTATTGCCAGAAGTCGCTAATAAATTATATGCTGTAATTAGAGATAATTATGCTTAGTGCACCGTGGAGCTTATATATATTGTTAATAAAGCTATTAACTAGCTCCTTTATTAAGAGTCCTGTTACTAGAATAAGGTATTATATTTTAGTTAGGCGGTCCATAATAATAAGGATATGTTTATATACCTTGCTATAGCGTTGGCATACTAGCAGCGTTGTAATATAGTTAATTGAAATATTAGTCTATGGGCGAGTGGGTAGTTTTAGTGGCTTTAGGAAACCGGGTGGGGTAAAATAGGGGGTTTTAGTGCAAAAGTATAGGGCATAGTCTTTAATAAAGGTAGCTGTAAACTAGGAGATTCCTAGCTACTAGTATATTTGGTTTAAGAGGTTAAGAGTTTTAACCTAGCTAAGGTAACTAGTAGGGCCGCTGCTATAAGAGTAATGGATAACTTTTAGGTGGAGGTTTAGGGTATTAGGGATAAAGAGGCGTTAGCGGAAGTAGATCTGTCTATTAATAATGCTATATTCTAGGCCGTCGAAAACGGACTCTGCACCTGTATGTGGTGACGGCTACGAACCTGGGTCTTCGAAGTTCAGACCTAGAGCTAACGCAGAGACATCGCACAGCGTGCGATACGACTTCGTGGTAGTGGTTGTGAGCGTTAGGGCAGTAGTGAAAGGTTTTTAGATGGTGAGATCTTGAAAACCACTACTGTTGGTACCCCTTTACGATAATAGCTTATTACTACGGTACTCTATTAAGGCACCTGTACGATCCAACATGGATATACGGCATTTGATATTATCCCCTTACCCCTAATAGAAAGCATCGACGACCTTACATTAACAGATGGGCGGACTGTTAGAAATTAGCGATGAGGTGCTGACTAAGCTCTGGACACATTGCGAGGTCAAGCTCTGCATGCAATCTACATAGACATCAACTGTATCTACTGCATCACGAATTAATCAATATTCATCGTCTGCGTTATCTCTATCATTAAATAGACCCTTAAGACACCTCCGCTGTGACCTTATAACCTTGTAATTCCAATAGGTTATAAGCCCGGGTAGCGACACCTCTCCTGACTTAAAAATCGACCCTAAAAATGACCTCCTCTACCTTAACCTTAATGACACCTACGTACGATCACAAGGTAGGCAAAATCGTTATTTTTAATGGAGACAACTTTGCAGACTAGGAGCGCACCTGTAAGGCACCCTAATTATGTTAGAGGGCTGGGATTTTGTTACTAGTGCAGAGAACCTAAATTAAGTTAATTTAGCTGACGGAAGAAGAAGACAAGGGGAAGTAAACAAGATCATTTACAATTTAATAGGAGACGACCGTTAGGAAGAGATGCGTGCGATAATAAAGGCGTACAATATTTAAGGAATGTGGGAAGGAATGAAGAAGTTTAATAAGGCTAATAATAAGGTCTATATCTCTAAACTCTATAGAGAGTTCTATAGCACTATATTTAACCCTACGAAGATGCGAATTGTTAAGTTCCTTTAAATACTTAACTAATTTAAGATTAATCTAGCCTTGACGCCTTAAGCACTTACTAACAATAATATTAAAGAGCAGCTTCTCTTAGCCCTCCTAAGCAATGTTATATGGTAGAATGCGAAGACCTGGTGTTTATGAGACAAATAAGACCTTAAGAGCTGTATTACCCTTCTTTAGGAGCAAGAGACTGCTCTCCCTATATAAGTATAAAATACAGCACTTGTATATGAGAGGAAAGACGAATCTAGGGGGAGAAGGGGAAACTAAAGTTAAGGTTAAATAAGGGGCAAAAGCTATGCTGGTAGATTTGATTATTCCTTAACACGTTATCGCTATAGCTTATTATCTTAAGTAAGCAAAGAGCTAAGACGACCAGAAAGAGATAAGTGCAGAGTATGCTATTAGAAAGGTCACTACTAGAAAGACTATCCCCTACTTAAGCAATTCCAATTTAATAATGCTAGGAAGACAGATTAAGGTGCTCCTAAGGTAAAGGAAGTAGGGAATGTAGCAATAGCTAAGAAAGAATTTAATAGCGATTTAATCTACCTTAACCCTAACCCTAAACGTGCTATGCTTATAACAATATCTCTAGCTTAGGCTTTTAACTTAGGAGCAACTAAGCACTTTACTAGTAACCAATCAGACCTAATACACTTAAAGAGATGGAATACGCTATAATAGGTCCATACTACAAATGGGACCGTTGTCCCTACTATAGGCTATAGTTAAGTTTAAATCGGTACCCTAAAGCTAAAAGACGTCTGGCTTGTACCTTTGTTTAAGTTAATTAAGCTAATCTTAGTAAGGACTCTCACTTAGGAAGGCTATTTAATTACATTTAACCTAGATGATTAAGCTACTAGTAAGCATAAATTAGGTATAACGTTTAAGGCCACTACAAGGAACAACCTCTACGTACTATAAGAGCATTAGGAAGCACTTAATGTAATAGCGGAAATATACAATTTACAACCAAATATTAGTAAAATAGATGCTGAGCTATAGCACCGCCAAACTAGATATATAAATTACAGCAACCTATTTAAGCTATAGCACTCCTCACTAGGTATAAAGCTTAAGAAAAAAGTAGTACCAGTTAGTAAGAGTACGTACAAAGCTTATCTAGCTAGAAAGATACGAGAAATACTAAGTAAGAAGATAACTAAGTGCGAGAAGATACCTAGTTAAGGGCTATACCTTAATACTATAGAACGAATCGGTATATTAATTAGAGGTTATAACTACTACCTCCTAGCCCTAGACGACGCTATACGCTACACTTAGGTTATTCCTCTTAAAACCCTCCAAACTGAAGAGGTACTGCCGCATATTAAAGAGATTATTGTAAGGGCAGAGAGGTTTACTGGTAACAAAGCTATATAGATTTAAGCGGATAATGGAAAGGGGGAGTTTAGCTATAGATTTTAAGACAAACTAATACCCTAGGGTATTAACTTTAAACCTTGTCCGCTATATAAGCACTTATACAATGGCATAATTAAGTGCGCGATCTACATAGTTAACTATAAGATAAGGTCACTTCTATTTTAAGGAAATATACCAGTTAAACTCTGGTGCTACGCAGTTAAGTATACTGTCTGGATTAAGAATCGAGTACCTACCTTAGCACTTCTATTTAACGACAAGTATAGTAGTGCTATTATACCCTATAAGGCATACACCTAATAAGTTCCTAACTTAAAGAATCTAGTTGTTTTTGGGTGTTACGCTAATCCAATTAATACGCTCAAGAAACACCCTAGAAAGTATAATTTAAGAATAAAACCTAACTACGTTTTTATGGGGTTAAAAGGGAGTAATTAATTTAAGATAATAAACCTATATACCCAAGCAATTAAGCTATTTGGAGATGCTAAAGTAAACAAGTATAGGTTCCCTTATAGAGCACCTTAGGTGCAAGCTATAAGACATAGTAACTAAGTGGGCCGCTTAGATTAAGTGGGAAGCCCAGGTTAAGATTAAGCGGGACGCTTAAATCACGCTATAAGCTAAGCCGCGAACTAACCTATACCTCCCCCTACTACCTTAAACGCGCTAACAGAGACTCTAGTTACAAGAACTATAAGTAGGCTAGATAGTAACTAAGTAGGCCACTCCAAACGAGTAGGAAGCCTAGGTTAAGACTAAATAGGCCACTCTAATTAAGTAAAAAGCCCAGGTTAAGATTAAGTGGGACGCTTAAATTAAGGTAATGCTAAGGGTGGGATGCCTGTATAAAGTATATTAATACGCATTCCTTATGCGCAGAGAATAAGGTCTAGAAGGTTACCAAATATAAGGGTTTTTAACAATACAATGGTTTAGTTAGTAATAGCTATAAAAGCTGTTTACCTAGAAGCTAAGAACACTACCTCTATAGGAGCACCTATAGCACCTTTTAACGCTATTGAGTTAGATTAGGCCTTAAGGGAGGACGCTCCTAGCTGGATAAAAGCTATCTTTAAAGAATTCCTCTTACTTAAGAGGATGCACACCTATACTATCATAAGGGGGAGAGTACTAGAAGAAAGGTTATTACTCCTAAGCAAGCTAGTTCTAAAGTACAAGTATAATGCTAAGGGAGAAGTAATTCACAAGAAAGCAAGACTGTATATTTAGGGAGATAAGCAGACCCCCAACATTAATTATTTTGAGACATTTGCGTCTATTATATAATATAACACCTTTAGGTTCCTAATGGTAAAGGTAGCAGCTAAGGACCTTGAGCTCGACTATATTGATGTTAAAACTGCATTCTTGAACCCGCCGTTGTAAGAATAGATTTATATATAGATTTTTAACCTATTAAGAGACTTCGAACTTAAGCTTAAGGGCGTAAAAGACGTCTACTTAAAGCTAAATAAGTCACTTTATGGCCTAAAGCAGGCACTAAGAGAATAGTTTTAGATGGTTAAGAAGTTCTTTAAGAGTATAGGTTTAAAAGCAGCTGATACTAACCCCAATCTCTTTATAGGAAATGAAGTATATATCTTACTATTTATTAACAATATACTGATTACAGGAAAGCGCTGATACCTTAATATTATAAAGATAAGAATCTTAAGAGAATAGAGATACAAAGACCTAGGTCCTATAGAAGTATTTATAGGCTTCTAAATTAATTAAGACCGTATAAACCGAACCCTTAAGCTACATTAGATGATGTACACTAAGAAGCTACTTAAACGGCTAAAAATAGACAGCTGTAATCTAGCTAAGCTACTAATACCAGCTAGCACTGTTCTAAAAGCGGATATTAAAAGTCCCCTTAAATACGATAATGCGATAGTATACCAGTAGATTATTGGCTCTATAATCTACTTCTTAAACTGCATACGTCCTAATACTAGCTACGCTGTTAGTTAGTTAGCTAGGTTTATGGCAGCACTAGGAGAATTATATTACCGCTTAAGCAAGCAGCTACTATAATATCTAAACAGCACTCTTAAAACAGGAATTACCTACTTAAGTTAAGCAGTCTACCTTCCTCTATATAAGCTTATGTTACCTACTGGTTACAATATTTTTACTAATGCTACGTGGGGAATAGAACACGATCGGATATTATTCCAAGGCATAGCAGTTATATGCTATAGGGGAGCAGTGATCTGGATGGCTTAAAGGCAGAAGTTAACGGCATTAAGCTTAATGGAAGCAGAGATTATGGCGGCATTAGAAGGAGTAAGGTTAGCAGTATAGCTTAAAAAGCTAATAAGAGATCTAAAAAAGAGAGATAATAATAACCCTTTTATCCCTACGCTCTACTGTGACAATAAGGGTACGGTTAACCTTTTATATGATATGAAATACTACTAGAAAGCCAAGTATATTAAGACTTGATACCTCTTTATATAAAATAACATGGTTCAGCGAGGTTAACTTAAAGTGGTATATATACCAGGCAAAGATTAGCCAGGAGATATGCTTACAAAACAGTTACCGATCGACCAATTTACGAAGCACTATATAACGCTAGGAATTGGTAACTGACGGAGACGGTAATGGACGGAGATGGGGCAAGTTATGGAGGTTTTTTTCGCCTACTATAGGTTTTCCCTCTGTACGTAGGCCAAATGGCACTTGCAAGGTATTTGGGAATAGCTTTATAATTGCCTATTTGGGACAGACGAGGAGAGCGTCGTCAGCATGGGGAAGTGTCAGAAATTAGCGATGAGGTGCTGACTAAGCTCTGGACACATTGCGAGGTCAAGCTCTGCATGCAATCTATATAGATATTAACCGCATCTACTGCATCACGAATCAATCAATATTCATCGTCTGCGTCATCTCTATCATCAAATAGACCCTCAAGACACCTCTGCTGTGACCTTATAACCTTGTAATTCCAACACGGACGGTTGAGCGCGAATGAATAAGCGAATATACGGCCCCTCCTAACCCCCAGGGCGATTGCCCGCGGAGCATGCGGTTACTCGCCATTACCGTAATACTGCCTGGCAGCCTGGACAGCGACCTCACGGTTTTTTGTCTCCTCCCTATGACTGGCCATCCTAGGGAGAGCCTAGTTGGGGCCCAGGCACAAAGACACCTAGTACACAGTACACAATGTCCCGCTAGCTTTTCGGTATTATAGCTATGGATGAATCCCCCTTACGCCTTCGATAGCTTTAGGGGGGGGGGG
>Ga0307507_10009338_pt1 | contig 13124 bp, 16 predicted proteins | sample 7_EM_MG_FD_207223 | JGI IMG/M metagenome (GOLD analysis project Ga0307507, IMG submission 207223) | Populus trichocarpa ectomycorrhiza microbial communities from riparian zone in the Pacific Northwest, United States - 7_EM | ecosystem: Host-associated > Plants > Roots > Unclassified | place...
ATAAGCTGGGAAGACAATGAAATAAGTAGCTGGGTAGCAAAGAAATAGAAATGAAATAAAGCTGAAAAAACAATGAGATAGATAGTCTAGCAAGAATGAAATAAAAATGAAATAGAAATGAAACAAAGCCTTGGGAAAGAATGAGATACATTTCATAAGGCTTGCCTTGTTATTTCATTTCATAAAAAACCTAGGCAGTGAACAAATTGCTGTGCAGGCACTTGACTGTGTTTTATGATAAAAGTGGTAGGGACCACTCTACAATCCACTCCTTACTGTTTACATTATGCTCCCATTCCTCCTGAGCCTTCTTTCAGTCCTGACAGTTTGGAGAGGTGTGACTGGGTCCCCACTGCTGACATCCCGAACATTGGTATAGGCCACAATTCTTTCGAATGTGACTGGGTTCCTTGCACTTTGAGCACCAAGGGCAGGGGTCAGTGGTGCATCAGTAAGGATGGTGATGGCAGGTAACTGGTCACAGGGTACCATATGCGTGGATGGTGGCATCATGTTCATTAGGAAAGCTAATCATGTCTCGCCCTGCAAAGGTCATGAAAACATATTTTGGGGCGAGGGGAAACTTCCCTGAGTCCCTGATGATGTTGAGGATGCCATGTCAAATGGCAGCGGCAATGGTGGCGGTGATGATGAGGGACAAGCTGAAAGTAGCTCGTCAATACCCAGGTTTTTGGTGAGGTTTTTCTCGTTGGCAACAACTTCGGTGATAAGAATGAGATCGAGGGAAAGGGTTGGGTCTGGGTAACAAATGTCAACAAGGTCAGATGTTTTGGTAGCTCTTGAAGAGCTCCCGGACATAGTTGATGGTGGAGGAGAAAGCATTGGTCTGGAATTGAGAGGAAGACATGGTGGAGTAGGAGTTGGATTGCAAAAAGCTGGTTGGCTAGTTGCAAGTAGGGTATAACATGGGTTGCACTGCAGGTGATTTTGGTATCCACCACACCCACACCCACCAATACCACACCCACACTTACACTGTAACTGCAGGAGCAGGTTCAAACCATGGTGTATGGCACCGTGGTATACCGCAACACCTTGTGGTGATACCACAGGTATCACCCATGGTGAAGATAGACATTGTAGGTAGAATAATTGTATGTAATGAAGCCTAACTACTTCCCACTGATGTCTCACTCAATGTGTGCTTACGTTTCCTGTTACTATACCTGATAGCATCGACAACATCACTGGTAGCAATCAGGTCCTTTCAACTCCAGTTGCCAAAGCACAAGAGTGACCAAATGGATAATCTGGAGAGACAGTTGCAGGTGAAGTGCAGCAATTGGCGGCCCTGCGAGAAGACTCGTTCCACAGCTGTTGAAGTAGCTAAGATAGCGTTAGAGGTCATAGAGGACGGAGATGAACACCAATCGATTCACAAGGAACACTAAGAAAATCGAATGCCATCTTTGATAATGTTGGATAGGAGGTGTGGTGATCCCACCACCACTGAAGGGGGTCACAAACCTTCTCCAAAGGTGCTGCAAGGTAGTTGTCAAGTTCATCGGCATCCTGTAAACCATCCATTGGAATATCTAGTAAGTCAATGTCGTCAGTGTCGAGAGTTGATGCCACCTGTGCTTGAGTGATTAGTTTTATGATAACTAGATCTGTAGTAAATGAACCAGGCTTGGCACTTTGTTGTTGGATACATCGTATTTCTTGAACTCATCCCTGACTATCTCCTCAGCCGTGTTGATCCATTCCTTCTCCCAACCATGTTGCTGGAAGTACTTGAGTTTTAGTTGAGGGTGGAGAACTATAGCACATGAGTTAATGGTACAATAAGGCAAGCTGAAGGATGACCTACCCATAGCAACACGATAAACATTTGACAGATCCGTTTTAGAGTAATACTTATCAAGTAACTTGCGAGCAAACGTCAGCACATATTTTATGGAGGGTGTAAGGGCCGTCATTCCAGGATCATGGAGCAATGCATCAATTTGGTCCATCGAGGGAATGTTGTGGGCAATTGTGGCCACACTATCATGAGAGAAAAAGAGTGTAGCTTCTTTATATATCTATTCAATCATTAGCTCATGACAGCACAACAGAAGTGAGATGGCACACCTTCAATACCCAAATAAGATCTGAAAGAATTTTCCAGTCATCATCATCCAACTCATACTTTCAAAGCTTGAGGGCCTTGTTTGCAGTGATGTTGTCGATTGCCAAATGATATTTTACAGCCATCACAAGCATGTCATAGGTTGAGTTCCACCTGGTCTTCACATTGCAAGGAATGAGTCAAACTGGTAATGATTCAGCTGCATACACATGGTGCCATGCAGGCAGTACAATGGTGGTAGAGTGGACAATGGCAAACAAAAGTTTACAGATCTAGCAATTTGAGGTCAGATAACAAAAAAAAAAACAAACAATTTTGACTAACCTTGTCTAGGGTTGTTTGAACAACAGCCATATTCTCAAGGAGAGCCTCCCTCTCCTCATCATCCAGTATTTCCAATTCATCTTCCTCCTCCTCGTCGTTTCCTTCATTGTTGCTGCCTTCATTGCCATCATTGTCGATTTCTTCATCATTGTTTTCAAGGTCTTCAAGTGCTGGCAGGTCGTTGTCATCATCTGAACTGCCAGCATTCACATCCAAGTCATCGTTGTCTGTCACCGTGGGGCCACTGAATGGCTTGAGGAGCGCTTTGGCAGACAACTGCAGAGTGTGGTTGAAGCATCGAACCCGATTGGTTTCATTGAAGGAATTTGGGAGCGCATGGAGGAATTCGGTTTGTTTGTCATTTGACATGGCATTGTCACCATTGAATGACATGATCTATGGTAACAATTGTGAGAAACATTGATATGATGGGAATTACTGTATGAACATTACTCACCTTGTTGTCAAGCCCATGCGCAATGAGCATTTAGTGAAACTCTCTTGCAAGTGTCTTCCCAGTATGAGACTGTTTGTCGCAGGTAAGTTATAAGATGATTGATGAATAAGCAACAGTGGGTAACAAACCTCAGGAACTTCAACAATATCGAGAAGGAAACATAGCACATGTCCCTCATGGTGAAGATGCATGGTCCAGGCAACGAAAGCTCTGTGGTTTGGAGAAGTCCACGTATCAGTACCAAAGTGTACATGACCCAGATGTTCCTGTTGTTGGACTTAAGTTGTTGAAAGAAACTCGCAAATGTAAACATACCTTAAGAATTTGATCAATGCACTCACGGCACCTCTCGAATGCAGTATCGATATCCCATGAGACTGTCATAGGAGATGGGATTGTAGTTCCAGGACGGCCTGCCTTCATTAATACTGCAAATGCTCGATCCTTGATGATTTTGAGTGGTCGGTTACTTTCTGCGCACCATCTGGCAATTTGAGCACTTTCAAAATTGTGTCTGGTCAGAGATGGGAAACGGCTGAAACATGTTAACAGAATAATTATCTTATCAACTTTCCTCCGTAGTGAGAGTGCGATGGGATACTGTAACTGGGTGTTGGCCAGGACGAGCGAAGGTGGCAAAGATGCTTCCCTTGTGACCACGAGGCTTGGTATTGTTTGCAGCTGCATTGACAGCATCAGCGCCAAAACATTTCACTGCATGTGTCTTCAAGTTGGATGTTGCGGTGCAGTCTTGACAGTCAAGGTATCGACAAACAGAGCCATGTCCTTTGCACTTCTTGGCAGCACATTGGAAGAGGTGAAACTTTCAGCCCTTCTCGTATTGAACCAGGACCCTGGATTTGAAGAATCTGTAGACAGATGAATGCCAGGTACTCTTGAGGTGCTCTGATGTGGTTATGTGAAAAGATGTAAGAGGAACTCGTACAGGCAAACTCACTAAGCTCCTATTCATCAGTTTCTTCTTCTTCTCGCTTGTCTGAGTCCTGGTCCTGGGATGCATCAACATCTATGAGTGGTGGTGGACACTCTGAGTTGGGATCCTCATCTGTGGTTACATGTAGTCATCATCTGACTGGGAATAAAGCGGAGTTGAAAGCGACGTACTTGTATCACTGATGGACAAAGCATCAGATGCTTGAGACTTGCGACTCTTTTTGAATGGACGGGCGACAGCCATGGTGACTTTCTTAACTGACACAATGATCTTTTTTGCAGATTTGGCACCAGATGAGGCAACGGATAACATAGAGGGTGATGAATGAGATGAGACACCTCGGGGCACCATGTTGAATGCAGATTTGAAATTTTACTCATATTCAGAGTGTCTTTTATATGTTGGGTGGACCAAACCACAGGAACAACTTAAATTTTAGCTAAAAGCAATAGCCGCTTTTGAAACCAACAAAGAAGTGATAAATATGTGGAACAAGAAGAAGAAGCAATAAAACTTAGTCATATAATACTAATAGCCATGTTGAATACAGTTTTTACATAGCCTAGACCCAGATTATTCTGGGTCAATCTGAAAGCCAGCATAAACCTGTTAAAACTTGTGAAACTGTGAAGGCGGGTACAGTGTTGGGCAGGTTAGCAGATTTGTACTCCATACCTGTACCTGCAAACACCACACAACAATGCAGGAAACCCCATACCCATGTTATAGCCTAGTTGTGAGTGTTAGACAATTGTCTGAAGGTTTACTACAGACTCTTCCTCCTTTTATAACTTTGAAGAATCTCGGAAGCATTCTCCAAGTTGCTTTCTGGTTCCCATGTTTCATCAGAGTATCCCTTCCATACTACCAAATACTGATAGTTTCTGCCTCGTTTCCTGTGATCTTTGATTGAATCTACTTTGTATTCTTCTTCTCTGTTGACAAGATCAGGTGGAGGTTCAGGAAAATTTCTTCTGTGAACTTCGGTTTTGCGATATGGGGTGAGGTGACTGCCATGAATGACATTGTGTATCTCCCATTGAACTGGAAGTTGGAGTTTGTACATCACTGGTCCTAGCACTTCTATGATTTTGAAGGGTCCTTCTTGTAAGGATGCCATCTTCTGGAACTGATATCCTCTATTGAGGTTGTGCGCATCTAGCCATACTAAGTCTCCTTTACTAAATGGAGGAGAGTTCTTCTTTGATTGTTTAATCTGAACTTGTTGTGCCAGCTCATGAGCGGCTCAAGTGTCATCTCTTGCTTTAAGAAGCTTAGAGATTTGTTCTTCTACTGCAGGGACATTTGTCTTTGGGAATGCTACTGGAAGCCCAATGGGTTCACTTCCGTACATGAGGTAAAATGGGGTTTGTTTTGTAACTGAATGGGGACGTCCATTGTATGTGAACTTGGCCATGGGGAGATATTTATCCCAATCTTCTGGAATATGTTTTCAGAAGACTTGGAGATATGTCTTGAGTTCTCTATTGACTTGTTCTGTTTCTCCATCTGTCTGGGGATGATATGCAGTACTGGTTCATTGTTTGATTTTGCAAAATTTCATAAGACTTCTATAAGTCTTAGAAACAAAAAGAGGGTCTCTGTCGGAGATAATAATCTCAGGCAATCCAAATTGTTTGACTGTATGGTCTAAATGGAGTTTGGTGGCCTCGAGTGCAGTTAATTCTTTACTGCAGAGGATGAAAATTACCCCCTTTGTAGGGCCATGGTCTACCACGACCATTACATGGTCATGGCCTCATTCTGTCTTAGGTAATCCAGAGATAAATCTTGTGTTATCATCTGGAATGGTTTCATAGCCATGGATTTAATCGGCTGTACTGGTGGTTGCGTCGGGTGTGTGTTGACTTTATTTTGTTGACAGGTGGCACAGCCTGCAACATATTCGTATACAAAGTGGCATAATCATGGCCACCAATAGTGTCTCTGAACCATTTCTAGGGTAGAATCTCATCCCGGATGTCCTGTCATTGGGGAATCATGAATCTGTTGGACAATTAACTTTCGTACTTCGGGATTATCAGGGATATAGCATTGATCCTGATAAAACAATATTCCATCTTCTATTTTCCAATCCAATAAGTTTGACTTAATCAGTGGAACTCCTTTCATAGATAGGACCTTGTCCATATCTTTTACAAATTTGTCTGAGGCAGGTGCTGATTCTATTAATTTGGCAAGCTCTGTGTTAATTAACTTGATGAATAATTCATCTGGCAATAAGATGATATTTTCATTGTCGGTATCTTCCTCTGGTATGTGATCTGGACATCTTGATAGAGCATCTGACTGAATCATCTTCAACCCAGGCATATGCATTAACTCTGTATTGAACCTTGTCAGATACAAGGCCCATTGTGCCTGTCGGCAGCTGAGGTCTTGTGGTTTTCAGAAATAAGTCAGATTCTTGTGATCTGACATTATTATGACTTTGTGTTTACTTCCTTCTAAGAAGTGTCTCTGTGTTTGTAATGCTCAGTAGATCACAAGCATTTCTCTATCATATATGTCATAGTTCCTTTCTGTCTGAGTGAGGCTGTGGGAGATATAACTGCATGGTTTAAGTTCTCTGCTATTATTGTGTTGTCTGAGGACGGCGCCCATGGCCCATTTAGATGCATCAGATTCTACAAAGAACTGCTTCAATGGATCTGGTATGACTAGGACTGGTTTCTCTAGGAATTGCTTTTTAAAATCTTTGAAGGCTGAATGACAACCCTGAGACCATTCAAAAAATTTTGTCTTCTTCATGAGTTTGTTTAATGGTTTGGCAATCTCCGCATAGTTGCCAATGAATCTTCAGTAGAAATTGCAGAATCCTAAGAAGGATCTGATGCCTTTAACTGTCTTTGGTGGAGCCCATTCTCCTGTTCCTGCTAACTTTGTTGGGTCCATTGATATCTTGTTAGGTTTCACAATGAAACCTAAGTACACTACTTCGGTTGTGTTGAATATGCACTTCTCTGGTTTAAGGAATAAATCCTTCTCTCTAAGTCATTTTAACACCTGTAGTGTTCATTCATGATGATCTTCAGAATTCTCAGAAAATATGAGAATGTCATCCATGTAGATCAGGACCCATCCCTGAGCTATCATATCAGTGAAGTAGTCATTCATCATAGATTGGAATGTGGCAGGCAAATTGCACATTCCGAAAAACATTACTGTTGGTTCATATAATCCTCTTTTGGTGATGAAGGCACCCTTCCATTTGTTGCCTTCCTTTATTCAGACATTATTATATCCCCATCAGATATCTAGTTTCGTGAATGTCTTTGCTCCATGTAGCTTCTGGAGGAGATCATTGATGGATGGTAGGGGATATGTGTTTTTGATGGTTGACTCGTTCAGGTACCTGTAGTCCTGACATGGTCTAAGCACTTTACTGTCCTTTTTGCCACAAAGAAAAATGGTGATGCTTGTGGTGAAGGGGATTCTTGTATGAATCCCTTCCTAAGGTTGTCATCTATAAACTTGTTCATTTCTTTCTCTTCTTCTATGCTGAGCAGATACGTCTTTGCTTTCTTTGGTATGAAATCTGGTTTGAGATCAATTCTATGATCCCATGGATGGCTTTCTGGGAATCACTCAGATGCAGTCTTGTTGAAGACTGATTGGTATTCTCTATACCCTTTTGGGACTAGTTCCTCAAAAGGTTTCTTCTCTTTTGTTTTGGCTCTGTGTGCTAGACTCTGTGATATTGACGTCTTAGCTCCAATTGTGATCTTGTCGTTTTCAACCTGAACTGGTTGATTCAATGGGTTCTTCTCTTCTTCCTGTTCTGGTATGGCTTTTGCCATATCTCCATTGATATGGGTGACAAGCAAATCTCCTTCTGTCAATTCAACTTCCTCATCCTCTTCTTCATTGGGGTCTGGTACTAATGCCAGCATGTCTTCATAATCGTCTGGCAGTTCATTTACTGCAATGAGAATAGATTTCACTGTATTGGGCAACCTTTCAAACTTTGGGGTTGCGTCTTCATCAGATACCTCTTCTATTGTAACTGTTGATCTCTTTCTCTTAATTACCCTTTCAGGGTCATTTCATAATTGTTCAGCAAATGCCTCTCTTGAATCTCTCTTCTGTCACACTAACTTCATTCTGAGGATATCTATTCCTCTTATGACACTTTGTCGATCAGTGACAGGAATTATTCGTTCTGGAATGATTTTAAGGGTCTTCTTTTGCCAATCAATTTCGGGGTTGGTTCTTTTTAACCAAGGTAACCCAAAAATTATGTCTTCTTTTCCTATGCTGCTGATATAATATCATTCGATCTATATATTCCCATTGACTTTTGTTGGTAACTGCGTGTAATGTCGGATAGGCCCATTCTTGTTTGGGCTGTTGTCCACATTGGATATGGGTATCTTCTTTTCAAGCTTAAGGAGTGGGAATTGGTGTTTCTCTGCGAACTGTTGGTTGATAAAAATTCTTTGAGCACCACTGTCTATTAGCGCTCTTGCTGCAACAATTTTCTTTCCATCCACTATGCATGCTTTAATGTGTATTGACCTCAGATCTTCATCTGATACCATTCTGATCTGTAATGCTTGGATGGTATGTGTTTTAGAAGATCTAGACATTGTAGCTAGTCTTCTTCCTGAAAATCCTCTTCTTCAGCTATTGCTTCTGGACCAATGTCCAGAAGGTTTATAAATTCTTCTTTTGTTTTGACCAACTCTTTGTTGGTTAATCCTGACATGATGGCATGAACTTTTCGTGTGGCTTCTCCTGCTTTATTCGGGGGTGGCATGATAGCCTTATATGGGGTAGCGGGTTTACTATAACTGGAAGTACTTCCTCTGTTGGAAGTAGTCTGACTTGGCATGTGATCTCATGACATATGTCCTGGTTTTCTGCATCAGAAACATAGTTGTTCTCTCATGTATCTGTCTTGTTCTTCAATAGATAGTCTGTCAATTTCTACTCTGTTGATATCCATTGCATTTGGATCTCTGGTTCATGGGGTAAACATGGTGTGTGGTGTAAATGTGGTATGGGGCACTGGTCTGGGTGTCCATCCCATAATTCTGTCTTTCCATTGTATACTCTGGTAGTATGATTGGTCAAATGACCTTGTGTCATCAATAATCTCTTCTAACTTGGTTGGTGGGTTCTTCTGCTGGGTAATCTTCACCCTCAACATTGGGTGAAGACCTTTCAAAAAGTCTACTGTGAGTATAGGATTCTCCACTCCTTCTAAGATAAATCCAGCTCATTGCGCTAACATTCTAAAATTGAGGATGTATTCCTCTAGGTGTCCTGGTCTGTGTTTTATGACTGCAAAGTCTGTTTGTGCCTTTTCCTTCATTTTTCTGATATCAAAGGTCTTCTCTAGAAGTTTCTTAAAACTGACCCATGTGTTGGTAGGTAAAAATTTCCCATCGGTCTGATGTGTGTCGATGTAATGGCTTGCCCAATCGGCTGCCCTTCCTTTGGTCATATACATGATAGCAAACAATATTGCTAGTTGGTCTGTCAGGAATTGCTGTGTGTTGGCTAATAGGTAGTTTTCTACCATTTGAATCCATAATTTGTATTTGGATTCATCTCCGTTATAACCTTTTGGTTGTCGGCTTCTTTCTTTTCCATCCACTGTGGGGTATGGATTAAATTCTTCCTGCTGTTGCTGTGGCACATTGCCGGTTGTCTGTTGTGGGTTGTTGCTCAGCATTTCTGGGTTCTCAGGTTCTACTGGTGTCTCAGGGTTAAACGTGTTTGATGTGAAGGCATTAAATCTTTCTACTATTCCAGTTAATTTGTCAGTTGGCAGGATACCTAGACTGGATAAGTCTATAGGCTCTAATACAGGTGTTGGTGCAATGAGTGGCTGTGCACTAGTACTATGGGTTCTGGTGATCAATGGTGATCCTCTCAGTGTGGAAGCTGGTGTTTCTCTTCTGCTAAATGGATATGTTGGTCCTAACCCTGATATTCAGGATATAGGAGTTTGTACGGGTGTCGATGTTCCTGTTACTGGTGTCTGTGTGGCAGGAGGGCTGTCCTCGTCTGTGCTTTCAAAGTGTTTGTGTTCTGACCCGGAGCTCTCTGGTGCTCTATATGTTTGATAGCCTAACCTTCTTTGGTCAGCTGTGGTTCCTTTCTACTGGTAGAAGATGATGGTGCATCTTCTTCTATCTTTTGCTTTAACTGGGTTTGTTGGTGTTGCTCTAGGGCTTTTAATAATTCTTCGCTGGTAAATTTCCAAAAGAGGCATATGATTTCGCCTATTGTATCCACTGTGATATGTTTACTGAATGTGTTCCTGTACTTTGACTAGTTTGAGGATATCCTTTATCCTCTTGTTGAATGTGTCTAATAATTTGATGACTTCCTTGATTCTCATGTTATAACTTTCGGTGAGGGCAATGAGATCTCTCAAATGCTCCAGCATGATGTGTGGTTTCTTAAAACTGGTAGAGTGCGGTGATGTGCCTCTCTATACTGGGTAAGCTTGAACCTTTTGTTACAGTTTTATGCATAGCAGGCTTTGTTAAGCTTAAGTTCACTATGACTTGATGACTGATGACTGTTACTGTTCACTGTATAGCTCTGTTCATTGGCTATCTTTGGGTTCTTCCCAGAATGACTGTTGTTTGTGTTACTAAACGAAATACAGGGTTCAGTGATCCTCCCTGGAGAGTGATCCTGGATACTAAGCAAGAACTTGTTAACTTGTGACGACTAAACAATAAACTGAGGCTCTAAGTCCTTAAAGACTTTAGAGTACAAGGGCAACCTTGCTTACGGGGGTTCCAACTGAGATGTGAGGGTGAACTAAGCTTGTATTGCCTAGGTTCAAGCTATCGAATACAAATGAAAATGCCCTCCTTATGTACTAAGGGCCTGGGTAAACTATGAGTCAGAAACGAGTCAGAAGTATGAGTCTATATGACTTGTATAGAGTCATAAGAGTCATACTGTGTCTAAGGGAGTCATATGATGACAAAGGAGTCATACAACTCAATCTATGTAAGTATGAGTCAAAAGGAAATATATCTAAATAATGAGTCAAGAATATAGGAATGAGGCATGGGATGTGTATCTAGAGTCTGTCCAGAATAGTCTAGACTACATCTTAGGAATATGTAAGTGTCTGCAATCTGTATATAGTTCATAAGGAAAAGTTTGTATCACTGATGGCCATTGCCACAGCAGGTATACAGATTCACTAAGACTTTAGGCACTGTACCCTCACATTTGAGAGAAATTTGCCAGATGAGTGATCAAATCAGTTTATCATGCAGCTGGAGATCCTTCTGTGAGTCTCTTCCATTAAAAAAGAAATAAGCAGTAGCAGAATTGAATTTTTGAAGGAGATCATGGATTATTGCTGAGCCATAATGAGGAAATTTAATTAAGTTCATAGAAATTTTGAGATTTTCAACCTTAAAATGGTTTTACCAGAGCCAGCTAGACAGACTGTTAATAATATCCAACTAAACAATTTTTATTAGAAAACAGACATTTTCCTTTGATCCAAAGAAAGCCAAGCTGATTGAGCCACTCAGAAAATGTATTTCCATTGAGAAACCATAGACAGGCATCTGGCTGACTCTTTAGAATTGCATATGCAGCATTGTAGTTTATAGACTCCTTGGGTGGAGAAAGCCACTTATAAATCTTCTCCACTGTAACAAAAAATGAAGTCAATTGTATATTTAAAATCAGAACCTGTAATAATACCCAGTTGTTCATCCTTCATTGTCTCAAGTGTGATGTGAATATTTGGGTTCACACCTACCAACCGCAAATAACATTAAGATGAATATGATTCTTTCTATTTACATACCTTGATTGATGGTACCCAAATTCAACAAACCATAGTTGGGAGCTGTGTTCACATTTTGAGCTGAAATGTTGTTTATAGTGTCAGGTTGAAATTTTGTTGTGAACTCTGCATCATCATCAGAGTTAAGCAAGCATAGACTATGTTTATAAGGATACTGACTGGCAGGCATTGCTTCTGCATACAGAACAGAAGGAATGGGTAGAGAGGTAGGCAAGTCAGAACTTGGAGGATCTATACAGAGTTATCAGAAATAGAATATAGAGATTTGGAGCAAGCATGAACCAGTCAAGATAGGAGAAGGGTGTTGCAAGAAATCAACCACTCCTTTCACAGGGCCTTCAACCTGATCAACTGTGAGATTAGAATTGATGAAGATCAATGTCAGCTTTATAGCAAACAGGTTGAGGGGTATCTCACAAGCAACAGTCATTTTGGTACCCCCTGACAGGCCTACATTCAGAACCAGAGCAATTGGTGGAGAGGTACACAAGTGAGAACTCAGGAAATCTATATCAGAGTCACTGATGATGAATGATAGAAGTTTGAGGTTAATGCAGACCAGCTGGGGTAGGTAGAACTTGTTCCAAGCACTCAATCACTCCCGACCCAGGACTTCAACCTGATCACCTACAAATTGATTTGATAAGTGATAGATATTCACTTTGGGGCATGAAGATTAAAAGGTATATTACTGGTGACTAGCATGGCTGTGTCTGCCACAGGGATGGTCAAAGATGGAGTTATCAAGATAGGTGTGGCAGACCTGGGGCAAGCTATATTGATGCAAGTGCCATCTGCAGATTCAGGTATTGGAGAAAGTAATCTTGTGAATGCCTTTTTCAGACTGTACAATCGTTTGACAAAAGGATCACTTGCTAGGGTACACATTGCAGACAACAAGATGGAAGTTGAAGGGAAGATGTGAGCTGACCCAGCTCTCCCCCACACTGACTTTCCCAAAAAAGAAATAAACCGCACGTGAAGCCTCGTAGGCCCTTTTATTTTATTAATTGTACATGTTTACATTGGCCAGGTGGTATAATAGATATGATGTTTGTTGGATTGGATGGTTTCTCATGAGTTGTCATGACCTTGGTGTTTGATTACATGTGTATGCATTTTTTTTCTGGGGCTCTAACATCTGTTCACTGCTTTTCATATGTTTTTGGTCACATTTTCCTTCCTATTGGCATTTTATTTTGTCTTATGTTCTTCTTTTATTTTTACTTGACATTAAGCCTTCTGGATGATTAAAAATTGCATTAATTAGTCATTAAATTCAGATAAATTCAGTAGAATATTAGTATTTTAGCTTTAGCATTTACTTAAAACAGTTTAATTCACTCCTCATTTTTTTAAAGAGGCTTAGATTGATTTTACTGTCTTTTAACAAAGAATTGGGGTGAAGACCTTGTCCTGGATTGTAAAAATCAGTGTTAAATTCGTTTATTTACTTCAAAATTCTGGTATAAGGTAA
>Ga0307507_10009339_pt1 | contig 13124 bp, 13 predicted proteins | sample 7_EM_MG_FD_207223 | JGI IMG/M metagenome (GOLD analysis project Ga0307507, IMG submission 207223) | Populus trichocarpa ectomycorrhiza microbial communities from riparian zone in the Pacific Northwest, United States - 7_EM | ecosystem: Host-associated > Plants > Roots > Unclassified | place...
AAATAATATTTTTTTTTATTTTTAAAATTTTATTTTTCACATCAACATATCAAAATGATTCAAAATTATTAAAAAAATTAATTTTAAAAAAACAAATTTAAAATTTTTTAAAAATACATTTGAAACACAAAAACTAATACACTCCAACTTGCAACACTTTTTTCCAACCATATCTCCAACCTCTAACGCGTCTTTTGATTGGTCTCCAAATTATATTTTTAACTAACTCAACAGTTTGATATTTTTCTCTCAATCATATTATAAGATTATTTGAGAACGCGGTTGAAATCGTATTTTTTTAAATTTTTAATTTTTTTTTTAATGTTTTTATATCGTTTTAATATGCTGATCTCAAAAATAATTTTTTAAAAATATAAAAAAATATTATTTTAATATATTTCTAAATAAAAAACACTTTAAACTGTAACCGCTATCACAATCCCAAATATAACCTTTAACATGTTGGTTTGTCTTGCAATTTAAAAGAATTAAAATCATCTTAAATTTGAAAGTGAAAGGCTTGATTTTATCTAATTTAACGTAGAGGTTTAATTTGATAAAATATAAAACCTCGATCATGAATGGGTAAGCATAAATTATTTTTTTTTCTGTTTAAATTTTTTAAAAAAATATTAAATTTTTTATTTAAAATTATATTATTATTATTATTTTTAGATTATTTTAATATATTGATATTAAAAATAATTTTAAAAAAATATAAAAATATTATTTTAATACATTAAAAAAAACAATTTAAAAACACAATAATTATTTTAATCCCAAACACCCCTCTAAACGACTCAAACCGGGTTCGGTGAAAAAGAACATCTTCATCTCCCAAGTACACAACAACTCACGTCCAGGCAAGGACAGCAGAAAGTCAATGTCTTCCTCGTTCTTGCCATCGACATCTTTTGCAACTCAAAGAAGAACATCCCAGAAATTAGGAAACCCAAAATCTGCCGGACCCCTTGATCCGTGTATAACTCCTGCTCCAAATCCCAGACCCATCTTTCAGTTTCTAGCTTTTGGATTGATTATATTCCTCGCCTTGCTTCAGTTACTACCTGCCACTCATTTTCGAGACCCATTCGACCCTTTTAGAAACTGGGCTCCTCTCCATTCTAATCCTTCTTCTCCAGTTAAGTTCAGTTATGCTCAATTTTTTTATATAGTTGGAAACTTTTTTTGTACTTGTGTAGTGATCACGATTGATGCTTTATTGTGTGTGTACTTGTGACTAAATAGTTCTGTTTTTTACTTTTACATTTTTTATGGTTATAGTTGAGAGAGTTTAGGGATGCAAGAAATGGTGATGGAGGTGGAGATGATGGAATGGTGCATGTTGTTTCATGGATGGATTGTTTAGACCTCAGAGCTCTTGCGGTTCTGGCAAATTCAACTCTGTCAAGCTCAAGGTTTGTTTCAACTTATGGAAGATGATCCTTCCATTGTTGTCAATTTAGTAACTGATTTATGGATAATCCTTGTATTGTTAGTGTTGAAAAAGGGCTTAATTTAGCTACTGCAAATTTTCAACACGGGATGTTATATCCTTTGCATGTTTATTGTCTGTATCAATATTTTAATTTCATGTTGTGTATTAGAGTTATTGTTTTACCTTTTTCATTGGCTTATTCAATTGCTTGTTATTCTTTCTAGTGGGAGTTTAAACTTGGTGCAAAAGGCTTGTTATTATGTTTTGTTGATCTCGTTTCTCTTTTCTTGTTGATGATGATCAGCCATCCAGATTTGGTTTTCTTTCATTTCTTTATTCCTGGAGGGAATGAAGACAAAGTGTCTTTCTATAAGCTGAAGGTCTTGTTTCCACATTCAAACCTTGAAATTCATGGGTAATTACGTCTATTACTATTATATTTTCTAACTTAATAATTCACTCGGAGAGGGTGTAAATGATGTTGTGGTGAAATATTGTAGGCAAGAGCAGGTTAAAGAAATAATGAGGACTGTTTTTTCTGGGGGACAATATGCTGAACCCAGTTATGAGGAAATAGTACCTTTTATCATACCCACCGTGCACAATTTCTTGAGAAAATTCATATACGTCTCAGCGAATGTAATTATGAAGGTTAGTTCTATACGTTTAGTAGTGGCCTCTCGTTTTCTGTATTGCTAGTGTTTATAGTGTTTTCTCCCTGCTTTGTTTATCTTTTTGATGAAATGGGGTATTCTTTTGAAATGTAGACATGAGCACAAATGAAGCTGTAGAAAAAAATAATCTAAACTCCTTGTGATTTTCACTTGGGATAAGTGGCATCAAGATTTACGCTTTTTTTTTGTCAGAGGATAATTCATGATATTATAAACGGCAACAGAGTATTTATCCAGATGATATTTGTCCTGAAAGATCAGTGTCATCAAGTTCCTTTACTTCTAATGCAGGCTAGAGTTGAAGAACTAATTGGAGTTGACTTGAACAACTATGCCATAGCAACAGCTGAAGACTGCTCCCGAAGATTAAAAAATTATGTGAATTTAGATGTGTTGGATGCTATTCAGAGATCGGCTTCAAAGGCATGGGTATCTGAGACACCTTATGCTAAGGATTTTTGTTTGCCAGACTTCAGCGTACTAGTTATTAATGCGAGGAAATTAGAAAAAGATTTTGTCGAGATCGTCTTATGGTGGAGCAAAGCTCTGAATTTGAGGGAAAGGTTTCAAATTCTCCTCTATTTCAGATTTCCTTTCTACATTTATGAATCTGACATGGTAGGAATTTGAATGTTTAAGGGTTTGTGATTATTTCATCAGTTTGTCGAGTGGTGGGATAGAACAATTGCAATATAAAAGGAATTCAGGATTAACTTTAACATTCTATGGAGTGTTGATGCGCTTTTAAGTTTCATGTATGAAAACAACAGGGCCATTTTGGCAGGGTGGTACATAAAATGTCAAACGAAAACAGTGGATAAAGCTTCTAAATGCTGTTATTTTTCATACTTTATTATCACCTGGCCTCATACTGTTTCATTTGTTTCTGATTGCTAGAGAACATATATTATTTTAAGGAATCACTCATCACTTTCCCCTTTTTTTTTTCTTTTTTTTTTGGTCTTGGGTTATTTGCAGGACCAATAAAAAAAATGTAGCCGTTGCATTAGCACTCTACAATAGTTATCTCAAGCTTTCTTCATCTTGGCTGGTCAAGGATTTCTCATCATCCCAAGTTAACAACAGTATGATTATCCACTACGATGGGCCCAAGACTAGTTGTAAGGAATCCATCAATGGTACTGCCTCGGAATACAGTCATGGCAATGTCTGGACTCGGTACCTTCCTTCAACCTCAGATCGAATCTTGGGCAGCTAGGATAGGTACCCCTGTAACAATGCAGAAGCAGGGCATGGGATGAAATTCGCCTTGAGATGTATAATAAGGCACTTGATGTTGTAAGTCAGATTGAACATGAAAATGTACATCTTTGAGATAATTGAACATTTAATTTTTTTTTCTTTGCTCTGATGTAATTGATTCATATCTAATATGAATGGAAATTTTCTCCACAGTAAAATCGTTCTTTTGTTGTAGAAATTAGCCATTTTATGAAGGAATTTGATTACAAGTTTCTCTCATAGGAGCAGATTAGAAGCATAACTGTTGTATACTTTGGCTCTTATCTACTAGTATCAATTTTGACTTGAGCTGTTGAAGATTATTTGAGATTAAGAATCCTGTTAGTAGCACAGCATGATAGGTCTGAAGTTTCTGGAAAAATATATGTTCATCTGATGGGATGAGATTCTTGTGTGTAGCTAAATCATTGTGCACCTGGATAATTTAATGCTCAGTTCACTAGAGAAAACTATCTGTCATCTGATTTTCTCATAATTATCTTTCATGATGCTTGAAACAACATGTGGAGTTTCCTTGAGGTCAAACAGTAAAAATCAAGACAAGAAAACAGTCAGTCCGAGATAGTCGAGATAAATCCAGGAAAGGAAGCATAGACTGCCATGCCATGTGTTTAATGCAGTAAGAACTTCAGCCTGATTCTTCTGGATTTTTATTTGAGCTTAGGGATTGTTTAATTTTTTTAAAAAAATTAAAGTAGCCGTTGGTTCCAAGGTCCTGTCTTCAATTGTATTTATTTCCCTACAGACTTCGCAAGTTTTTTCCATTTTGTCTTCTCTTAGTCCCATTGGAATCCATTTCACAGCCGGTAAGCGTGGCCGCAATCAAATCATATTCTAATTTTCATTACAGTCCCATCTGCTCTGCTGATTTTCGTAATTCTGGGGGAGATATTCATTTTCGGTTGATGCTTACCTATTATAATTCATATACTATCGTAACCAGAGCCCATACTATAGTGGCATTAAAATAATTCTTAAACAGATTTCTAAAGAAAGTGCAATGGAATGGTAGAAAGAAATGTTTTTATTCAAGGACATAAATAGCATGCTGACTTGCACACTTACTATCCTTCTACATCAGGCACCATTGACTACAATGTTAAGCTTTGTTTAATAACGCAGCAGCCATGAAATGTGAGGATTTATGATGGCTAAATTACTAAACATATCTTGTATTTTGTATTTTGAGCAAGATAATAATTTATACATATAAAAACATGAAATATTACAAGTTCGTCATCCAACATGTGTTATGATATTATCCAAAACGCTCTTGTTTTATAATAAGATGCCACTTTATTTCAACAGAATTTCTTAGCAGGGGGTGATAAGATGAACTTCCACATGTGGACGTTTATACAACGAGTTCAACATCTCAGATTCGGAGGAAAGTTTACAAGATCTGGCTCACAGATCTTGAGGGAGTTCACAGTATACTAAATTAACAAGCTTGCCGTTTTTTGATAAAGACGCTAGCTTACTTTATTTTGCAGTAACCGTGTGTCTTTCTTTTAGTATTTTCACGTTGTGTTGATCGACTTCGGAAATTTCGAAGGCATGCATAAACAAAGCTGACATTTATTGTATTCAGATGAGAGAGTTCCGCCGCATATGTGAAGCCCAGTCAAAGGCCTGCAAGCTCCAACAAAGTCCAAAATTTTGCGTTGGTGTTGTCTTTCTCAGAAAAGATTAGTGATGGTGAAAGTTTAAAAATTGATACAAGTATGGAAAATCTCAATAAGCAAAGAAATGGGTTAATTTAAAAGGCAGACATTTCCAATTTGATGTGGGATGTTATCAGCACCCGCTGTTTCATGTTAGAGTTCTGACAAAGTTTGGATGGAGACAAGTTGCACTCACTTGGCTATTAAAATCATTAGGGCTGGTCTTGAAAATTCTGGTTTTGGTGTTGGTGAAATGAAACGGCACTTTATATTTTCTTATAGTTGAAGTCCTGTTTTCTATATCATTCTGCGTTAACAGAAATTTGTGTAGCGAGAATGATGCGGGAATCATGTAGGAGACCAAAGGGGAAGGTAAGATGGAGCAAACTGTATTCATTTTCATGCTTTAGACCGCAATCATCCGATTCTGATTCTGCTCAGGAGTTCATTGGTCAGCCAGGATTTTCTCGGGTGATTTTCTGCAATGAACCTCAACTGCACAAGAGAAAACCTTACAAGCACACAAACAACTCGGTATCCACAAGAAAGTACAATGCTGTCACTTTTCTACCCAATGCACTTTTAGAGTTCCGCAGAGTTGCCAATTTGTATTTTATTTTGACAGCAGCGTTGTCTATTACTTCTTTGGCTCCTGTTAAACCTGTAAATTTTGATTGCTCCATTGGTATTTATGGTGGGAATCAGCATGCTCAAAGAGGCTGTTGAAGATTGTTATAGGTTTCCGCAGGTAACTTGAAGCAAAACATGGCATGAATTCTGATTTTCTCCTCGCATCATTTGACAGTTCTCATTTCTCATCAATTATTATCTGTCACTTTATTTTCCATCACCCTGACATTTCAGAATTATTATATTCTTACTTTAAAGTGAAATTTAGATAGATTTTCATGCTCTGATTATGCTATCATTAATTCTCCGCAGGACTTGAACGTAAACACTTGAAATGTAAAGGCTCGTGCAGGAAATGGCTTATTTGTGGATAAATTGTGGAGTGGACTTTCGGTAGGAGATGTTGTTAAGGTTAACAAGGATGAATACTTCCCGAGTGATCTTCTTTTGCTGTCTTCAAGCTATGAAGATGGTGTTTGTTATGTGGAGACTATGAACCTTGATGGAGAAACGAATCTGAAAGTCAAGAGATGTTTAGAGGTCACACTTGATCTGAATGAGGATGCCAAATTCAGTGAACTCAAAGCTACTATCCGTTGTGAGGATCACAATCCAAGCCTTTACAATTTTATGGGGAATTTAGAGTTTGATAACAAAATGTACCCCTTGAGCCCTTCTCAACTACTTCCAAGAGATTCAAAACTTCGAAACACCGATTATGTATATAGAGTCGTGATCTTCAGCGGGCATGATACAAAAGTGGTAAGGAATTCCACAACGTCGCCATCAAAGCGAAGCAGGCTTGAAAGAAAGATGGATAAAGTCATCTACCTACTTTTCTCTATACATGTTCTGATTTCGCTGGTAACTTCCGTCAGGTCTGCTGTGGTCATCATATCTGATATGGGTCAATGGTGGTACCTTCTTTTGGAAGATTCTGATCCACTCTTCAATTCGCCAAACCTGTGAAATCAGGTTTTCTACAGTTCACAAGGGCTCTCATATTTCTCTGTATGTCTCCATCGGAGCTGTCAAAGTTCTACAAGCTATGTTCATTAACAAGGATATACAAATGTATGATGAAGCAACCTGCAAGTCTGTCCAAGCTTGAACTTCAAATTTGATTGAAGAACTTCGGTCAATTAGAAATCATTGTGCCAGATAAAACTGGAACTTTGACTTGTAATCACATGAAACTTCAAATTTGATTGAAGAACTTCGATAGGCTTGCAGAAAATGGTAGGGCATAGCAAGAATCAACAACTTCACACCTTTCAAATTATGCAGAAGATGGATTTCGAACTCTAGCATTTGCTTACCGAAAACTTGAGCAGGCCGAGTACGAACATTGGAACTTGCTATTTATGCAGGCAAAGACGACAATAGGACCTGAGAGAAGAATTACTGGATCAAGCAACCGAAAAAATAGAAAAAGAACTAATTCTGTTGGGGGTTGCTTCTGTCAAAGACAAGTTGCAGATTTTTTATCTGTGGAGATCACCCTAAAGTGTCTCATTTTTTCTCTGTTCTGCAGATTTTCTCGCAGCTTACATCTGCAGAACATGAAACAGTTTCATGTATGTTTGAGCATAGAAGCTGAGTCCAACAGCCAACCGAAGGTGAAAACTTCAAAGAGAGATGCTATTAACAGCTTTTTTCCATTTGTGCACCATCTCAAAACTGAGAAATCAGTGGAAAAGATAACGTAATGTCATGCAAACTCCAAATACACTTAATGAGGAGCTCTTTTTTTCCTTGCTGTGTTTTCCTGTGAACTTGGTTGGTAATTGCAGATTTTCTTTGGTACTAACAGATTGCCTTCTCCTAGTATTTCAGGCTATGAAAGAGGATATTGTGCATCAGATTGAAAGTTCATGCCAAGATACCATTACAGATTCACCCTTTTGCTTTGGTGGTGGATGGAAGAGCTCTCGAAATTGCTTTGAAACCCGACGAGAAGGACCAGTCCTTCATTTCTTTTTAAATTTATATTCAAAATGTTTTTGCCAAGATAAGAAACTATTTTTTCTTCCTTGTAAGAAATAAAGGAAAACCTTGGTATAATCACTAACCTATATAGTATATATCTCCATCCTTAACGGAGTCCCAAAATAAAATATTTTATCAATTTAGACTCAAATGTTTCAGACATTTCCCAGTTGGAATTTTCTATATATGTTTACTTTTAACATTTCTATGCACATTATGCTATAAAACGATGCTGTTTGTAAAACTTGTCCAAAAAAACGATAGATATTTGATAAAAGGATCCAGTTGAGAAATGTCCAAGACGTTTATCGGACCTAATTGATAAATTATTTTGTTTAGGGACTCAGATGATAATTAAGTGTCTAATTTTAGGTTTTTAAAAAAATGGTTTTAAGTAGAGGGAAAAAAAAAACAAATTCTAATTTAACGGACTGCAACTGTCTAGCTGCCATAACCTAAACGCCTCCATTTCCTCTCTTCCCAGCTCCTTAGGGTTTGCTCGCTACCTCAGAACACAACCACTGCCACCACCCCACCGCCATCTACTCCACCAGCGGAAGCATCCGGAGCTAAATAATCACAAACCCTCTCACATGGATAACAGAGGGGAAACTTTGGTTGATAACAGTCCCGAAGACATACGCTGGCTCTGTAACCTGTCAGAATCGGAGCTTGTAAGTTAAACATGGATTTTCTCATTTATTTCTTGCTCGTATAATTCATGGTGAATTAAATAGTTTTATTTTTTTAAATTTCTGTTTGCAGGATATGCTTATTACGTTAAAATCATTAATTCTTCATCGGGCAAAGGTACTCGGTCATGATGAACTTGCCAAGAAATTCGATTCGCCGACGCTTCGAGCCGTCGGTATTTTTTATGCTCTTTTTTTCTTTTGTTTTTAATTAATTTTTATCGATTGTAAATTGATATGGAGTTATGGTGAACTGTTGAAAGTTTAATTCAGAAAATAATTTATGTGACGGGAAGTTGCGCTGAGCCAGCTAAGTGTCTGTCCGGGTTTTATCTGACCTGCGCCAGAAGGTGTGCGCCAGAGTTTCTCACCATAAAAAAAAAAAAATTCATGCATGCGGTGCATTTTTTGCATTTCAGTCGTGTGTGTGAAACATCTGTGCTGAGAATTTGATTCTAACTCGCCACGCATGTATTGTATGCATGGCTGGAATGCGATGCTCATGACATGTGTGACTATTGCTAGTGTTACTCTGAGGTCTTTCTTGTTAAGTTGTCTTATTTATTTGTTTGTTTGTTTGTTTGGTGTACAGGATTCATTTTTATTAGGGTTTGTACTCTGTCTGACTTGTTCTCAATGGCGATTGACGTTAGAACTGGAGTAAAATGTTGTGAGATTAATTTGGTGGCTGCATTGTTAGAGCTTGAGATGCTTAATGTTATGTGGCCCTAACTTGCATTCTAGTGTCATTTATGACCTCTGCTACATCCTCCAAACCCAATTAGTAGTTGAGAATCCACTGAATCTTCTAGCCCTTTAAGGATCACATTGCAGTGCTCGTCTCTATAAGCTTGTGAACACGAACACTCTTGATCAAGTAACTGTGTGGCTCAAGTCCTTAAACTGCAATTGCGAATCACTCTTGATCATTTGCTTAGAATCCTTCTTTGGCAGCTCCAACACTAAAAAAATGCCCTTACATGCCGAATATAATAACAGAATGTCTGCATCATTTCCCTGGCTGAATGCACCTTCCTTGTAACTTGAATCAATTCTGTGAAGTTTTCAACTTTTATAGTGGCTAAGAAAGTCTTGTGTTTTCTCTGAGCCATATGCAGGGCTCTTTTTGATGGAATATCTGAAAGGAAAGGTTAAAGATTTATCACATGTTCAAGGCTTGACTAAGCTTGCTGCATTCTCGGATTGTTGCAATCTATTAAAAGGTAATCCTGGGGACGACTCCAGCATTGAAGAGCTGAAGGCTTCCATCGATATTGATGAAAGAAGGAGACCAATCAAAAGGTATGAAGTATCTCAAAGTGCAGTTGTTAATGACTTAAGTTATGATTTATTTTGGTTAGATGCTTGGACCTTGCTGATAGTTCTAGAATTATTTTTTTTATCAATTCATTTACCTACCTTCATTGGAAAGTTGGAATTATATTGGTGGTGATGCTTTAAAGGAAACAAGTTATGATTTTTTGCAAGATTTGTACTAAGAACACCATGATTATCATTCTAGATTTAGTATCTAGTTTTTGTCGAAAATTTGATCTCTCTGTCTTTCCTTGTGCTTTTATTAATGCCGCTACTAGAACTTTCATGTAAAACTACATCCAATTGATCAGCATCTGGTTCATTTTGTTACTTTGATTTTCCTGAAGGACGATTAATACTTGTTCATTAGTTTAGAGAAAATGCTTGAGGGGTTATGTACTTGCTGAGAGATTTTGTCCTTTATTTCTGTGTGGTCAACTGATACTGGTTCCTGCAGATTTTAAGTTAAAATTAAAGGTGATGTTTGTGTTTCTTTGGCAAACTATGGATTTTTTTGCAGCCCTATTATCACTTCCTTTACAACCGAAGTCTACATCCTTGAAAACATACCCAACCACAACCATACAGGCTATGTAGTCATTGTCATTCATGTTTCCTAGATTGCAAAATCCATCTTGGACAATGAATCAGTTTCCTGCCAATTGAATATGTGAAAAGGTTTTTCTGGACACCAGTGCCTATCATTAAATTGAGTATACGTGGCATACATTTTTTTTTCTCTGCTGATTGTTTGTTTGGTGGTTCCTTGCTGAAATTTGTGGCTATTAAAACAAATGGTATTGATGAAGTTCTACTGTCTACCCATGATTTCTGATACATTTTGTTAATCTTTCTGTTAATCGAATTTTTCACAGAGCAGGTGAAGAGGCAACCAAACAGAAGAAACAGAGATTATGACATTATGTCAGCATATCAAGGCAACACTGTTGACTAACAGCAGTTAACCAATTTCTCAGAGGAAGGCAGGCTTTTTGCTGATGTTGGCTCCAAAGATGCAAAACTGTATCATATATTTTTGCCACGTACTAGTCTTTCTACCCTCCTTTGTGGATCTTGTATGTGAACATGGGAAGATCTATATATAAAGCAATCTAAAAAAAAGAAAAAATTCTCCAATAGATTGTTATTAATTGAGATATTGACCAGTTCAATTTAGAAATGCAATCTTAATTTTGGTGCAGAGCTTGCTCATTGTTTTCAAGCCAATATACGTATTTTATAAGCCATTTATTTGGGAATCCTGGTGCAATAAGCTTTGTGCAAACCATTTATCTGAGATGCAAATCAATTTGGATTATAAGCCATATGAGCAACTATGGAAGCCATTCGGGTGAATAAGCAAACACAAAACGCAAGACAAATGCCGAATTCAAGATCACCATGGAAGTCCAGTTATGGTCCGAGTTCTTCTGGGTAGGCCAACTGTTGTCCGAGTTCTGGTGTGAAAACTGAGATTGGATTTTGAATCAAAATGTATGCCACTCTTGAGCTGCATGGCTTGATGAGCTATTTCATAATGGGGATTAAGGATTCATGGGATTCTCGGGGTGGGGAGGGGACAAGAGTGGGGATGTGATGGAAGAAGCCACTGAAATACATCGAACAGCCTTTTGAGGGAGTGGGCTTTAGTCATTTCTTCATTCTTTCTCCTGTTGCGACCAGAGCATGATTTTCTTGTTGGCCGTGCTTGTTTTTTTTTGTACCAACAAACGCATGGCAACAAGGGGCCATGAGGGCCCTCCTGCTCTTTAAAGATCTTGAAAGGAAATGTCAAATTCTCCTTTCACGTACAGCAACATTTGTTTTTTTTTCATGTCTAATTATAAAACATTATTTAATATCCCAATTCCTAATCCAATAGATTGCTTCACCTAAAGAAGCAGTTCATAAGTTGAAGAAGTGTTTCCCAACCCTAATGGACACACACTCTGCTTCAACAAGTTAGCGACAATGGAGAGCCTCTCTTGTGGAATTTCTATTGGAAGGGAGTTAGCTCCCTAAGCCTGAAGAATCAATTTCTTCTCTCCAAAGTCAAACTCTCCATCCCCTTTATCCCCATGCTTTGTAACATCCGAAGACAATATCATAAATTAGCGCCATTCATCCAAAGTTTGTTCGAGGCCAAAAGAAATGATTAAAGATACACCACACTGTCCCCCCTCGCTCTCCATATCTTTCTTTTTTCCTACTTTTCCTCCTCGTTTATTCCAAAATTTCACCTACAAGCTTCCATATATATATATATATATATATATATATATATATATATGGAGACAATCACCGAGCAAGTAGACGCCCGAGACAAGGGTTGATCAATGACAACGCAAGGCTCTTGAAACCATTGCAATTACTTGAATGGTGTTATGAGGTACCATCAGGGGGGGAAAAAGAAGTGGATAAAAAGCTGGATAGGTCTACAAGCCATGCGAAGGGATCTTATCGTATCATAACCTTGTACAAGATTATAGCATGGTGTCGGTTTAAAAACGAATAAACGTACACTAATCACTTTTAATTAGTGGTTAATGGACACGGGACCTAAAAAAGATTTACTTAAGCATCAAGGCACCCTCTCCCAATGATGTTATCCTCCTATAAAATTTATTCCCTCCATGAGTTCACCCAAGACAAGAAGATGGCTACTGTCTCGGATGGAAAAGCAATTCCACCAATGAAAATGGAACTCAAATTCTACTCTGAAAATTACTCCTATATAGTATTATATATTTTAATTGATCAACAAACAAACATGGCCTTATGACTTTGGGCTGATTAGCAGAGGGAGGTATATTTTAAAGGTCAATGTCATTACATCATTTCTGTGATTTTGTTCATGTTAAGCTCCAGGCAGAATCTTTCAATTGAAATCAATCAAGGGAAAATCTTGGTGACAGTGCTAATTCGACCACTCATATTTCTTTCTTTTTTAATATGAAGCAAAAGGGCAAGGGGATCCCGTCTCTTTCCTGCTATGATTCAAAAGAAAAGTGTAAAGTATCCCTGATTATATATATATATTACCATTATTTATATATTATTTTCTCCCTGTAAATATTTATTAGTAATTTCCTGCCGGCCGATGGAATAAGTTTTATGATTGTATTTTATTGTACAAGTAAAATTGATTTCCAGTAACAAAATTATTGTAGGCCTGTCATTATCCTTATCCTCAGGACAAAAGGTAAGAACATGCCAACATAACTTTTTTATTTGTCTGTTTCATTTTTCTTACCTTCCTATTTTATATTTCTTCGTGGTCAATTTTTGTTACCTCGTTATGAATGGCACGGAACCTCTTTGGAGTGTGTATATTTTTGTGTTTAATTTTTTTTTATATATTTTTTTTGTTTTAAATAAGTTTTTGTTTTAATTTTTTATTATTTTGATGTGTTGTTGTTAAAAATAAATTTTAAAAAATAAAAAAATATTAATTTAA
>Ga0307507_10009340_pt1 | contig 13124 bp, 21 predicted proteins | sample 7_EM_MG_FD_207223 | JGI IMG/M metagenome (GOLD analysis project Ga0307507, IMG submission 207223) | Populus trichocarpa ectomycorrhiza microbial communities from riparian zone in the Pacific Northwest, United States - 7_EM | ecosystem: Host-associated > Plants > Roots > Unclassified | place...
GGAGAACATTGATCCCTCCATCCACTGCCCATTCTATGACGCCAAACTCAAGAAGATGTTCGGCAACCCCGATCTGTATGCCAAGGCCTTCCCACACTCATGGGAGGCGAAGCAGTTCCGTGCCAATCAGTATGACCTTTCCATGTTTACCCCTGCAATCCTGCACCCTGACTACACTCCTTGAACCAGCCCCACCTATGTGCAAGCGGCCGGCTCCGGCCCCCGAAAAGGAACGAAGGGAAACAGACAGGCCTCGGCTACAGAGGTAGCGAGGACTGGCGAAAATGAGATAAAAACACCGTCATCCCTTCCATTGACCTCAAGACGTTTCTTCGCTCCTGGATCTGAACCCGCTCCCCATGCCCTTGCACAACGCAGAGCCGCCTCCTTCCCCAACATAGCTGCCGCCACCCCCACCAAGTCCAACTGCCTCCTCCCAAAAGGGTTTATCGCAAAGGTCAACAATCGAGGCGCCATCTCCCTGACAGGCACTAACCCCAACACCCCAGCTGAATCCTACACCCCCTACTTCGATGCTCTCACCCGCTGCCTAAACCAGTCCTTCCCCGTCGGAAACAATCCCTGGCTTACGTTTACCCAGGCGCCAACCGCTGTACAGTTGGCAATTCACTCAATCCCGACCCACATCCTCCCAGACGACGACGAACACCTGGTCACTTTCCTCAAAACCCCGATCCTCAACAGGAACGCGGTCGAGATTGGCGCGGCCCGGTACCTTAACCAGAGCCGAGCTGTTAGGCTCACAAAGCAGGCCACTTCGGTGGTCGTCTCCGTTAACCCCGACGACGTTCCTATCGTCCTCCCAGCCACCTGCCTCTTCACCAAGCGGCTCAAGCTCGAACAAACGACGCAGGCTAACCACTACACACAGTGCACCAACTGCTATCGATTCGGACACACCTTTGCCCGATGCACCCAGAATCACCCCACCTGCCTCTATTGTGCGCTTCATCAGACTCGCTCGGCGCATAGATGCCAAAATCCCACTTGCCCCAAGGGCGGTACCTCCAAGGCCGTCTCGGACTGCTGCCCCACCTCCCCCCCCACTGCCCCAAATGTGGTGACAACCACGATGCCTGCTCCAGGGAATGCAGGACTAGACCAATCGTGCCTCCTCAAGCCGAGGCCCACCCACCTTCAGACGAAGAACTATCCGATGCCTCCTCCAACAGTGAGGAAGCCATGGATGTGGGCGACGATTGCCGCCCCGCACCCTCTACTCCCAAAGCCCCTTCAGCCCAGAGCATTGACCTTTCCACCCCCAGACCACTCCAACACACAAGAGACGCCCCCGCCCCCCCTAGCGGGCCCCAGCCAGCATCCACTGGCCAGGCCCCGCTGCCAGTAACGCCTTCCAAACCCTGGGCTCGTCCCGGGAATAATTAAAAAACCCGACTCCACTTCCCACCACGGACTGGTTCCGGCGAGAAAACTCACCCTCGTTCAACACAACAGCCTGGGTAGCTGGGATGTGTTTCTTTCCTTGTTCTCCTCCCTAGCGGAGGGCCCCCCCACCGACACGGTCCTCTTACAGCACTCCCCCTCCTCCAAAGGCTTTCTCCCCAGTTTTTCAGGTTTTCAATCGTTTGCTCCTCCCGTCGCCAGGCCCAGGGTGGCCTGCTATGTATCCCTAAACTTTCTGCAATAGTTTGCAGTGTTACCTTTGTTCCCCCAAGAGACAGATGACTTCATGGCGTTAGATGTTTTTACCCCGCAGGGCTGGTTTGGCACAAGTTTCCCCCATTTTAGGATCGGCTACGCGTACGCCAGGGCTCTTTCTCCACACCCCCACTCAGTTTCTCCCGAGTCTGCCCTCTGGGACCTCGAATACTTGTACCTAGTCACAGGCGACTTCAACATCCAAAACGGCGCAACCGACCCTTCTAGGCTCCTCTCCGCAAAAGAGGAAAGCCACTCCGCCCCCTACTTCGACCGAGCCACAGATTTAGGCTTCATCCTTCTCAACCCCCCAGGCGTCTATACTCGGTTCCCCTGCATAGGAACCCACAAACCAAGCGCCATCGACCTAACTTTCGCTAACCCACATAGGTTCCCCGCTTTTCGCTCCAGGGACACGTCGTCTCTCCCCTCTACAGGGTCCGACCACGCCCCCATTTTGATTTCCATACGCCCTCCCTCCCCCCCATAATGATAAGCCCAGGCCCCGCTGGCAGAAGGCCAACTGGCCAGGGCTTACCGATAGACTTAAAAACTGGCAAATCCCTCCCCCCCCAACACACCCTCCCCCAACCAGCTCGACCGATGGTTCTCCTCCGCCCTTTCTGCACTCACGGCGACAATCGAGGACAACACACCCCACTCAAGCCCCTCCCCAAAGTAGAAAGCTTGGTGGACCCCACTCCTCACCACCCTCCGAAAGGAATTCACAAAAGCTACCCACAGGCCCAAAAAGCTCCGGACTCCCGACTCCTATGCCACAGCAAGACAGTCCAAGCTCGGCTACTTTAAAGCTATCAAAAGGGCCAAAGCCTCCTACTGGGCTGACTTCCTAGCAAAGACCTCCCCAAATAACATCTGGACGGCCAAGCAACTGGTCGCCCCAAGAAAGACCCCTAGATTTCCCTCCCTCCCTGATGCTACGGATCCAGTCGCAATTAACAACGCGCTCTTGAATCATTTTTCCCCCCCCAAAGACCCCCTACCTAGCAGAGGCCGCCTAACAAGGAACCCCTCCGCCACCCCTCTCACCAAGGAAGAGATTAGACTCGCCCTCTCCAAAAGCTCCCCCTCCTCCGCTCCGGGCCCCGATGGGGTCCCCTACTCCGTATGGAACAGGGTAAACCATATCAAGCCTGCAATCATCCTCGGACTCCTCTCCCCCCTGGTACCATTTGGGTACCACCCCCCATCTCTGAAAAACGCCAATGGAGTAGTCCTAGATAAATTCGGCAAAGCCTCCGACGACTCCCCCGCCCCCTTCCGCATCATTGTCCTCCTCAAAACCATCTCTAAGATCCTCGAATGGGTGATGACAGTCAGGCTGTCTGCCATCGCCAAATCCAAAGGCCTCCTCCACCCAAACCAATGCGGGTCCCTCCCTGGACTCAGCTCTACCGATTCCTGCCTCGCCCTCACACTGGAGATAAAAATCCTCCAAAGACCCAGACTACAGGTCTCCACCCTCTTCCTAGACATCAAAGCTGGCTTCGACAATGTTGACGCCTCCACCCTCAGAGCCAGGCTCCTGGCGTCCCGCGTGGCCTCCTATATGGTCGACTGGGTATCCTCCTTCCTATCTGAAAGAACTTGTACCCTGGTGTTCCAAGGTTCCCCCAACCTTTCCTCCCCAGTTTCCATCGGCACCCCCCAGGGGTCCCCCATCTCCCCCCTCCTCTTCCTTCTCTACGTCGCCCCCCTTCACATGGCGATACCTAAAGGCCTCATGATCTCCTAAGTTGATGACCTTTCGATCACAGTGGCCTCCTCCTCTTATAGGAGCAACATACGCCGCCTACAGGAACTCTTCTCCACTATATCCGGAAAAGGCCGGGTCATAGGTATGTCCTTCTCGTTCCCCAAGACAGAACTGATCCACTGACGAACCCCGAGCCAGAGGACCCCCCCCTCAACAGCCCCTATGGAGCTAGATGGCCAGCTCTTCCACCTCTCCGGGGTTGTCAGGTGGCTAGGTTACTGGTTCACCCCCACCCTCTCCCCCACGCACCACTTCAGGCACAGGCTCTCCCTGGCCCAAGCCATCTTCTGTTTCATCAAACGCCTCTCCTCCCCAGGGGCAGGCGTATGCCCCTTCCTATGCCACCGCATCGCCACCGGCCTCCTCTGCCCAATACTCACATACGGAGCTGACCTCCTCACCCCAACATACACTGCACCCAGGGGCATGAATAGCTTTTGGCACAGAGTCCAAAGATGGACGACGAACAACTTTTTTCTCCACCCCCACCTCCATCCTAGCCCGCGAGGCCTGCCTCCCCCCGATCATCTCCTACTGCAGATATAGAACACGCTTGGCCACCCTCAGAAGTGGCTGCGCGCCCCCATATGCCAACCCTGTCTCAGCTAGACTCCCACCATCCTTCCCCTCCCACTCCTCCATCATGGTCCAAGACTTGTCCAGACACCTCACGAAAGGCCTCTCCTCTGTGTACCTCCCCCTTAAATGGCGGACGAAGATTCCCTCCCCTCCCCTAAGGAAGCACCTCGCTCACCTCACCTTGCCCCTGCAAGAAGGCCTCACGGGCCTCCCGCTCAGCTTGCACGCCCCTCCCCCCCCCCCCGGACAAATATTCCCCCACCGGACCTCATGAGAAGAACCTACCAAGCGCTGCGAGCCCGAGCTAGGAACAGGCTCCTCCAGGATTGGGCCACCGATGCCCCCACGCCCCCTTACTACGAGTACCCTCCCTCCCTCACCCCTCACCCCTTCATGGGACTAGGGAAATTCATGGCAGGGAGAATCCACCAAATGCAAGCGGCAAAGAGCTACCTGGCCGCCCACCCATCCTGGTCCGATAAGGATCCAAACCTTACCTGCCCCCGCTGCGAAACCGAACCCGAGACTTTCCTGCACGCCATCCTTACCTGCCCTGCCCGGGCCAGGGAACGAGAGCTACTACTGAAAGATGTCTCCTCCCTCGGGCAAGACGCCACTCTATGGTCCGAACCCCACCTAATACGAGCCCTAAGCGAGTACATCACAGACTTAAAGACCGGCTTTCCCCCGGACATGATCCCCGAACGTTTCCTTGCTTCCTTTCCCTTCCCCACCGCGTCTCAAGACTAAAACCATTTTACCTGGAGGAGTGTACGCTGTTGAAAGGTTTTTGTTTTGTTTGATATTTTTATATATGTATTTTTCCTTGCAAAAAACGCGTGAATGAGAAGTAGTTTGTAGCGTTATTATTTCCCTATATTTTTGTTTCCAGGAGGAACGGTAGCCGAATGGTTTTCGGCTAGGAGAGATTCAGTCACCGCGGAGGAACGGGTATTTGGTTTCTTTTGTTTTTTGTTTTGATTTATAGGTTTTGTTCTTTCCATAGATAGCGCTGCATGAAGCTTCTTGTACCTAAAAACAATGAACGCATGATAAAAAGAAAAAAAAAAGACATGGGATTTGGGTCACAAACGATCTCCCTTACACAGCCGGCGATTGAAATCGCAACACCATGAGAATTCCTCGTCAACATCCACCACCCCCGCACTCACAGTGAGCTGCACCCGCACTCTCTGTGAGCTGCACCCCCCCCCTCCCGCCTTACTTCCCTCATCATGTCCTTGGGCCCTGGTGTCCTTGATTCTAGGGGTCGTTTGGCTCTACTTCCACCGCTCTCCGCTCGCGCTTCGCTACCTCGCTTAGCGCTCGCACGGTCCGCAATACCCTTTTCGCCCATGTTACAGAGGGCTGGGACTAAAGTTGCCCGAAGGAGAAAACTTTTGAACAGGCTACAGTTGATTTGTCAGTTCTGTTCACCCCTGCTAGAGGCTGCCTAGTCAGACACGCACACGGTTACGGATAGTTTCCACGGTCATTGGGTCCACCTCTCCTCTCCCCCCTCAGGTCTCGTCCCGTTGCTCGGTTACAGCTACAAGCCACTCACTTGGCTGGCACACTACTGCCCCTCCGCCTCAGCTTGCGACATCTCCCCGGTCACGCCCCTCGGTTACGCTCAGTGGTCATATTGCACTGCCTCGGTGGCGGTTGTCAACGCCTTGGGTTAATGAGTAATGCTTGCAACGCCGCAACGGGTTTAGTGGCTCCCGCGCCCCCATTGTTCTTCTCTCATTGTCGGTAACTTTGAGTTTCATAGTGGTTATGACAATTATTTACTTTGTTGATGGTGTCTACAGCAAGGGTTTTCCTGTTGATTCCTCCCCATGTATTTATTTGACTTTCTTGTTCCGCCCCTTCAGTTGGAGTTTGATTTCTTATTTTGCGCGGCTGGCGTGCGGTTGGTCTCGTACCAGAGACACGTGGGTTGATGGCTTTTTCCCTGACGCCGGGTGGATAAGTGGGGATGGGGTTTTTTCTTTACCATAGCTAGCACTGCACGTAGTCTTTGTTCCCAGTAGTTAAATAATACAAAGCAGATGATAAAAAAAAAAAAAAAAAATAGACATGGGATTTAGGTCACAAACCATCTCCCTTACACACCCGGCGATTGAAATCTCAACACCATCAGAAATCATCGTCAACATCCACCTCCTCCGCACTCTCAGTGAGCTGCACCCCTCCCCCTCCCACCTTACTTCCGTCATCATGTCCTTGGGCCCTGGCATCCTTGTTTCTAGGGGTCGTTTGGCACTACTCCCCCCTCTCAGTGCTCGCGCTTCGCTAGCTCGCTTAGCGCTCGTATGGTCGGCACCACGCTTTCGCCCATGTTTCAGACGGCAGGGACTACAGTTCGCAGTAGGAGAAAACTTTTGAAAAGGCTACGGTCGATTTCTTCGTTCTCTTCACCTCTGCTAGAGGCTGCCTAGCCAGACACGGGCACGGTTACCGATAGTTTCCACGGGTATTGGGTCTACCCCACCTCTCCCCCTTCAAGTTTTGTCCCGTTGCTTGATTACAGCTACAATCCACTCACTTGGCTGGCAGGCTACAGCTGCTTGGCCCCACCTTGCAATTTCTCCATGGTCACCCCCCTAGGTTACACTCAGTTGTCGTATTGCACTTCCTCCGTCGCGGATGTCAATGCCTTGGGTTCTTGAGTAATGCTTGCAACGCCACAACAGTTTTACTGGCTCCCGCACCCCCATTGTTCTTCTTTGATTGTCGGTTACTTTGGGTTTCATAGTGGTTATAATAATTATTTATTTTGTTGATGGTGTCGACGGCAAGGGTTTTCCTGTTGATTCCTCGCCGGGTATTTATCTGATTTTCTTGTTCTGCCCCTTCAGTCGGAGTTTGATTTCCTATTTTGTGCGGCCGGTATGCGGTTGGTCTCGTACCATAGAGACTTGGGTTGATGGCTTTTTCCCTGGCGCAGGGTGGATAAGTGGGGCTGGGGTTCTTTCTTTACAATAGCTAGCGCTGCACGTAGTCTTGGTTCCCTGTAGTTGAATAATACAAAGCACATAACAAAAAAAAAAAAGAAAAAAAAAAAAAAGACATGGGATTTGGGTTCTTCACGCAACCATCTAAGTTCTTTCATACACTATAGCTTCAAATACAAGAGCTTTACCTATCACGCTTTCGGGAAGCAAGACACGACTGTCTTAAATAAGCCTAGCAATCAATGTTGCTAGATAGATGTCAACGGACTTAGCTATAGCAACAGCCATCGGGCTAGGAAGGAGTGATCGTTAGGAAAACTATCGGTTACCTGCAGCAAGTATCACCCGGAGAAGAGAGAATTTTAACATTTGGTTGCGTGACCAAGCAGCACCTAACAAAGAGACACAACGGAGACCAACAACGAAAACGAGATTGACCCTCTAGCGGAAAACCTCGACCTTTCATCACTAGGAGAAGGACTTGAAAGAGCCCTGATGGAGGAGAGGGCACCAAGCCCTACAACACCAGAGCCACTATCACCAAGTGGATCAGAAGAAACAGAAGAACAAGGAAGGATACGACGAAACATGATGGTGGCTACAACAGAACAGGAAGGGGCAACATCTTCGGGAACATCCCCGATCCTGAACCCGGAACAGATGAGAAAAATTATCGCATCCTTCAGTGGAGGAACGGGGAAACCCAAGGCCAAGGAACCAGAGGTGTACCGAGGAGAACGAGACAAACTACGAGGATGGCTAGCCCAACTCATAGTGTACTACAGGACAGTAGGCTGGCAGAACTGCTATGATGAGGAAAAAATCCTCTATTCAACGAGCCTCCTAAGGGACGACGCAGGAAACTGGATCACACCATACGCAGAAGAACGAATCACCCCAACCTGGGACAATTGGGCACGATTCAAAACGGAATTACGAAGACAATTTGGTGTAATCAACGCTAAGGGAGAAGCAAGGATCAAACTGAAGAACATGAAATAAGGCAAATGATCACTCACGGAATACTGGAACGAATTCCAACTCGTGGGTAGCAAAGCCAGGTTGGACGACTCAACCGGAGGAGAACTCCTTCTTGGAGGGATGGTCACAGAATTACAAAACGCCTTGGGAGCGAGCAGTGAAGAATACGAAGACCTAGAAGCCCTAGCCCAATGGGCAATACAGAAGGAAACCAACATCAGCAAAATGTAAAAACCAGTCCTGGTCCATCAAGGGGGGTTATGGTCCCCCTGGTCCTCCTGGTCCACCCTGATCCACCCTGGTCCACATTTTCGGTAAAACTTCAAAAAGTGTAGATCAGAATGGATCGGCACGGACCAGGTAGACCACGGGGACTACAACCCCCCTTGGTGGACCTGGAGCTTTGAGGACCACCTTGGACCACGCTCCGACATTGTCCTGATGAAGTTGGCAACAGTCAGAAATATCCAAGGATCGCCATCAACGAAAAACGTCCAAAAGGGGACCATCACCCAACGAAGCCCAGACGGGACATATCGACAGACAAATAATGGCAATCAAAATTAGGGCGACCCCATGGAGCTGGACGCGACTTGGAGGCGACCAAGATTTAATATTTGGAAGGGAAGAATTCCAAAGGAGGATACGAGAACAACAATGTCTCAAATGGGGACAACCGGGACACTTAGCCAGGAGCTGCACGACAAAGGACGGACCCAAACCATTCAACGCGCAAGCTAGAAGTTGGCAACCCGCGAAGAAAATTGCCCATTGGCAAACCAGACCGAAGATTAGGGAAATCGAGGTCGAACAAGGACCCGAACATTGGGGAAACGAGGAATGTCCCCAGTAAGAAATGGTCTGAGAGACAGACCCGAACGAAACCCCATCATCATGGAAAACTACTACGCCGTACTCACCTACACGGAAACCCTCGAACACGACAACGACCATATAATGGTCAAGATACAACTACACGGCGAAAAGCATCAGCAAAATGTATAAACCACTCCTGGTCCACCAAGGGGGGTCATGGTTCCCCTCGTCCTCCTGGTCCACCTTGATCCACCCTGGTCCACATTTTTGGTAAAATTAGAAAACGTTTGGATCAGAGCGGATCAGAGTGGACCAGGTGGACCACAGGGACCCTAACCCCCCTTGGTGGACCAGGAGCGTTCAGGACCACCTTGGACCATCCTCCAACATTTTCCTGATGAGGAGTCAGTCAGTATCAATGCCATGATTGACTCAGGAGCAACAGGAGACTTTGTTGACTGTCAAGTCTGCAACAAACAAGGGATCAAGATGATCAAGCAAAAAATACACTGGAGATTTACCTAGCGGACGGAAAACCAAGCGCTATGGGACCTGTTACCCATATGACGAAAGTACCTATGGACATTAGTAGCCATAGGGAATTGGCAACCTTCCAAGTGGCAAACCTCCAAAACCATGAGGTCATCCACGGGATGCCATGGTTAAGAGAACACAATCCAACACCCATTGGAACGACCAAGGGATCACATTCAACAGTGAACGATGTACGACTTGGTGTCTCAAATGTTCACCTGTTGCATATGCCATACCCGAAGAAAAAGCCCTGGAAGAGAATCTCATCATCAGATTCTCCAAGATCCAGGCTAAGAATGGCCCGACGGCCAATGACCAGAGCGTCTGAGTTAAGACGCTATTTGCAGAGGCCAGAGTGCCTACGAAGAGATCAGCAAGAGCCGCAGGACATGACCTGTACGCAAGTAAAGGAACCGACATTCCTGCCAGAGGGGAAGCAATTGTTAGGACAGGGATAGCTATTGGATTACATCAGGACACCTACGGACGAATTGCACCACGAAGCAGTCCAGCAGTCAAACACCAACTCACGACAAATGCAGGTGGGATAGACTCCAACGATAAAAGAGAAGTGAAGGTGGTCGTAGCCAACCTAGGAGACCAACCATACCCTGTGGAAAGAGGAGACCGGATCGCAAAACTGATCCTCGAAAAAATCGCCAACAGGGAGCTAGAAGACGTAACCCAGTTGGACAAAACCAAGAGAGGAGACCAGGGTTTCGGAGACTCATACACCACCATGTAGCAAAGAATCACGGGCGGGAAGGCCAAAGCACATATGGAGATCAACGAAATATCGGCAAGAGCCTTCGGGCAGCTTTACCGACGTGGAGAAACAACAGGTATTCTAAGATGGGACCAGATCGACAACGAAATCCAGCTGGAAGTAAACAACATTACCACTGAGGTGGCGATAAAAAATAAGAAAAATAATGAGGACCAGGATATTAGGGACACGGTTCCCAAAGAATATCATCACCTAATAGATGTATTCGAAAAAGGACAAAAAAGAACAATACCACCCCATCGACCAGGTATCGATCTAGGGATCGACCTGGAAGAAGGAAAAACGGTACCCATTAAGAAGATAAACGCACTGAGTTACGACCAAGTGGCAGAGCTCCATCGATACATCAAAAACGACATGGACGGCAGATGGATTCGAAGGGTTAAATCAGGAAGGGCATCACCAATCATGTTCATCAAGAAAAAGGATGGCAAACTCAGACTATGCGCCGATTATCGAGCACTCAACGAAGTCACCAAGAAAGACCGACATCCACTACCACTTATTAGTGAGGCCTTAGAAAGACTAGGGGGAGCCAAATACTTCACCAAGCTGGATATCATGAACGCCTACCACAAGATTCGAATCAGAGAAGGAGACAAATGGAAAACCATCTTATCAACAAAGCTAGGGACTTATGAATACCTAGTCATGCCATTTGGCCTATGCAACGCACCGGCGGCGTTGCAACGATGCATCAACGACATCAGTCAAATGTCGGAGCGAGGTCCAAGCTGGTCCTGAACGCTCCTGGTCCACCAAGGGGGATTGTGGTCCCTGTGGTCCACCTGGTCCACTCTGATCCATTCTGATCCACACTTTTTAGAATCTTGACGAAAATGTGGACCAGGGTGGATCAGGGTGGACCAGGAGGACCATGGGGACCATAACCCCCCTTGGCAGACCAGGACTGGTTTTTAGATTTTGCTGATGGAGGTCCTTATGGAACACATCGACATGTGTTGCATCGTCTCCCTGGATGACGTACTGATATATTCAAACACCCTACAACAACACCGAGAAGACGTCAGCAATATCCTCAAAGCAATACGAAAATCGGGAATGAAGGTCAAACCATCCAAATGCGAATTCCCCCAAACCGAAACAGAATACCTGCTATTTATCATTGGACAAGAAGGGGTGAAGACAGACACAGTTAAGACACAAGCCATATGGGACTGGACAACACACAAGAAGATCACTGAAATCCAATGCTTCCTAGAGTTCTGCAACTTCTACGGACGATTTATAGAAGTCTTCAGCAGAACATCCAGGCAACTATACGCAAGGACAAAAAAGAAATGCGTCGGCAACTGGGAGTGGGGAGAGAAGGAACAAAAAGCATTCGACGAACTAAGGACAAAACTCACCACAGCACCAGTACTGGTCTACTTCGACCCCCTCGGACCGACCAAAATCGAAACAGAGGCCTCACAATACGTCTGCTCCGGAATACTATCTCCGCAATACAAGGACGGGAAATGGAGACCAGTGGCATACCGATCAAAATCAATGTCAGACGCCGAATGCAACTACGATATACACGACAAGGAACTATTGGCAACAGTTCAGGCGTTCCAAGAATGGAAATGATACACGAGGGGAAGTCTGAAACCAGTACAGGTCCTCACGGACGACAAGAACTTAGCGACCTTTATGACGACGAAGGAGCTAAGTGAACGACAAGCACGATGGATACAAGAATTGAGTCAATACAACTTCAAAATCGAATACCGTCCAGGGAAAGGAGGGGGAAATCCAGACGGACGCACAAGAAGAGGAGGAGACCTACCCACTGCAGGCGACAAGTGACTAACAAGACATGTAGGAATCTTATTGCCCAAGGAACAATAGTGGGATATCCCAGAGATTGAAGAAATTGAGCTCGAGGTATTGGAGAAAACAGGATTCCAAGACAAAGACGATGGCGAGATACAGAAGGCAAGCAACGTCGACAAAGAAATCCAAGGCATTAAAAGAAACTTGGACAAAGGAAGAAAAGAAATGAAAGGAATAGCGTTGGCAGTATGCCAATGGAAGGACGACCTCTTATGGTACCAAGGAAAGATATGGGTAGCAAACGAAGAAGGGATACGAATCAATCTTATCGCCGAACACCATGAACCCCCACACGCGGGACACGGCGTAACGGCAAAAACCACTGAACCCATCAGCCGACGGTATTATTGGCCAAAGATAAGAGAAGATAGCAAACGATTCATAAAAAAGTGCGACACATGTCAGAGGACCAAAGTGGTGCGACACGCGCCCTACAGATTGCTACAGTCAAACGAAGCCCCCGATCAACCATGGATATGGATAGCTATGGACTTCATTACTGTCACAAACGGTGACTAAGCAACGCAGACTCTCACATGACTAATAGTTATTAGTTATCGGTTTGTTATCTTTCACGCTATGAGAGCAGTTGACTCATAGGGTTTCACATGACGACGCAATGGAGTGTGATTGGGTTATTGTTATTGGTTGAAATTGGACATGACGCACGATTGTGGTCATGTGGTTTATGTATTTTGCACATGACTCATAGTTATGAGTCATGGGTTTCAAGCATGTGACCCCGTTAGGGCACATGACTTGTTTTATGGTTTTTGATTGGTTGCGAGATAGGGCGCAGCTGACTAAAACAAGTCAGCTGATGGATTTCCCACTATGACTCACTATGAGTCATGAGTCGCGTGACGCGAGAGTATGAGTCACGCAGGGTTAGGGTTGAGGGAAGAACCCCTATATAAGGGAACCCTCGGGGCAGAGCATTTGGGTCACGAACGATCTCCTCTACACCTCCGGCGATTGGAAACTCAACACCATGAGTTTTCATCGTCAACACCCACCCCCTCTCACCTCTTCTGATGGCTCTTTCGCCTAGGAGGGTGACGCTACCACCACCCCTCTCCCCTCTGATTCCCTTCTGATCTTCCTGTTGCTTTGGCAGCCTGGTTGTAGGGGTTTCACGGTTACTTTCCCCTCCTTTCTCCGCACTTGTTTC
>Ga0307507_10009341_pt1 | contig 13123 bp, 3 predicted proteins | sample 7_EM_MG_FD_207223 | JGI IMG/M metagenome (GOLD analysis project Ga0307507, IMG submission 207223) | Populus trichocarpa ectomycorrhiza microbial communities from riparian zone in the Pacific Northwest, United States - 7_EM | ecosystem: Host-associated > Plants > Roots > Unclassified | place...
GCCCTAGCGCCGTACTATTCTTCTTCTACTTTCTCTACCTGTTTTCCTAATATATCTTCCCTACTTTAGGGTTGTTGGTTCCTTCTCCTATAGGGCACCCTAGGGTCCCTCTATAGTTTGTTTAGGCATATCTTAATATACTTTATAACGTTAGAGTTGCGTTCCTTTTACACCCTTTATATTGCATCAGCTTTAATATATAGTTATAAGGGGGGAATATTAGCTTCCTTCTTAAGCAGTGCTGTGGCCGTTCGCTTATACCTGCCTATTATACTCCTAAGGCAGGCTATTTAGACCTTTTAGAGTAGTTTAAGGAGTAATTTAGGGGGGCCTTTTTTGGTTTCTCTAGTGGCCTAAATGCTAGATCTATATATTATAGTTAGCTGGACAACTACTATATATAATAGGCGTGACCTCTAGAAGCATGGACCCTATATAGAATTGACAATCCTGGACATAGCGATATACTATACTTAGCCCTTACGGGCCGCTTACGCCGCATATACGCTCTACTAGAGCTTGCTATTTACCCACACTCCTAATACCCTTAGGCCTTAAACCGGTTAACCCCCAAAGCCTTAGATATGGATTGTATGCTAAAGATCTATAGATTGGTTACGTTTTCTTATAAAATAGATTAGCTGGTATTTCTTTAGTAAGAATTGGACTCTATATCATCTTGCCCATTCTATATAGGTATTGTAGGCTTTCTCTAGTGTCCTGCAGTTCTCTACGGCTATTAGCCCATATATAATTAGGTTTATGTTATCAACAAAGCCTATCCCCTAGGTCGCCCCTTCCTTAAAAGTGTCAAGCAGGTTACTTACAAAGAAGAGGAAGAGTATAGGCGACAGAGGTAATCCTTATAGTATTCCTATTATAACTATAATAAGGGGGCTCTGGTATCCGCTAAAGACCAGTAATATTTCTTTCTGGCCTATAAATCCTTAAATAAATTAAATAATCTATTCTAGGAAGCCCTTTGCCCTAAGGATATATAGGAGACGCTTATGGGGTATATTATTGTAGGCGCCGCTAATATCTAGGCTAAGTATTAATACTATAAAGTCCTTTCGCATAGCCCATGCAGTTTTAATGGTAGTAGCAAGTAGTGTAAGTGCTAATAGCGTTAAGCGATTCTTTCTTACCCCCATTTGGCTTTATGGTAGTAGGGCGTGTTCCTCTACCATGTCTGCTATATGGTCCGCTATAACCTTTTCTAAGATCTTGCTTAGGGTGTTTTTTAAGGCAATAGGGCGGTAGCTTCCTAGGATTAAGTAGTCTACTTTACCTTCTTTTTGTAAGACGACCGTCGTCATGGATCTTCCAAGTCGCGGGTAGTAGCCTATTGCAAAGCATACTCTGGCTACGTCTGCAAGCCAAGGTGCTATAAGTGGTCCACAGGTCTTTAGGAAATAAGTATTATATACTCTACCAATAGAAGGAGTTTTAGAGCGACTTTATTTTAATCTATAAGCTACGCTAGTCTCTCCTATTAAGTGTTATTTTCTTTGGCTGCTCTGCAACTATAGATATTAAAATAGAGCAAGTAGTAAAAAAACATAGTGGGTTTTAGCTAGAGGGAACTAAACTATGTATATTAGAGATTATCCATACGTCTATTAATCGGCTAGATATCTTAATTTACGTATTTCTAATACCAAAAGAAAAGATAAACTACTATAAGCAGTTACACTTCTTACTTAACTAAGTAGTTAAGTCTCTGGGCAGTAGCTTAACCCCTTAGAAAATCCTAAAAATAATTATATTTCTTAATGGTAGAAGACGCATTATAGCAGTCTTTTAGTACCTTAAGGAGTCTCTTATTTAGAAGGGCTATTTGGCGCGTCTTACAAACTAGATAGTTAGGGTATATACATCTTATATAGCAAAGCATAATTAGGATAGTGTCACGGAGTAAGCACAAGCGATAATAATATATAGCGAAGTAGATATTATTAAGCTATGTATATAAACTATATAATGAAGTTAAGACGTTGCGTAAGGAAAGGAAAGTAGGAAATAGGGGAAAAAGGGTATATAACGTTCGCTTAGTTGCTAGGTTAACGGGTACTATACTATACATAGGCAGGGTAGAGCTTAGGTGGCGGTTCTAGTAGAACTTGGCAGAATTCGGTAGTTAAAGGTCCTTAAAGTTGCCAGTTAGCAACTCCAATAGTAGAGACAGCAGATTGCGGCGGAATACGGCAGATTGCTATTAGATTGCCGTCTTATAGTTAGTCTTCGGTTGTTTAGTTAGTAGAAACAGGTGGACATATATAAGGTGTCACGGGGGTGTCCCGTAATAGTACCCCCCCTTTAAACTCAAGCATCTGCGAGATGGGGCTATAGTAGTTCTAGGTAGAGTTCGTAAAAGTCTTCTGCGGCTTATATAAGTCCTATAGAGTTAGCAGGTTCCTATAAGGGTTTAGTAAAACCTCTCCATTTTATAAGGTATATATATTTGCGTTTCTATTTATTATACTTAATGTCGTTAACTCTTTTAATAAGGTACTTATCCTCACCATCCACTTTAACTAGTGGGGGAGGGTCTTAGATCTATCTAGGCAGGGCGTCTAATATAGGGGCGGTAGGGCAGAGGACTGACGTATAGAATATAGGGTGGATTTTAACCGTATTAGGGAGCTTCAGTCAGTAGGCATAAGAAGAGACAACTTTTCCAACCTTATAAGGGCCAGCGTTCTTCCAATTAAGTTTCTTAATAGGTTATTTTATATTTAGATTTCTTATATCTAGCCAGACAAAGTTACTAATTTAGTAAGTTAGTACTAGGGTTTAGTTCTTATTTGCTACGGCTTTATAGACAGACTGGGCCCATATTATTTTATTAGTAAGAAACTCCTATAGTTCTTCCATCTTCTTTACGAATTTGTTTACTTCTACAACTTATAAGGCCTAATAAGCTAGACAAGGAACATTACTAAAGGGTTTAAAACCTATTCGCGGGTGCTAGCCGTAATTAGCTAGGAACAGGAAGACCTTTATAGTTTCTAAGACGGAGTTATTTACAGTAAACTCGGCAAATGTAAGCCAGTCCATCTAGTTGTCCTGTAGATACGACATATATATCCAAATATACTGTTCTATTATAGCATTTGCACGTTCTGTTTAACCATCTGTTTCTGGGTAATATTCTATAGACAATAGTGCTTTAATACAGAGTTAGGTAGTTAGTTCTTTCCAAAACACTAAGATAAACTAGCGGCCTCTATTAGAGACGATTGTTTTAGGGAGTCTATAGAGTTTCCATACATAATCTAGGAACAGTTGGGCAACAGCAGGTGCTAATATATTAGGGCAGGCGATTAAGTGTCTTATCTTAAATAGTCGGTCTATAACTACCATAATGTTTATACAGCCTTTACTTTTAGGGAGATTAACAACAAAGTTAATTAAGATATCCTTCCATCTTCAGTCTAGAACAGGCAGTGGCTTTAGAAAGCCGTTATATGTCTTATACAAAGCTTTAGCTTGTTGGCAGGTATGGCAGTTAGAGACATACCTTTATATTATATTATATATATTTGGCCAGTAGTACTCCCGTTAAAGTAGCTCTAGGGTTTTTCCTTAGCCTAGGTGGCCGGCTACTAGTAGGTTATATACGTGTTTAAGGAGCTTAAGCTTAAGTTTATTGTAATTAGGGATAACTAGGCGGTTTTAGTAGTATAAGCGGTCTCCGCAAATTTCATATTTACTTAAAGAGATCTTTTTAGAGCGTCTAACGCTATCTTAAATTGGCTTAAGTGTCTCTTAGATAAACTCGTTATTTGGGTATTTATTAATTATAATCTATTCAATTAATCAATCAGTCATTTTAAGGACGTATACTATAAGGTCTTTAGCTAGGGGATTAAATAATTTAGGACAAAGTAGGGTTTATTTATAGTAGGCATATACTTCTTCCTATGCTATCATGTCTTGTAAATATTAAGTTAGGGTATTAGGTTTTTAACCTTAAACGCCTAGGTGGTATATAATTAAGAATTAGAATTAAGACAGATATTCTAACCAGCAGGCTTAATAATAACTTAGCTATTTCGTGGTTATAAAGTACTGTAGATTCTTATAGTCGCTAAGAACCTTAATTGGAAATCCAGCGCCTTCTAGTTTAGGTCGCCATTATTTAAAACATCTAATAATGGCTAATAATTCTTTATCGTAGATCTCGTAGTTATATTTAGCTGGACTTAGTCATTTTAAGAAGTATGCTATAGGGTACAGTACCCCTTCTTTATTATACTAAGACAGAATGCCTCTAGTGACGTAGTTAGATAAGTCAGCTTCTATAATACTCTTTTAGTTTAGGTCAAAGTGTTAAAGTATGGGTACGGTAGTGAATATAACTTTTAGATAGGTAAAGGCCTTCTTATATTCCTTATTAAAGATAAAGGCTTTATCCTTTTAGGTTAAAGCTATAAGAGGTAAAACTAGGGCAGAGAAGTTATTAATAAACTGTTAATAGAAATTAGCAAATCCTATAAAGGCTCTTATATCCTTAACATTCTTAGGTTCTTGCCAGTTTATAATTACTTTAATCTTCTTTAGGTCCATTTATATGCCATCTATAGAGATAATAAGTCCAAGGTATAGAACTTTTGTTTTATAGAACTTGCATTTATCTACATCTAATTATAGTCTAGCTCCACGTAGGGCTTCCAAGATAAGGTTAATGTGTTTCTTATATTTAGCTAGGTTATTGCTATATATTAGGATATTGTTAATATAAGCAGTACAGAAAACGTCTAGGTAAGGTTATAAGGTATTATTTATAAAGTATTAGAATAAACTTAGGGCATTTATGAGGCTAAACGGCGTTATTAAGTATTTAAATAGTCCGTATCTAGTATAGAATGCTATAAGCCATTTATCTCCTTTTATAATACGGAGGCGGTTAAATACATAGATAAGGTTAAGTTTTGTATAGTAATAAGCCTTACTTAATTGGTTTAGTATCTCTTAAATTAATAGAAGCGGGTACTGATTTTTAATAGTAATAGCGTTAAGAGCTTAGTAGTCCATATAGAAGTATAGACCGCCGCTAGGTTTCTTAATAAAGATTATAGGTACAGCTATAGGCGAAAAGCTTACTTTAATAAATCCTTTATTTAGGTGTTCGTCTAAGTACTTCCATAATACTTAGAGTTTGTTTTAGGACATTCCGTATAAGGGTCTAAATCCTAGTTGTTTTCCTTTTTTAAGTACAATTTTGTGGTTATATAATCGGTGCTCCACTAACTTATTAGCTTCCTTTTGTAAAAATACTTCTAGATGCTTATAATAGCATACTAGTACTTTTGTGGCAGGGTTAGTATACTTCTTTAGTGCTAGGGCCTTTTTAATATTGGCTATTGTAACGGCAAAGATCGTATATTTAGGTTTCCTGGTAAGTCGTGCTAATAGGGTAGCTCCAATTATATAAATATCCGTAGAAAGGGGGGCGAGTTGCCAGCTAGTAACTTCCTTTTAATTATCTACTATTTCTTATTTAACTTTAGGTTCAGTATTAGGTACGAAGTTAATATTAGATTTAGGTTCGGGTTCTTTAAATATCCTTTTTATAGTAGAATACTAGTTCTTCTAGTACTTTTATATATTAAGCTTAAGTTTAGGCTTCTGCTTAGTTTGGGGTGGTATAGTAGTTAGGGTTAGTTCGTGTGGTTTAGTGTGATTTTTGGGTTCTTAGTGGAATTAGGTGGACTTTTTAGGTATAGAGTAGATATTAGTAGAAATTTTAGATTTTGGTTTAGGGTCTGCGCAGTAAGTTATAAGGCACTTCTGCTTGTAATAGGAGGCGGTAAATAGAAGCTTAAGGTTGTCCTAATTAATAGTTACCTTATATAGCTTTATCTAAGGTTATTTAAGTATCACTAAGTGACCTAGAGTGGTAATAAAAAGCTTAATTAGTTCTTTGTGGTTCAGGTATTAGAGTCTTAGGAATACTATATAGGTAATACGGCCCAAGATAGTGCGTTTGCCATTAAATCCAAATATATTAATATGCTAGTTAAGGGGGGTTAGAGTAAAACTATTATCTTATATAAAGATCTTATTAATAAATCCTATGCCACTAGCTTCTGTATTAATTAGGACTTAAGCATTAACCTATTAATTATTCTGCTAAAGACAATAGTTAACGGTTATGCTATAATCCTAAGAGTTAGAGTTCGTGACATTTAAAGCATTTAACAAGATCCTAAGGCAGCGCTATTCTAGAGAGTAACTTAGCTCCAGGACCTTCCTTTTAGAGGCAATTAGGGTGGAGTTCTTATAGCGTGTTAGTTATAGCTTCGTCCTTATAAGTAGTGCTTACTAGATGCGGGGCTGGAACCAGGTAGAGATTAAGGACGGTAACTAAAGGATTAATACGGTAAACGGCTGCTAGTATTAGCCGTTTGTAATTTACGTTAGGGTATAGGGACGGAGTAGTAGTTAGAGAGATAGGAGCTACTTCTATACTTAAAATAGAGGCCTAGCTTAGTGCGTTATTCTTATTTAAAGAACCCTAGTAAGGCGTATCCTAGGGTTCCAGTGTTAATATCTATAGCGTTAGGGTGCTTAGGCTGAGACAATAACTTAGTAAACATTTATAGGTTTGTTATATTATATTAAAAAGTAAACCTTAGTATTAGGCGTAGTATATTATTATATTGTTTATTAATAACGTTTGCGCAGGCGTTAAGAGCTCCTAGTAGGTCTACACCTATTAGGGAGGTTTTTAGTTTAGGGCTTAGGGATTTAATAAGGCTATTAATTAGTACGGAGTTATTCCAGCCTATTTCTTTTATATAACGGTTAAATTTGGAGAAGTATACTAGGAAGCTTTTTATTCCTTAAGTTATATAGTTTATCTTTCTCTAAGCAGTAGCTTGGCGGTTTGGGTTACCATATATAGCTTTAAGAAGTATAATTAGGCTTAGTACTAAGTTTAGTTAAAGAGGTTTAATAAGGTCAGCTATATCTCCTCTTAATTAACTTAGGGCGTAGCAGAGTCGGTTAGCTTTAGTTAGGTAGTAGTTAGCGTTACTAGTTAGCTTATTTTTAAGCCGGCTTAGGAATAATTAGAGTTCTTATTGTTTACTAATAAATATTAGAGGGTCTAGTAGTCGTTCAGATTATTACGGTGTAGTAGTTGGTTTAGGGTAAGTAACTACTATAGGTTTAGGGCTCTTATTCCGCGTATTTATCTCCGGAGATGGTATTTAGTCTTAGGGCCCTAATATAGGCATTTTAAGGGTGCGGATTTCTTTTTAGAGGTCTTTAATTAATTGCTAGTATTATACTTCTTATTTAGCTTGTTGTTAAGTTAAAGTGGCTTAGTTCTATACAAGGGCGTCTATAAAGGACTTCTATATTTCTGCTAATTGTTTTTAGAGTATGGATATAATACCAACGGCTATTATAGGGGCTTTGGGGTCGTTCTGCATTTTAAAGGGTAGTATATAGGGTTAACACAATGTAGTGTTACGGAGTGAGCATAAGCGATAATAATATATAGCGAAGTAGATATTATTAAGCTATATATATAAACTATGTAATAAAGTTAAGATGTTATATAAGGAAAGGAAAGTAGGAAAAAGGGGAAAAAGGGTATATAACGTTTGCTTGGTTGCTAGGTTAACGGGTACTATACTACGCACGGGTAGAGTAGAGCTTAGGTGGCGGTTCTAGTAGAACTTGGTAGAATTCGGCAGTTAGAGGTCCTTGAAGTTGCTAGTTGGCAACTCCAACAGTAGAGACGGCAGATTGCGGCGGAATACAGCAGATTGCTGTCAGATTGCCGTCTCGTGGTCAGTTTTCGGTTGTTTAGTCGGTGGAAACAGGTAGACGTGTGTAAGGTGTCACGGGGGTGTCCCGTGATAGATAGAATATATAATACCTTCCGCAGTAAGCAGTTATATATTTGGATTATAGTAGCCACAACTACTCTTAGAATGGGTATGGATATCCTAGATATTTATATAGTTATCTAATAGAATTTCCCAATTATAGATAATATTAAAGATCTATAGCAGAGGTTTAGTTATGCGGTAAGGGGTTATAATAAAACCAGAGTAGCTATATTCTTTATGCTATATTAGGCGTTTAATTAGCTGGGATACTAGAAGGAGTTAGCTTAAGAAGAAGTTACTAGTTAAATAATATCTAAGCTAAAACATAGACGTAATATGCTCTTATATAATTGCCAGGCAAGTTAGTTATAGTAATTATTTTCTTAGGGGAGCAGTCGCGAGTCTAATTTAGATTATAATAGTAACTTATTAGACTAGTACCCTTATTTAAACTAGAAACTTAACGGTATAGCTACTAATTAGTTAACTAGTAAGAATAAAGTTTATCCCTAAATAAAGTAGGAGATTAAAAGCAGGGACTCTATAAGCAATTATTAGAGGGCTATGCTAAATAGTAACTGCTATTATAAATACCTACTTGAGTTTCTCTAGAAGGATAAATGTAATCCTAAAATATAAACTCCAAAGGCACCATAAGAGAGTTGTTATAACGGTATAGGTTATAACCCTAATTTTCTTATTATAACCACTGCGCCGATTATTCCTGTCTCCCTTTAAAAACTAACCTTAGGCTTAAAGCAAGGTGTTACTCTCCAATGGCTGGCTAAATAGTGTTAAGTATAAGCGGATAAGTTAGTCCTAATAGAAAAGAGATTTACTCTAATGCCTTCTTTATATTTCTTACCTAGTTACTACTAGTAGGCAATTGTATGCGCCTTTAATAAGGTTACCTTAACTACTAAGTTTCTAATACAAACTATAGAAGATCTCTATAAGTATTTCCTATTAGACAAGTAGAAGCATACTATAGCTTAAAAAGAGCAGCTAGTTTAGTTCCTTTGCTAAAATATAGATAGTATACTAGCTAAGTGGTTAAAGGCCAAAAAACCTAAAAAACTAGTATTTAGTACTAGTGACTCGTTACCTATAGCTGGTAGCGCTAGTAATAGTAAGCTTACACCAAATAAATAAAGGGTATAGGTTATAGAAAGACAAACTAAAATTAATAATAAAACTACTTTACTAGTTGCATTACAGTAAAAGAAGCTTATAGAGAACTATATACGCATATTTAGCTTAGTATTAGAATCCCCTTTCTTAATAGTAGTACTATCTTTAGCTAAAGGAGTCACTCCATCTCCCCTTAACTAGTATAGTATGCCATCCCCTCCGCCATAGTATAACCAGTCGCCAGGACGAGGTTGTAGTGGTTTATACCAGTTATAGCAGCAAGAAATTAAATGCGAGTAGTTGCAGGAACTAGAATTGCAGAGCAGTAAGAGCGTAGTACTAGAGACTAAACTGCTAGTACTAGAGACTTAACTAATAGTGCTAGAGACTTAACTGGTAGACTTGCAGACTGCTTCGCCAACTGATAGTATAGAGCCTAGCTTAGAACCACCTATAACTCCCAGTAGTAAAACTTATAGAGGTAGAAAAAGAAGGGTAAGAACTACAGATTCCACTGCTAATAAGATATAGTAGGGTTTAGAAAATACAGCTTCTATCTTGTATAGGCAGTTAAGATTAGTACCTATTAGTAAGAATATTAGCGGCCTAGTGTTAAAAACCCATAGTAAAGAGATAAGAAATGATAGGCGGGATAGGCGCAAGTGGTTATTAACACCAAAAGCTATATATTTAGAAATGTGGGAGGTGTAAATAAAAAGGGCTTAGTATTCCTAGATAGTTTACCTTTATTATATACTAGTAGGGTATAAGCAGTTAATCTCTAAGTAAACTTTTATATTAAATTAAACTAGAAAGCAGTTAAGGAATTAATTAGCCTATTTATTTAACTATTCCAAAGGCTATAAGTTACTACTTATTTATCCTAAAAAGAGAACTATAAACCTATTTATTAAACCATCTACTAAACTATAATCTACTAGTTATATATACAATTCCTAAGTAGTTTATAAAATATGCTCCTTATTATTATATACGTCTATAAATATAGGCCTAGGCTAATAGGTTAATCAGGGAGGAGCCTAAGCAGTTAATAATAAAGGATCTTAAGCAGCCTAATTATAAGGAGCAAACCACTAAGAAAGAGGCTAGTAAGTTAAAGTAGAAGGAGTCTAAGGGGTTAAAGCTAAAGGAGTAGAGCGTTAGGAGGGAGTCTAAGGAGTTAAGTAAGGATTTATAGATATACGCAAGAGCGGCTAAATTAAGGAGTTAGGAGGAGCTAGTCAATCTACTAGTAGAGGTATACTATTATACTGCTTTATCCAGTCTAAAAACTAAGCTACCTATTTCTTAGAGTTACTAGTAAACTAGCCAACTAGTTAACTAAGACTTAAGATATTACTAAAGAAAATTAATAACGTGCGCATTATATTACTATATAGTAGCAACTTGTTAGAGAACAAATTAAGTAGTTATACTTAACAGTTTAGTTAATTATAAGTATCGAGACTCGCCACCACTATATATTAAGGTAGAAGGAACACCGAAGCAGTCAACCCATATATAATGCCAATTATGATAGTATCTCAATGACTTACTATATTAAGAAGATTAGTCTAACATTCCTCTATTAGATAGACTAGTAGTAGTTAGGTAGATGTGCTTAAGGCTGCGCCATAAGATGCTAAAGTACCGCAACTATAACTAGTTAATGTTAGAGTACTTTTACCAGTTAATATTTAACCTGCGAAGAAGGCATATAGCTGTTATTACCTCTCCCTAAGAGGCGTGGGCTCCTTGTTATCCGACAGCTTAATAGGGTTAAACTGCTGCAACTCCTATAAGGCATATAGACGTCGTTATCTCTCCCTAAAAAGTAGGGACTGCTTATTATCCAACTGCTGCAACTACTGCGACTGCTAAGACTGCTAAGACTACTCCTAGCCAGTATTACCCTTATCCTTATCACTGCTAATTGTAATTAATTTACCAGCATCCTTACCACTCTTATCACTGCTAATTTAAGTTGGCCTACTTAAGAGGCCAAAGCAGATAGTATACAATTAGAGAGGCTAACAGCGGTTAACTAGGTTGCGGTTTATGTCCTAGGTTAGCTACTAGCCTACTTAACCCCTATAAGTAACTGCTGCCCACCTATCCATAGCAATAGTATTAGAGGTGCCTATTAACTAGTCCTTAATATTGTTTAGAGTCACTATATCTACGCCCTTAAGTAGAGTCCAGTCGCGGAGCCTATTAGGGTAGAGGTAAAGCGACAGCTATTAAATTTATAACTTTAGGAACCTAGCAGTATATATCTTAAACGGGTTAAGATAGAGGACATTAAAAAAGTTAACGTTAAGGAGAGAGGAGTTAGGACGGCTAGTAAAGCTATTAGGATTATAAATGCTAACCATAATAAATAATCTACTATAAGCAGTTAGTAAGACGGTTTTCTTAAGATAATAATATAAGAGATATTAGGTACGAACCATGCAGTAACTTAAAGGGGTAGACTGCAAGGAGTAAAAAGTTAGTAAGCAGTTGCTAACTATAATAAACAAGGCGAGGAGAGCAGAAATAAGGGCAGTCTTTAACTAGTAGTTATAGGAGAAGTGGTTAACAATAAGCTAAATAAGTAGTTAGGGGAGTAGTAAGTGATAAGCCAAATAGGTGGTTAAGGGGTTAAGGAGGTAAAGTACAGCAGTTAAGTTAAGTAAAGTTAAAGTAAAGCAGTCAATAACCTCTATCCTTAGTATAGAATATATTATTAATTGCCTCTATATAATCTCTAAGTACTAATAGCTTAGTAGCAGTAGTAGATTGCTCCTCATCTTTAAACAAAATAGAAATAATCTTATTAGGTATAGTAACATTTTAAAGATTAAATAAGTGAATCTTTTCTTTAAGAAGCTCTGTACTATTTGCAAGAATATTAGTAGACTTAAATTAACCGTTATAATTACTGTTAACTGCTTGGACATATGTATAACCCTCGGCCCAGAGATAGTATATAAGACTAAATATATCAGCGAGTGCTAACTTTTCACTATATTTAGAATCGGCTTTTTAACCAAATAAAGTCTCCAGTACAGCACGCAGTTAAGAAATATATAAACTAGCAAGCGCAACCCATCTAAATATCTTTTTAATATCGTAAGTGGAGTTCTTATATAGTTTCATATTAACGGCATAGTAGCAGTTAACATGCTCCAGGGCAAGATTAATTACTTTAAAGGTATTTAGTTAACCTACTAGATTTACTAGACTTAACGCAAGAATTAATTATTAAAGCTTAGCAGTCGCAATCCAATCTATAAGAAGCTATTAAAAATAAAGCATCTTATACCTATACCGTAACTGCTCAGCCCCATAGAACCAGATAGAGAGTGGATTAATAAGTTAGCAGATTAGACTAATATCTCTATAACGGATAGCATGCCGTAGGACCATAAAAGCTTTAACCTATTAGAAATACCAACATATACTAAAAAACTCCTTATTATTATGCCCTTAACCGGTCCAAGCGGAGTAGGTAAATACTTATTGTCGTACACACTCAATTAACTTAAGAAATTGAGATAAAGTTAGCTATATAATAGCATTATTATAGAACTCTTTCCTATTATTTTCCTTACTATTAACCCCTTAGAACCACCCCTTAGTGCTAAGTATATTATACCAGAGTGTAACCACTTAGGCCATCCAGCCTTGTGTAATTAATGGCTTAATAAAATAGAATTTAGCATTCTCTTATAAGATTCCATGCCGGTCCCAGTAGCTAATATTATAAAGAAGTATGGCCTTTAAGTAACTGCTAGGAGGACTCTCCCAGTAAGTATAAACCATAAGGTAGAGGAAACTTTAAAGGATATAAAAAAACATAGGTGGCCTAAGTAACTAGTCCTAACGGTTAAAAGCTTAACTGGTAAGAGACTACTCGGTTTTAACGCTCCTAATATATTTGTTCGTACTAACTTAATAGCATAAGTGAGTCGTATCCCGGGGCACGAAATACGTATAGTATTATATGCTCTTTGGGATGGTGGTGACTGTCGATTATATAAAGCAGACTATGTGGTCTATATACTAATGCGTCCTCCCCCTAATTAGTTAGTGCTTTATAAGTGCACCAGACGCGTAAGCGAGTGGTTGGTGCACTGAACGCGTAAACGCGTACCTGG
>Ga0307507_10009342_pt1 | contig 13123 bp, 9 predicted proteins | sample 7_EM_MG_FD_207223 | JGI IMG/M metagenome (GOLD analysis project Ga0307507, IMG submission 207223) | Populus trichocarpa ectomycorrhiza microbial communities from riparian zone in the Pacific Northwest, United States - 7_EM | ecosystem: Host-associated > Plants > Roots > Unclassified | place...
AGGCCAGGGCCCAAGGACATGATAAGGGAAGTAAAGCAGGAGGGGGGGGTGCAGCTCACTGAGAGTGCGGTGGTGGATGTTGATGATGAATTCTCCTGGTATTGAGATTTCAATCGCCGAGTGTGTAGAGGGGATGGTTCGTGACCCAAATCCCATGTCTTTTTTTTTCTTTTTTTTTTGATATTTCAAATTTTGTTTCTAGCTGAGGCTGAAGGCTGAAGTAATAAGTACAAAAATAGCATGCATCCTCAATGGATATGGCCGCAACAAACTTCCACCCAGTCCAACCCATCGTCGAGGCGGTGGAAACCGTGGGAGAAAAACCCAGAGGGCAAAACCCGCACCAAGTGCCTGGGCGCTCAAAATTACAACAAAATATACATGAAACCTACGACCAAAAGAAAGCATCTCCCGAAAACCCAAAGGAAACCCAATAGTGAGAAAAACCAAAAAAACCCAACTCTGTAGAAGAAGCACCAGAGAAAGCTGATCCGCCGTGAAGGCTTTTAACGATTCCCAACTGCAAGCATTATCGAACACAACCACACTACGAGGGTAATAGAACCGGGGCCGTATAGACCAGGCCACGGGGCTGATGGTAGAACCTGTGGCAGGTTAGGCAGAGGAAGTCCACGGGTCCTTAGAGGAGGCGAGGTGAATGGTGGCCGGACGCCAGGGCGTCCAAACCGGGTGGGAGGTGTTGGCTGTAACTGAGCCACGGGACGAAGACCAGGTGAGGGGAGGGAGGGGTTTGCCCAATCAAATAGAGGTACAAGGGAGGGAGGACCGAAACGAGATCACGACTTTCCGACGATGCCGACCGTACCGAACAGTGATCCATGGAGATAGTGCAATACCAGCGAGCAGAGCCACCGGGGCCACTACTTCGACGATAATCCGAAACTGCGACCGACCCATTGACGAAAGAAAGGGGTTGCCGACCGTGCAAATGCTAAGTGAGGCAGCGAAGCAAGTGCGGCGAAAGGAGGGGAAAGTAACTGTGAAACCCCAAACGACCAGGCTGCCAAACCAACAGGAAGATCAGAAGGGAAACAGAGGGGAGAGGGGTGGTGGTAGCGTCACCCTCCTAAGCAAAAGAGCCATCAGAAGAGGGGAGAGAGGGTGGGTGTTGACGATGAATACTCATGGTGTTGAGTTTTCAATCGCCGCATGTGTAGAGGAGATCGTTCGTGACCCAAATCTCATGTCCTGAGGGCGCCCTTTTATAGTACTTGTTCCCTCAACCCTAACCCTGCCTGACTCATACCCTCGCGTCACGTGACTCATGACTCATAGTGAGTCATAGTGTGAAATCCATCAGCTGACTCGCCCAAGTCACCGGCGCCATATCTCGCAACCAATCAAAACCCATAAAACAAGTCATGGGCCCTAACGGGCTCACATGCGTGAAACCCATGACTCCTAACTATGAGTCATGTGCGAGATACATAAACCACATGACCACGAATCGTGAGTCATGTCAAATAACAATCAATAACAATAAACCAATGACACGCTATTGCATTGTCATGTAAAATTCTCTGAGTCAACTCATCTCATAGCGTGAAAGATAACAAACCAATGACTAATAACTATTAGTCATGTGAGATTCTGCCTTGCTTAGTCACCGTTTGTGACAGTATTGCACTGTCTCAGTGGGGAATGTCAATGTCTTGGGTTCTTGAGTAATGTTTTGCACGGCCACGTTGTTTTTAGTAGCCCCCCGCTTCACCATTGTTCTTCCTTCATTGTTGTTACTTTGGGTTTCCTTAGTGGTTATAACAGTTCATTCCTTTTGTTGGTGTTTACGGCAAGGGTTTTCCTGTTGATTCCTCCCTATTTGTTTATTTGTATTTTTCCCTTTGACCGCTTAGTCGAAGGGGCATTTCTTATTTGATGTGGCTGGTGTGCGGTTGGTTCCCGACCAGAGGGACTTGGATTGATGGTTTTTTCCCTGGCGCCAGTTGGTTCATTATAGCAGGTTATTTTATACCATAGCTAGCGCTGCTGTTACAATCCGCTCCTCTCCAGGTGATACTTGCACCAGGTAACCGATAGTCTCCTAACCATCCCTTCTTATTAGCCCGATAGCTTGTTGCGATAGCTAAGTCCGTTGACTCCTATCTAGCAACGTCGATCGCTAGGCTCATATAAGACAGTCGTGTCTTGATTCCCAGAAACATGATAGATAAAGATCTTTGTATTGAAAGTATAGTGTATGAAAGGACTTAGATGGTTGCGTGAAGAACCCAAATCCCATGTCCCGAGGATGCCCTTATATAGGGGTTTCTTCCCTCAACCCTAACCCTGCGTGACTCATACTCTCACATCACGCGACTCATGACTCATAGTGAGTCATAGTGTGAAATCCATCAGCTGACTCGTCAGAGTCAGCTGCGTCCTATCTCACAACCAATCAAAACCCATAAAACAAGTCATGTGCCCTAATCGGGTCACATGCGTGAAACCCATGACTCATAACTATGAGTCATGTGCGAAATATATAAACCACATGACCACAATCGTGCGTCATGTCAAATATCAACCAATCATAATAAACCAATGACACGTTATTGCGTCGTCATGTTAAATCCTATGAGTCAACTGATCTCATAGCGTGAAGGATAACCAACCGATAACTAATAACTATTAGTCATGTGAGAGTCTGCCTTGCTTAGTCACCGTTTGTGACAGCTGCATGCACTTTTTGTACCTAGAAGACGAAACAAATCTACGATGATAAAAATAAAAAAATAAAAATAAAAATAAAAATTTGACCGCCCCGGGGAAGTTCAACTACTTTGACTCGATAGGACACCTGACGGGTATAGACGGGATCTTACATGCCTATGGGTAGTAAGAGAGCCACCGGAAGGTCTACCAAGAGATATAGGAAAAGTTTAGTTTGCTTCCAAATCTAGTCCAGTAAATGTCGAGAGTCAACCCTTTGTACAGTAGCTTATCTGTGGGAATGTTATTAAACTCTAGAAGCATATATCTAATGACAGTAGAGGTAGTCAGCATTGTATTGGCTCCCGGTAGTGCCCAAGGAGCACAACACAACTATGCATCTCACCGGGGAAACTTAGTAGTCAACCAAGCATAGTATATTGTATTAGTAGAATTGGTAACTACGAAACTTGCAAAAAAGACGATAATGCTGATGGGCCAGATAGTCTTATCGACATGACGACTGCAAAGTTGTCTGTAGTTCGCCACTTACATGACAATGATTGGACGAGGTTTTCTCTCATGCGGTTGTATTGGAGATACATTGCAGGAATCACTTCTGATTTGTGGACTTCAAGTTAACCATGTCCAAGCCATCCGACAACTCCAGATGTTAAATCAGACCCAGAAGTGTGTCAGGATAACCCTAAGCTGAGAAGAGTGCTCAAGAGAGGTCTGAGTAGTGATGGGTGTTGTTGCCTTATCAATCATTCTACTTAAAACTATAATGCAAATAACACTCTACCCTGATAACCATCGATCCTCGAGAACTTGAATCAAGTGAAGTTTTCAGGCTTAACGATATTCAGTTTTACTGTTGATTCTTTTATTGAATTTATCTTTATCTTTACTTTGACTTTGAGTCTTCGGTGCAGTCGCAAGACTGGAATCCATCTTTCCAAAGGGTGCCCCATTACACCAATACTATTGACGCAATTATCTCATTAGTTCTTAGTATACTCATCATCCTATAGTTAGTGCCTATTCTTCAAACTTGAAGACTACACCAACCAGAGCACGTATTTAAACTTATCCTCTTATTTTCATCCTCTGGTATAGCTAACTCTCTCTCCAATAATTGAACACTTCCCTATTGCCATATTAAGAGAATACAGGTAGTCACTTCTTCTCCTCTTCAGCCTCTATACTGAGTTAAATAATTACTAACAACCAAAGAATAGTGATAAGACTGTATTTGATCTGTTAGAGGGAAATTTCCAATAAGAGCCTATTGTCATTATCCACATGAACTTTGCTATTCCTGAAGTGGAGTATATTTTATATAACTTCATGTGCCTATGAAGTGTTATTATTCAAATATTCAATTTCTCTTAAGTATGCCATCAATGATTCTTTTTCAAATCTTCAATATAGTATGGACATTGGTTAACATGCAAAACCAGGAATACCAGAGATAAGTTCTTTCATGAAAGATGCAACTAGGTCACAATTTTCAGGTAACTGATATATATGTCTCCTTTCAATCCATAACTTTTATTGGTAATCTCATTGCAAGTTTTCTTTAATGTCATTGAATTTGAGTAAAGTTCTCAGTAGAGGCAGAGTTGTATCCTACTAATAAGAGAGAGAGGTAGATATTTAACCAAGCATAGGCTAAGAGATTTTCTATATAATTCAATCAACTATTATTAATACATCTTACAAGAGTGAAATGTATATCTTTACAAGAACCACCCCCATCTAGGTATAGGTACCAAATAAATTTCTCAACTCGATCCACATATTCGTCTTTCCATTACAACACAAAACCATCATACTATATGATAATCAAAACGGGCTGTAGTTGTGGTACCTGCTCACTGCTTATGAAAAGGCAAGGACCAAATAGCTCACATTCAGGTTTTAGTGATTAATTCCATCATCATATTAGCTATCATTGTATTATAATAAAGTATAATATATATTATATTCACTTAAACCTACTGTTACCACTCCTGTACAAGTGCTGAAGCTCAATACAGCTGCAACAGGAGATATGTTATAAGGACTTAGCTATCAGGGATAGTTAGTTTTATTTTAAAACTCTGTATCTATTACACTAAGGACGTAGCTTAAGTGAGTTTCCAAGTTGAATAGAGCTTTTGAGTAGTTAAAATAGAGATTGTGGCATGGAGTTTGAAATAGGAATTGAGTATAGACTGAGGCATAGGCTGAAGTAAAGAAACAGTGACTTAGAGAAAACTTGACCTAAGTACCGTAGCTCCAACCCTGCTAGGCTCATAGCCAATTGTCCTAATAGCAATAGCCTGATTGCAGCACGCTAGCAACTTAGTAAGAGTCAAAATGAACATTGTATATAGTGAAAGAGAGTGCTTGGGTAGTGTTCAGCAAGAAGGTCTGGCTTGGTTGCTCTTAGCTGACTTTCACTCAATTAAAAATCAATAAAGGCCGCTCACAAACTAGAAAACTCGCTTAACTGGAAAAGTCCACAAAAAAAAAACTGTCACATCCCTTCTGACAGCTAGAAATCCCACAAACGTTCCCACAACAGTCACATCTCGAAAAGCTTCCCATACCAGTTACCTCTACTAATCCTAGCCACTACTAAATAGGGTTTTCACAATCTCATTTCTTGCCCTTGGATCCTTTACTCTCCAAGTCTTCTATATATTTTAAGTCTGTGGGCATAGTGCCCCAAGTGAGTGTTTGGCTTACGCGTAAATACCCATTCTATCGTAGTTCTAAGCTCCGGAAGAGTCTACGGTACCGGTATTTGACTGCCCCCTGCTACGGTAATCAATCAAATCGCAGCGGGGGTTGCACATCCCCCCACGACTTTTGTCACTATGCTGTATCGTATGGTATCATACGGATACGCTATTGGCATGAACTCTGAAGTTTGAAGCTACCGTTCGAATATGCGATAAACCTCAAATTTAGGTACTCCCGATGTTGAAGCTCTTTTAAAAAAGACTGCCACCGCATGCCACCACAATTTGGCCCTTTTGCTTGTATCTGGGCGGTATGCAATAGTAATCTTTTTAGAAAACGCTTCGACATCGCGAGTACTTGGGTATGGATGCGGGGTGATCGGACCGACAGGGGTCAGGAAATGTACTTGCGCAGTACCGTACGGTAAAAACCCGCTGTTTCCACTGTCGGGGATCTGGCCCTTGGCCTTCGCAATCTGAGACAAAATACCCAGTGAAGGAATAGTGTTTTCCACACAAAGTATAGCTTGGAGTTGAGGAGCTTGCTGGATCCATATTCGTTATCTCGTTGACCTGGCGTGCTAGGTAAATTGTGGTTTGGTGCTACAGTTGAAATCTTCGATAGTAGATACAGCGGGTTTTTACGGTAGTACTAGTGCTCATCGATTAAAAATTCGTTCTGGTGCCAAATGATTCAACCGCGTGACGGCTCATGATTACCGGGATTGTTCAAAATAAAGTTATCGTTGATATGATGCTTGAAGCTTGGATCGCCAGATCGGATAGATTTTACTATTCTTAGTTCTGAAACAATGGTGTCGTCTAAGCAACCTACCGGGAACCCAATATGGCAGGGGGCACAGCGTTACCAAATTTGGTGAGCGCGGCTCGTTGGCCTCAAAACCATGCATGCCGGCAATCAATTCATCTCCCCCTTTCTCCACCCCCTGGTTTCGCCCACACGGATACCGGTGGGCTGGGCACTCTCCCACAGGACGAGACAACACAGCGAGCTGGGTCTACCACCGAGACCTGGGCGGAGAAAGTCGTTTGGGAATTCTTTTGTTCTCGTTTTGCTCGATATATTGGATTACGCTCACAATTCGGGCGCAGCGCACGCGACACACGATGGAGCCAAGGTCACTACCCCCTCGAAACGCCCGCCAGAGTAGTGGCAGAAATAGTGGAGCTGCACCGATGACAGAGGAGGAGAGGGGAGAAGGAGGTGGGGGAGAAGAGCAGCAGAGAAGGGTGCCCGATGATGATGATGAAGAAATAGTGGTATATAGGGTTTACAAAGAGCGGTGGTTCGGACTTGCTGGGTTAATGCTGATGAATATTGTGATTTCCTGGGGGGTTCGTTTACTTTTGTTTGTCATATCCTAGGTTAGGGGGGAGATGGATTGCTGATCGGGGATTATAGTGGCTCACGTATGCGCCTGTCAGTGACAGTACGCAGATATGGTTTGGACTTGACTCGCAGAGCCCGGTGAATTGGTTGTCTACTGTTATATTCTTTACTTATGGTTTGTGTGGCTTTTGGAGTCTTTCGTGGTACGGGGTAAAACGTGGAATGCTGACTGGTGATGTTCAAATTGGTGTAGTGATCGCAGCACCGTACTTCTCTCCTGCTGTTTATTCCCTTCATTCAGCTTTGACCAGTTTCTAATATCACTTACAGAGTAGTCTTATACACCCTCAACCACCACGGTGTGAAACCCGCCCTAATGGCCTCCTCATTCCTAGTCCTAGCGGGGAACTGGATTCGCTACGGCTCCGCGCATCGAAAGTCCTTCGGCGGCGTAATGTTTGGTCAGATCCTTATCGGCTTCGCACAACCATTCGTCCTCTCTGCTGCAACACACTATAGCGATCTCTGGTTCACATCCCGTGGGCGAATATCTGCTACTGCGCTCACCAGCTTTGCTAATCCGTTTGGTGCCGCGCTCGGGCAGCTGATCAATCCCATGCTCGCCACCAGTCCCGAGAAGATCCCGGATATGACGTTTTGGGTTGCGATTATTGCTACGGTTGCCTCGCTGCCGTGGTGGTTTGTTAAAAGTCGGCCGCCGACGCCGCCGTGTGCTAGTGCTGTTGAGGAGAAGTTGGGATTTAAGGAGAGTCTGGGCGTGGTGTTTAGGAATAGGGGGTTTTTGCTGGTTTTTGTCATGGTGGGTTAGGTGTGAAATGGTGGTTAGGGCTGGAGCTAACAGGGTGGATAGTTTTCGGTGTATCTGGGGTTCTTTAACGCAATGTCTTCGTTGCTGAATCAAGTTTGACGCCGCGGTGTTCTCAATGCATTGTTAAGAAACTGACTACTATAGATCATGCTTCCATACGGCTACACCGCCGATGAAGCCGGTATCACGGGTGCGATACTAATCGTCGCGGGGCTACTTACTGCGGCCATTGTCTCGCCGATAAACGATAGAACCCATAGTTTCCTCTTAGCAATCAGGACTCTCGTCCCGGTTATCGCCCTATGTTATGTTGCTCTAATATTCGCCCCGGGAACGCACACGCTAGCTGCACCCTTCGCAATAAGTGCTCTTCTCGGTGCAACTAGTTTCTCACTGCTACCCTTGGTACTAGAATGGGCCGTTGAGCAAACCCACCCTGCACCGCCGGAATTGACAAACGTCACACTTTGGGTTGGTGGTCAGCTTCTCGGAGCGATATTCCTAATCACTATGAACGCGTTGAAGGATAAGAGCGATAATGATAGAATGTGGAAGAGCTTGATATTCGAGGCTGTGGTCGCCTGTGCTGTTGCGCCGTTGGCGCTGCTGCTTGACCACAGCACTAACAGGAGGATTGAAATTGATAAGGTTGCCGCACAGAGGATTAGTGCGTGATGGGGGGTTGGGGAGTACAAGTTACCGGCATTTAGAACCCGAACATTTGAGTCCGAATTTTGTATGGGCGGTCAGATACGCACAGACGATTTGTCATACAAAATTTTTATCTCGGGTTCTATATTATATGCCTGTACACTGGGAGTAGAATTCGGTTTCGGTGTTTTGTTGTTCATACCCGCATGTTTATACGTATTATACCATAGTATATGTGGCTGGCGAAAATGCCACACCAAACTCCTGAGCTTGTTCCTTCCAGCTTCCCTTCTCTCTTCTATTCTTGCTAGCTAGCTCACCTCCAGCTCCCCATAGTGAAATCCTTTACCACTAGCCTTTTACTACCGAGCGAGTTCGCTCGGAATACTTCTCCTTTGATAATCTTTCCTCCCCCCTGCTACCCAGAATGACCGGAAGGGTGGTGAAGGATATGGCAAAGGCGCGGAGTGCGGATGGGAGGAGGCTAACCCCAGTTAGTGGAGTTTGGCATAGTGTTTGTCTGCATTAAGAGTTAGTTTCTAAGGGACGTTGTCATCAGGATTAGAACGATGATAGGGATGGGTTCCAAGGTGAAGAGTTAGTCTTGTGGTAGATGAACATGCGGATTGGGCTGGAAATTGGTGATGGGTTTTTCTTTTATGGGTCTGTAGTTGCTCATGAGGTGATGGATGTAAAGGCAGGGGTTCGCAACTCGATCGATCTATTTACTCACGGGAGCAATTACGAATCGTTGGCCAAACACGAGAAAGTGGTGAAAAAAGTCGAACATCCGGTCAAAGCAAAAAGAAGGGTGCTATGAAACGAGGGAAAGAAAGGCGGATGGTAAAGGAGAATATAGAGGATAGGAAAGAAATTCGGCAGGGGAAGAAGCTAGGGCAGCGTGCTACGGCGTTACGAGGAATTAGGGTGAGATACAAGATATAACGAACTCGCCTGGACTGGCCGTGCAGCGAAATCGGAGCTTCCAATCGACAGAGAGCTTGCGAACAAGGCCAGATATCTAAGCAAGCGTCTTTGGATGTCCTCTTAGGCCATTCAGAGCACTAAAGACTGCTGCACAACCAGCTCAGGCGAGTTCTTATTCCTGAGATTTTACGGTAGTAGGTTGGATTTGTATTGGCTGGGTGTTGCATACGGAAGTATTTTAAGTCAGTTGGATTGTTTTAGGTGTGGTGCGTGCTAATAAAATGCTTTTGTCTTTCAGAAAATGCCTGTCCGCATACGAGGGTCAAGCATAGAAAGGTGGTACAGAGTAGGGGTGTTGATGTTGATTTTGGAAATCAGTGGAATGCCGCAACCTGCTTGTCGGGAAACGGAAATCTTGCAAGTATCCTCATGTCCTATTTACCATCATTCCTGCACTGTACGGATAAACTAGACGTTCTACTATTGCACTACCTAAAGTAGAAATTGTATATTATGAATGAATGAATTGTGATATCATCATAGGATATCACTCGGGCGTTTTCTGTAGTTCTTGATTTGTTTTTCACTATCCTTCCATCATCCTTGGTAGTCCTTCATTCTCTTCAGCTGTCACCTCCCGTCCCTTGATGTCCCTCCCATGCCATCCTGAGCACATACCACGGGGGTGTCAAAATAACGTGAACACTTGTATAATACCTCGTCCCCAAGTACCCCAGTGAAAATTAGTGAAAGTATTTCCTTCGATAGCCACCAGACCCAAGTCATTGGGCCCCTACAACAACACCCTTTCGCTCTGAGAGCAAGGTTAAATATTTTTTTTTTTTGTTGAGGCTGCCCGTTTTATTATTGCTGGTATGAAGCTGGGGCACTTGGTTGCGAGGTGTCGTACAAGTGTTCACGTTATTTTAACACCCCACGGTATGTCTTATTCTGTAGGTCCTGTCGTGTGGCCAAAGCACGTCTGTCCCGTTGAATTACCAGTAGTTAAAGACTGCTGATATATTAAACTTCATCAGAAAAGAGCTGGCTGACCATCATGACTGACTTATCCCCTGCAGTGTTGATAGTGCCGAATTTCCCTACACCGTGCTAAAGACCCACTAGCGAAACTAGTGTATTTCTTTGATTGGTAGATTCGACCTCATAGAGGGCAATGTTGCCACATAATCCCGGATGTTGGTTAGTAAATATCAACAAGTTTATTACCAGTAACATCATTCTCACATTATGCTTAGTGCTCCTGTTAACGGAAAAAGATCTGTACCAAAACTTGACCTGAAGTGTTTTTGATATTACTTGATTGACATTTCTGGAAAAGTGCGAAGCTAGTTTTTTAGTTTACATTTTAGCGTGATGTAGAAAATTCGGCACTATCAACACTGCAGGGGATAACTCTGAAAAGTAAATCTTGGCTGAGAAGCAAGGGCACAGGAGCACAGTATAAGCTTTATCCTATTCTGTCTATAATTCAGTATTATTCTCTCTCTCTTATGAAAAAACAGACCATTGCTGCTAGAAATGGACATGATTATGATCGAATGATTGACCAAAGGGGTAGATCCTGATCGAGTGATCGATCATGATTATTGCTCGAGTATAGTTGGGTATGATTCTAAGGACCCGGCCTTAAGTTCCGATTGTGGTTTGTTGCTACTGGATAATTCCCGATACCGGTGTGTGCGTTCAAATGCACTGTATTGCTGGATGGAAATTCTCTATCATATTCAAGCTCCGGGACCTTCCTTGCACTCGTACTGCATTTGCTGGGGCTATGCTCTCCTATTGAGTATTGGTACATCAGATACGGGTAATGGGCATCAGGCAGTGCTCTATTTGCAATGTCGAAGCGTTTTTTAAAAATACCTCTATTGCATACAGCCAAAATTTGGCATATTTTCTCGAATTTGGGTGGTATGCAATGGCAGTCTTTTTTAAAAACGCTTCGATATCGTGAGTAGTGCATAGCTGCTTATGGTATGTGGGGAATGGAAAGGCCCATAATGGGCTATCCCTGCCCGTCTATGTTATTTGAGTTCTTGCTTCCTTCTTGAACGGATCTTCATAGATTTCATAATTTTCTCTAACGGCAGAACTGAGCAGGCAGCTCCTCAGCTATAGTATGGGACGTTCACCGTGCTCATCTGTTATTTATTATATTATTTCCGGGCCATTTTTCATCGTTTTAATCCTAATCCCTCGGATTTTACACATTCTTCTCTCTTGGAAATAAGGAGCCGAAAATTGTTCAAGTACTGCTGATATTACAGAGCTAGAACTTCCTCTCGATTTTCGTAAGGCATGGGGTGCAACAGTTACTTCTAGCTCTTTTCTATTTCATAATCGCACAAGGCTCCATGGTTATGAATTCTGAACTCTGGGATGTTTATCATGAGCATGGGAAATATGCAATAGCTTAGAGCAGACGATGAAAAGGTGGATTGGTCGTATTTCAAGCTGGCACTGCTCGGGTAGAGATTTTAACTAAGATTCCTTTTTGCAAGGAGAATTGCCTTCTTAGCCGTTCTTAAGTTACGCTCAATGCGGACACTAATGATAAGTTAGGATCCGCCGTGCTACGATAGCACAAGTACTTTTACCCGAGTACTACGGTAGTCGTCGACCTTTAGGATCGCTCGCGCGAGAAAGGATGAAAAACAGGGGAGGTACGTTTAAAATACCATGATATACCATGACAGGGGTGAAGTTTGAAGCCACAATTACGACTATTAAGTGGGACAGACAGGGATATATTTGGCTGGTTAACCTTGAATAACCGTTCCATAACTTCTTACCAGACCATAGCACTGGCAATCTTAGCAGAAAATTATGCAAAAATCGACTATTAAAAATTGGGCCCCTCTTAGGTCTATTTTTGGTAATTTTTCTCTGATTTTTACGATTTTTTTGATGTAGTGTGAAGGCATTCAGAGTGCTGAATAACTTAATGATTATTTCTGTGGCAGCTGCATTGCGGTGTGGAGGAGGTCATAGTTTAGAGACTTCACCCCAGTCATGGTATATCATGGTATTTTAAACATAGACCCCTGTTTTTCATAGTATTTTAAACGATCGCTCGGAAAATTCTCAAATTCATAGTGCATGATTAGGAGCAAACTCAACGAGATACAGATCTGCTTCGGTTATCTCAACGAAATCGCTCGTCAGTCAAACCTCGCTGTTCCGGAACTCGATACAGATTCCTCGCTGTCTCGTATAAAATGCTGTGTTTTCAAAAGATTTTCACAGCAAAACTTGACTCGTTGCCCTGGATCACTCGCTATCCTAGACAGATTCTTTGGATTTGGTCATGTTGGACTTTAAGCGGTGGGCAGAATGAAGTGCTTGCAAGCCGCTTGATGGGTACAGATTGACTAAGCTCCGGCGAACAACCCATGATTTCCAACAGGTCATCCGGGATAGCTAGGTGCGACTGTAATGATCAGGAGTCCATACGGCAGTAAAGCTCTCATCTTCGAGCACGAGTGCCAGCTCTAACAACACGCGTGAACACATAAAGGGGAATATAGGAACATTGTGTCATAGCAATGCCTGTACGGTATCACTCCTCGCACACTACACGTCCCTGCCATGAACGGACTGAACAGCAGGGGGGTTCCGGGAGCTGAAAGTCCTTTGCCAAGGAGACAAAATCACCCCTGTAAATAGTGAAAGTAGTTAGTGTAAAAGTAGTAAAAAAAGGAGAAAATTTAGATATTCTCGGGAGAACTCAAATATGTAGAACCATTAATGTAAATATATATTAAAAATTAAATAATAGTGATAATAATAATGAATACAAAAAAAAGAAAAAGAACCAAAGGTTCACCAGCGAGTATGACCTCCAGATGCAGTGATAACAGCCTGTATTCTTTCAGGCATTGAGTCAATAAAAGTTAAAAGATGAACTTCTGATATGCCATCCCACTCCTCCTTGATTGCCTC
>Ga0307507_10009343_pt1 | contig 13122 bp, 4 predicted proteins | sample 7_EM_MG_FD_207223 | JGI IMG/M metagenome (GOLD analysis project Ga0307507, IMG submission 207223) | Populus trichocarpa ectomycorrhiza microbial communities from riparian zone in the Pacific Northwest, United States - 7_EM | ecosystem: Host-associated > Plants > Roots > Unclassified | place...
CGTTATTGGAGGCAAGAGGAACCATTGGATATATAGCGCCAGAAGTGTTCAGTAGAAACTTTGGGCGAGTTTCATACAAGTCCGATGTCTATAGTTATGGAATGATGGTTCTGGAAATGGTTGGAGGAAAAAAGAATCATGAAGCTGAAATCAGTTCTGGTAGCGAAAAATATTTTCCGGAATGGATTTATAAGCATCTTGAGGTAGATGATGAATCTGGAATTAATGGGGTGCCAACTTCAGAACAAGCTGACAGTGTGAGGAAAATAATAATAGTTGGCTTGTGGTGCATCCAGACAAATCCAGCTGATAGACCATCCATGAGTAAAGTGTTAGAAATGTTAGAAGGACCTATTGGAGCATTGAATATTCCACCAAGGCCTTTCCTGTCTTCTCCTCCAAGGTTAATTCCATATTCAACAACAACATCATTAACATGAAATTGTATCACTATAGTATGAAAAGAATGGTCTGTGTCTCATGAATTAACAGAGTGGATCTATGTGATTCTGTGATCTATCCACAAAAAATAAGAATAGATTCTGCTTTAATTATCCATTTTATGGACAGATTTACAGCCACATGAGTAATGTCTAAAATCGCTTAGCTATATGCTTGATAGAGCTAGACATGGGACTGACTACCAAGTCAAGAATTTTATTGTCGCTTAAAGCGTATTGATATCAAATGGTTTCCTAAATTTTCTTATTTGCCAGACATGCGTACATCTAACAGTTTATGTTTCGAATTTCAGTACTGTCCCTTTTATTAATCAGGATGTCCTTTTCAATAGAATTTCCACTGTACAATCTATGCTGTTAGGTTTCTCGAAATATATATACATAGTAGAAATAATAAATTTAAAATTTTTTAAGAGTCTCAAAAATATCGTTAAATAGATCTAGAATTATTTGGGGATTTATAGGAAGATTACTTGAAGATCATATGTTATTTTCAATTTTTAATACTTGCTTTAAGGCTAAGTTAGCATAAACCACAAATCGTCAAAGTATTCGACCTCTAATAATAATACACACGAACCACTAGTGAGAAATCTCTTAAACTCCTTTAGAAGATGATGATTGTTATATATTAAAGTACTACCTCTTTTCTTTTGTGTTCTACGTGTTTCTATATTATATTCTCCTCTTAGAAAATAAAAGGCATAACTTTCAATTTATAGAAAAATCTAAAAAACCCTATAAATGATAAAGTACTAATTTGACCCTTAAATACCACCACATATATTATTTTAGACTAATTTTAGAAATTTATTCAATCAAGTCCTCACTTAATTATTTCAAGGTCTAAAATTGCAAATCCCTAGTATTAAATACATTCTAATCCTTAATTTCTAAAGTTTATTTACCATCAAGCCACACTTGATTAATCATCTCATTTTCATTTCTAACCAAATGTTCTTATATGTGTGACCTAGTAGGTTCTCTAATAAATTGGTTCAAATATAAATCATAATCCTAAATAAAATAGGATTAAATAATCTATACAATTTAGTTTCTTATCAATTCAACAATTGATTGATTCATATTTAAAGATCAGATACAATGTCTATCAACCTGTCATGATCCCCTAAATATTCGAAAATTCATAAGTGATTTGATTTAACTTTTCAGTGACTAGTTTCTTAGTGTAATTATTATCCTTTCATCAAGAATGTCTTAATTTTGATATTATAGCATGAAGTATGTCTGCTTTGTTAAATAATTTTAATTCTCAACACTGTAGTTATTGATTCTTTGAATAAGATTTGAAACTCTTTTCAAATCTCATTCTATGTTGGCCAAACATTTTACAATCAATATTATTTGAGAAAAAATAGAATATTTTTTTTATAATTCATCTAGGGTGATGAATCCTCTATTGATTACTTAAATATCTCCATATAGTTTATATTATGTTCAATATATGCCTGTCTATTACCCTTGATTGAGACGTGTGGTCAGGATCAAAGCATAACACCTCTTATATAAGACTACTTAGGGATCTCAACTTTAAGAATCACTTACATATTTATCACGTGAGCCTTTCCATAGACATAAGTGATTTTTTTATATGATATTCTCTTGCAAGTCAGTTCAGTGTACATGTCATTTAACAAGCACTTGCATATTAGTTCTAGGCATTCCTTATGATTTCTCTAATAAAATGGAATCGTCTATATATATATATATATATATATATATCTTTGATGAGACCTTGGTTCTTTTACTTGTGCAATGACTCAATTGTTATCACATTATAAAGCTATTAGATCAACAATTCTAGGAACTACACCTAGTTTAGTCATGAATTTCTTGATTCAAACAATCTTATTTGCCACTTCTTATGCATAGATGTATTTAGAAACAATGCTTTGATGCAATAAGAATCTCATAATTATAACAACTTTATAATTTTCTATACAAAACATTTTTGTCCCACGGATTTTATCTTTACTTTGGATTCAAATCAAATATTAGATTCATTAATAAAATATAATTGAATATTAAAGATAAAGAAAGCCTTTATTAATAATAAATATATTTTACATGAATAAAATTAGTGCTATATGTCACCAATCGATTAACTACATGGTATATTCACTAACAATCTCTTACTTAGACTAAAGTCAGTCGCTCATGTATCTAATATCCTTTCATACGGTGACCATGCTTCTGTTGGGACAGTGCCTTAATAAGAGTATCTATAAGATTTTTTCAGTAGGCATTCAATAACATCTTCAACTTTTTAATTTCACTTAATTGATTTATTTTATCCATTATGATTAGAATGTAAAATCGATGAATTATATATATATATATATATTAACATGATATTTTAATTCTACAAAAAATTTGGTAGAGTTTCCTCTAATTTTTTATGTTTCTAAGTGTCATAACCCATTTTTGGGTCACCGCGCAAAAAGGAAAAAAATTGAAAAGAAAAGAAAAATAAATAAATAAATACAAAAAATAAAAAGTATTTAAAAAAATAGTAGTAGTGAGAAGAGGATGCCGGAGTGCCCTAAAAATGGTCAAAAATTGGTTGAGAAGGTTTGAAATTACAAAGATTAAAATTTGACAGTATTTTGTTGATTGATGAGAACCCTGTTGACAAAGAAAATTTAATTTGAGAAAGAAAAGTCCAAAATCAGATGTTTATGGACTCAATTAAATTTTATTGAAGGTTTAATAGAATTTATGGAGGTTCTGATTGCAAGAAAAATTGATTTTGGAGTTAATTTAGGCTTTAATTAGACAAAATTAAAGTTCTGGGGTCAAAATATAATTTTTGAGAGTTAATTTGGTCAAATCAAAGGCTTAATTGCATAAATATTGAAGTTTGATGGCCAATTAGGAACTTAATTGAAGAAATCCAAAGCCAAGGACCAAACTGGAAAAGGCGCGTAAATAGAGGGGCTGTAATTAAAACAGGATCAGGGGCTAAATTGAAGAAATTAGAAGTTTATTGCTCAATTGAGAGTCAAATTGTATAAATTCAAGACCAAGAACCAAAGTGAAAAGGGCGGCTAACTCTAGGGCTGCTGTCTGATTTTTGGTAGGGATGTAATTGAATTGATTTTTACAATTAAAATTGCAATTGAGGACGCGATTGAACAAATCACAAATTGAGGAACAATGTGAACTCAGACATATTTTGACGCCTTTTCATTTAAATGAAACGGCACGTTTTGTCTAAAACGGCGCCGTTCCATACACTGTTAAAAAAAAAGCCCAAAACGATGTCGTTTTGAACGGCACTATAGCCTTTCTTCTTCCCCTGGACGCGCAGAAAATAGGGGAAGAAGAAAGTTTTGTTCCCCTGTTTTCACCGACATTTATCCTCTCCCTCTCTCTCCTAAACATCAAAAAGACGCCGACCATAGCCACTTACATAAACTCATAAAGGGGACGTGCCCCTCTGTCGGTTTTTTTGGGGCGGCTGCACAGTGGCCGTCCCTGTCTCTCTCCCCTATGTTTTACCTATAAATACATAGGGGGAGAGCACAAAAGGAGGGACAAAAAAAAGAGGAGAGGCTTTAGAGACCGAAAAAAAAAAGGAACTGAAGACCAAAAGAAAGGGGAAGAAGGCAGTAAAGAAAAAAAACGGAGAAGAAGAAAAGGAAAACAGAGGAGAGAAGAGAGAAGGAACGCCACCTAGATCCACCGCCATTTCACCGCCACTAGCGAGCACCACCAGGAGCCTCCACAGCAGCCACCGCAGGTCAGTTCCCCCCGCCTCTCTCTTCTTCCTTCTTCCCCTTCGCTGCTCCGTATCCCTCTGTTTTCATTTGCATGCAGAACGTGAGAGCAAATGAAAATAATTAGGTGGTTACTATGCTGTGCACAGTAACCAGCTAATTATAATTTTTGGGCCGATGCTGGCCCATTCTTATTTTGGGCCGGTGTTGGCCCATGTTGTTTTTTTCTTTAAAAAAAACCATTAGTGATTTTATCGTGTTTTTTATATTTTATCCATTTTTGTTAATATCAGTTTATATTTTTACACCGTAAAAATACAAATCCGGTATTAAAATACCTGGTTTTCGTCAAAACTTCCAAAAATACAAAAAAAATTAAAAAGAAAAAAGAAAAAAATATTTTTGTGCATATGGTCAAGTGTCTCAAAGCTAAAAATCATATTGTGTTTTTTCATACACCAAAAAACAATGTTATAGCATGCATTTTGGCTTTAATAACCAGTTTATTAAAGTCAAAAGAACATTGGCCAAAATTTCAAAAACAACAAAAGTTTTATTTTGTTTTGTTTTAGTATCAGGGATTATAAATTTATACGTAAAATGTATTCCCAATATTAAAAAGGTATTTTCTTTTGACGACTTAGAACAATTAGGTTTTTACCCGATAAGATAAGGATCTCCTTACAGAGGAGGACTTTTCTTAAACCGTAAACGGACCGACAATTAGAAACCACAACAATACTTTAGATTTTATCAGATAAAACAATGCAGCTTACCTTAGGTAGGGCATATTTAAGGTGCTAATATCTCCCCTTTACTCAACCAGTCTTCTTACCCCATCTCTGAGACCAGTTAGGGTTCCTAGTGACCAGAATACTAGGTGGCGACTCCCAGTCCATATTTTACTGATAAGAGACAAGAATTCCTCGTCTCTTCATATTTTGCCAGATAAACCATTACACCATTTTCCTTGAGTGGTAGATGATCGTCGCGACGCCACACACGTGCGACATTAAGTATTGATATCCTTGTCTTTCACAATTTTCCACAACCTAAACATTTAATCCAATCATTCTAGACTATTTTCATAATCATCATAGTCATTATTACATTTATTTTCCTCTGCGATATAAAATATAAACAAGATAGAAGATAAGTAATAAAAAGAAAACTAACGCTTTCCTTTTATATAAAATTATTAATTATGAAATAATATTACTAATTGGTTATAAGACTAAAATGTTATATGTTTTCTAAATTTGAAATTTAGATGTACATCAAATAGCATTTTAAAAAATTATAATACATGAAAAGTTTACAAAAGTCCCTATTACAACCTTTTGTAGCTCCTAAACATAGAAGTAATATATTGCTCGTATGAATATGAGATCTTAAAATCAAAATTTAATTATTTAATGAGAAAACATTATTTAATGACCATTATAATATGAAGAAATTATATCTCCTTAATTATGATTCTTATTATTTTTCATTTTCTTTTGTGTAATAACATATTATGAAGATAAATTCTTTATCTAATTAGATACCTTATGATTATCCTGTTTATACAATGTTTCTATTTACCGTTATTTTCATTTAAACTTTAAATAACATATCATCCCGGTCATCAGACATTTTGATGCATCTAGCATCATCCAGGTACTAGTCGATTTTATTTAATCCTAGTCGTCAAATTCTTTGACACCTCTAGTACCTTCCAAGATACTAATCAATTTTAGTCTCAGTTGTCAAATTCACTAACGCTTCAAGTACACTCAAGGTACTAGTCAATTTCAGTCCCGGTCATGAGATTCACTGACACCTCTAGTACTACTCAAGGTACTAGTCAATTTCAGTTTTGGTCATCAAAATCACTAACGCCTTTAGTACCACTCCAGGTACTAGTCAATTTCAATCCATCATTATCAATGTAGACATATATAACACTTCTAGAATTTGACATTGACTAACATTTAAAACTACAATATGAAGAAAAATATGAGTGTGAGATTAACTCCTAACTAGCACATGTGCTCGTCCTATTGCTCTTGACTTGCTCTCTGACCCGACCATTATGGTTACAATTATTATTATCAGAAATATAACTATCAACCATATCCAAACTCTATTTTCATTTAAACACTAACAAGAAAAGCTTTTCAGGATTCCACTTATGCATATAAATATGTTCATTTTTTTATATTCATACTCATTCTTTTAGTTTTCACATTAATATTATTCTTTAACAACAATTTCAAACAACATTAGAAATTTATAAAATCTTGGTTGGATTATTCTACTCGACCCCCGAACACTGTTAGGTATTTTAATTATACCTAGAGTTATTGAGCTCTGTTTTAGACATGGTTGGTCTTTTTGAAAAGGTAAGATGTAAGGTTACAGCTTTGATAAAGGAAGCAATAACCAGTTTTGCCATATACCAACTTGAAATCACCCTTAATAGTAGCATGATAGGAGTTTTATAACTCCAAATTTTGTAAAGGTAGTTTTTTTTTTAAAAGTTAACACATCATGCTACAACTTTTATGAAGAAACATATTTCCAGATCTCTCATTTACTTGTCCTAATTGCAGCCAGAACCTAGATGACGAAACTATCACAATTTCAACTTACAAGTTTAACACACAACCAAAACATTTAAACCATTATAAAAGAAATGTACTTCCTTTACTTTTTTCTTATACTACTATTAATTCATTTTATTATCGAGAACTCAAATCGAACAAAATGGTTCGCTCCCCTTTAATTCCTACTCTTAGCCAAAACCTTACAGTCAAAGAAAATGGTTCCAAATTTTCATTTTAGGGATTATACTAATTATTCAACTTTCTAATACAAGTCACATCATTTCTAAATACAATTCCTCTAATAATTTCATCATGCAAATTCATTTCTTAATTTCTTTCCCTTAGGCCGAAACGTAGCAAGTAATGGGGATAAGTTTATTTTCAATTTTTTCCCAAATTAGATCATAACCCATTCAATATTCATGTATATAAGCATTAATCAAACACTACATTAAGTATTAATTCAATCATTCATTCAAACTCATATCCCATAATGCATTCTTTAATAAACAATGTACTTTTCACGTAACGTACACACAATTAAAGCTTGATTTAAAGCTTCTCGCCTCTTAAGCACAAGAATTTGAAGAAAAGAAAGTGTTAGAAACACGTTTTCTTTCCTTCTAATTTCTCCTCCCGAACTTGCCACCTTCCATGCCAAATTCCCCTAAGTTTTCTTCATTTTTCGAAGCCTAATCTTCTTTTAATCCTTTCTTACCCCTTAATTTCTAGTGTAGAGATATGAATTTAGGTAGATTAATGAAGGGATTTTGTCAAAAATCCCTTCCTCTTTCCTTCTCTATTTAACTGGCAACTCTTGGCTTCCTTTGAAAGCCAATAGTGCTTATATACTCATCTTTTAGCCCTTAAAGATAAGAATTCCCATCCTTTTAGTAATCTAGTGTTTTTTGTTTAAAAGGGTATTTTGTCTCGTCAGCCTGACAATTTTAAATTCAGTACAATTTTTTTGTATCCATATTATTATTAACATGACAATCCCTTAGTTTAATTTTACCCATTTTATTTATGAATCAAAATTTTAATATTTATGAATCTTGTAAAATTTTAACCAAGGTTTACATACTCACTCTATCTTTACATTTTTTTTCTCTATGATTTTTATAATTAAATAGAATCACCTAAGTACATGTTTGGATTATTAATGAGACTTTGGTTCTTTTCCTTGTACAATGACTCTATTGCTATCATATTACATGGCTACTGGATCAACAATGTTAGGAATCACACCTTGTTTATTGATGAATTATTAAATCAAACAACCTCTTTCACCGCTTTAGACACATAAATGTATTCAATTTTAGTTGTGGAATCAATTGTGGTCTCTTACTTGGAACTCCTCCAACTCACAACACCACAATTTAGAGTAAAAACATATCCTTACTGAGATTTGCTATCATTAATATCTGATTAAAAACTAGCATTTGAATAACCATGAACTTTCAATTCATATCCTTCATATACCAAAAAGACATTCTTAGTTCTTTTTAAGTACTTAAGAATATTTTTAACTATCTTCCAATGACTTTTACCTATATTGGATTGTTATCTACTCATTATGCTCAAAGCATGAAATACATTTTATCTTATACATAACATCGCATACATAATGGATTCTATAACCGAAGTATAGAGAATATTTTCCAACCCTTCAGGTGGATCAACCAAAGTCTATACCTGGTTGGTGTACATGAAATCCATTTCAGATTTCATGGCTTCAAACCATTTCTTGAAATCAATATTGAATATTTAATTTATTAAAATATAATTAAATAAATTATACAATTTAACTTATTAACAATTCAACAATTGATTGATTTTTATTTGAAGATTAGATACAATGTTTAACATCTTATCATGATCCTCCAAATTTTAGGAAAGTCATAAGTGGTTTGACTTAACCTTTCAGTGATCAATTTCTCAGTTTAATTATTATCCTTAATCAAGAATGTTTCGATTTAGATATTATAGCATAAAGTATGTCTACTTTGTTAAATCATTTTAGTTCTTAACACTATAGTCATTGATTCTTTAAATACGATTTGAAATTTTTTTTAAATCTCATTGCACCTTGATCAAGGATTTCACAATTAATATTTTTTTTAATTCACCTAAGGTGATGAATCCTCTCTTGATTACTTAAATATCTTTATATAGTTTACACTATATCTAATATCTACCTATTTGTTACCCTTGATTAGAACAATGTGTCGTCAGGATCAAAACATAACACTCTCTATATAAGATAACTTAATGATCTCAACTCTAAGGATCACTTACACAACTATAACGTGAGTTTTTTCATGGACATAGGTGATCTCTCCATATGAAATTCTCTTTTATGCAAGTGTAGTGTACATGTCATCTAACAAGTACTTGCATGTAAGTTATAGGTATCTCTTGTATCTTAGTTTATGAGAGTAGCTGCTTCCTTTCATTAAAAAAAAAAACATAATATGCTTTGATTTCAACAACTTTAATTAATATTCAGTCTCAATAGAGTATTGATAAAAAAAATATTTATGAACAATACTTTGATGCAATATAAATCTCATAATTATAACAACTTTATAATTTTCTATGCAAAATATTTTTGTCACATGAATTTTATTTTTCTCTAGATTTATTAATCAAACATTAGATTCATTAATAAAATAAAATCGAATATTAAAAATAAAAAAACCTTTATTAATAATAAATATATTTTACATAAATAAAATTAGTACTATATATAACCAATCAATTAGTTATCGGACATATTCACTAACAACAAACAATATCAAATTACAGCTGAGCCTTGTTCAAGCACGGAGAAGTGGATGATATATCTCGTGAACGGTTTTTTTTTAATGGAAATAATGCCGTAGCCTAGAGATGAACTGCTGAATTTTACGAAGCCAGTCGCTGAGATCAAGATAGCTGATGAGGTTCTGCTAATAAGCAACAAGCTCACGGCTGCCCTGTCGAAGCAAGCAATTCTAATAGATTGCATCCACTATGAATCAGTTGTACTGCAGGGAAAATTACGTTGAAATGTGGATGGGAAAGAAAACTGAGCAGTCTATCCTTAAAAATCAACCTTTTCCTGTCTTCTAGCCTTAAAAATCTAATAACCAATGAACATACTATAGATGCAATACTAACTGAATGACAATTATGCATTGCAAAAGTAGATTTCGTTTTCAGGAATTGCTTTTCCTAGCTTCTATCAATAGAATGAGCGAAACAATCAAATATTGAAACTATTAATCAGCAGCAAAGTAAAAGATTAGGGAAGTCATCAGCAAAATTTCAACTTCCACTACTGCTCCAACAATGTATGTACATCTGGTCAAAATACACTGCCAAGCCATGGCAAATAAATAGAGACTGGCAATATCAGTCACTTCATTGCACACAGGATGCTGCTTCTTCGCTATGTACTTGAAAATATAGTGAAACAAGGAAAAAGTCAGGTAAGCACTAGCGCACAAGGGGTCGTAGTAGTGCTAATCCAGATCACAGTGACAGCGTGCAGTCAAGTGGTATCGGGCCACTCTTCAACAGCACAACATCATCTGACGGAATATCTATCTCCTCTGCCCTTTCCGCAGTGTAGTCTCTACTTTGTATATCTTTCAGAATCTCTACGACTTTTTCCATAGAGGGTCTCAACTCCCTTGCAGATTGTAGACATTGAAAAGCCAACTCAGCCACCGCAGAAATCATTTTTCTTGCTGCATAATCTGATTCAAACCCAAGACTTGGGTCAACAAGTTCATTTAATGCATTGCTTTGGATTTTATTGATTGCCATGTTAGACAAATTAATCTCGTGCCGGTGTCTAGAGATATCAACGGCAGGCATTGATGATATAAGCTCAATCAAGACCACCCCGAAGCTATAGACATCACTCTTATCAGTCAGCTGGTAGCATTGATGATAGTCTGGATCAACATAACCAGGAGTCCCTTGTGGAGCAGTTGAAACATGGGTGACGTCTAATGGAAATAGTCGAGACAGCCCAAAATCTGCAACTTTTACGCAGAAATCGTTACCAAGGAGAATATTGGTGGTTTTCACATCACGGTGCACAATATCAGAAGCATGAAGATATGCCAGTGCACTTGCAGTCTCTACAGCAATGTTCATCCGAGTACGACAAGTCAATGCACCAGGCTTTGCTCTTTGACCATGAAGATGATCAGCAAGTGTACCATTGGGAATGTACTCGTATACTAGTAGGAGTTCACGGCTATGCCGAGAGGTGCATCCATATAGCAGAACAAGATTTTTATGGCGCAGGCGAGTTAGGATGTCAACTTCATTCAAAAACTGCTCAAGTCTCTTGTAATTGTTCTCATACAAGCGCTTGACTGCAACCTCGCTGCCATCTGGAAGTTTGCCTAATGAAGAAACATAGGCAGCAGCAACAATTTAAATCAATTGTGTCCTTCAAAAGCCAACACTGTAATAATGATTGTTAGTTCTTTACCGTAATATACTGTCCCAAAGCCTCCATCTCCAAGCTCTCTAGTCTCATCAAAATTGTTAGTAGCCTCTTCAAGTTCATCATAAGAGAAGAGATGGACGCCATTGTAGCTACCTCGCTTCTCCATATATGCCTTGGAAGATGGAACTGATTTAATGCTTCGAGAGACAAAGGATACATATTGCCTTTTCTTGTGGCGGTACCAGAAGAAGAAGGCTATGGACATTATGATTACCGTACCAAGAGATGCCCCAAGAGCTGAAAGGAGAATGCTGGGATTGGTTAGCCTTTTCAGTAACAGTTAGGTGCGAAAACTTTCACAGCATTTAGATACGTAATTGAAGTGATTAACAATGCAGAGAAACATATGTAAATGGTAAAAAGAGATCATGACAACATCTTACCCATACGAACCTTCCGACCCACATTCATGACATCTTTATTTCCTGGATAAAATAGTAGAAAGCAGTGAGGAGTTAGATTTCTAATGAAAAAGTTCAAACTAAAAACTGAAATTTTAGACTTCTGCAAGATAAGAACAGCTTTATATACAAAAAACTGAACTTTTCTAAATTAAACTGCAAAATTTCCACAGCAAATGCTTTGTTTGCATGTACTTGTATTCATGAAAAAGATCAATCAAATAAATAGAAGCATCTAGCATTCCATATAAACAAGCCAACAAAATGTATAAGAAAAATATATTGAAAGAAATATGGTTCTAGACTGACAAATACTCTGATGCAAGCACAACTCTATTCAAGCATTGAGATTTTCAAAGAGTAGAACTGCCTTCATGTCACTAAATGTGAGATATTGACATCATTTTTAGTGGCTGATTGTCTTTGTAAAATCATGGTCTAATCAAGAAACCAATCCAAATTCTCTAATCTTCAAGCTAAACCAAATCAGAAATGGCTACTCAGCCCAAAAAATCTTCAAAACCTCACTATATTTTGCAGTCCAATTTGTTAGAAATATTTGAAGCAGACTTAAAAAATAAATACACTTTTAATAATTAAATGCCTAGATAATATATCTAGGAGACACCTAGAAAAATTAAAAAAACCTTTTGAATAAAAATTTCAAAATTAAGTCCAACACATGAGGAGACTCCTCTTCAAAACCTCACTATAATTAATTTGTTCTAAGCAAACTACCAATGTCTTCACCAGTGTGGAGAGGAGCATTAACAATATATTGGCATGACTTCATTGAAAAGAAAGGGACAATCTCTTGGCTTGTTGATTTGATAGAGTTTGTCAATATTTTCTTGCAAGTTTCAGAGAAATATCAGAAAATATTTGAAAGAATGCAAGTACATGATAGAATTTGTACAAGAAGTAAGCCAGACGAAAATCTAGCATTAAAGATCACATGTAGCATATGCCAAGCTATCTTGACATCCAAGATGTTAAACCTTTGAACATATTAATCTCGAAAGCAACATATTCCTTTGGCACAGACAAGTTCGAAGAAACAGACTAGTTACAAGATCTCTAATAATCGAGCCGAGCCATGATGGGCAAAATTGAAGTTTTCAAGCTTAAACCCAGTAAACATTAGAAATGGGGAATAGGGTTATGGGCAGATTAATTAGGGGAGGCATATTGGGAAATAGAAATGGAAGGATGCGGTTGTGTGAGAACTCGCTGGTTGAACCGAAAGTGTGGAGAAAAGGACACAGGACTGGCTCTTGACATCAGGCTTATCATAAAAAAAACTATAGAGATTCAAATATCACAGTAAGTAGAAATGTTATTGTAATTATTTTTTATTTATTAAAATAATATTTTATTTATTTATTAAAAATTATTTTTAATATCAACACATCAAAATAATCT
>Ga0307507_10009344_pt1 | contig 13122 bp, 11 predicted proteins | sample 7_EM_MG_FD_207223 | JGI IMG/M metagenome (GOLD analysis project Ga0307507, IMG submission 207223) | Populus trichocarpa ectomycorrhiza microbial communities from riparian zone in the Pacific Northwest, United States - 7_EM | ecosystem: Host-associated > Plants > Roots > Unclassified | place...
AACGGCGTCCCGGTGGTTTCCAACGACGCGCCACTCGAACCCTATTTTTTCGGCCGCAAAGGGGACCCCAAGAAGGGCTTCGAATGGACCTTCCACTTCTTCTTCAGCGGGCGCCAATTGGCCAGTTCGCTGGTGCCGTATTGGGACCGGCTTGCGACCAACAAGACCGTCGGCGGGCTGTGGCCGAACGATGGCGACGGTATCGCGCAGTCGAGGGACTTTCCGCCTTTCTTCCAGTCCAAGGGCTACAAGTCGATCGATCCCGGCCGCTTCGACATGCCGGCCAGCAACTACAACGCCCAGATCACGGCGTTCAAGGCTGGCGAAGCGGACATCGTCCAGGGCGTGCTTCCTCCTCCCGAATTCACCACCTTCTGGAACGGAGCGGCGCAGCAAGGCTACAAGCCGAAGGTCGTCTATGTCGGCAAGGCCTGCGAATTCCCGGAGGCGATCTATCCGCTCGGAGCGCGCGCCAACAATCTCACCACCGAGGTGTGGTGGTCGAAATTCCATCCGTTCAAGTCCGGTCTCACCGGCGTGTCGTCGGCCGACCTTGCCGAACAATGGGAGAAGGCCAGCAACAAGCAATGGTCGCTGCCTCTCGGCTACCGCCATGCGCTGTTCGAGGTCGTCCTCGACGCGCTCAGTCGTACCCAAAGTATCGAGAAGGCCGCTTCGATCCGTGACGCGATCCGTGAGACCAAGTACAGCTCGATCGTCGGACCGATTGATTTTCGCACCGGCCCGTTGCCGAATTGTGCGCAAACGCCGCTGGTCATCGGCCAGTGGTTCAAGGGCACGAAATTTCCCTTCGAAATGTCGATCGTCGACAACTCCACCGCTCCGGAAATCCCAACCAACGCGGCGCCGCAATTGATCACTTGAGGTCGGACAGAGAATCGCCGCGACACGATGTCAAGCTGTTGTAGACTGCGGCGTCGGTCGTGGTCGATCTTATCGGCCTGGCTGTCTTGGCTACTACGCTCCGGATGATCGCGGCGCCGATCCTTTGGCACGGAGATGAGCGTGCTTGAATTGGTGGGGCTGTCCCGACATTTCGGCGGCCTCAAGGTGATCGACAAACTCGATCTCTCTGTCGCCGATGGCGAGATTCTGGGAATCATCGGTCCCAACGGGGCCGGGAAGAGCACGCTGTTCAACCTGATCAGCGGAAATCTGACGCCGAATGGCGGCCGGATCGCGTATGCCGGGCGCGAGCTTGCCGGCACTACGGTGTGGGACCGCTGCCGGCTCGGGATCGGACGCACCTTCCAGATACCCAAGCCGTTCACACATATGAGTGTTTTCGAAAACGTGCTGGTGGCGGCGATCCATGGTGGCGGCATGACGACTGCCCGCGCCAAGCACCAGGCACAGCTGGTGCTCGAAACGACCGGGCTCTGGCATCGGCAGGCAATGGCGGCCGGCCGGTTGCCGTTGCTCGATCTCAAGCGGCTCGAACTCGCCAAGGCGCTCGCGTCCTCACCGAAACTGCTGCTGCTCGACGAACTCGCCGGCGGGCTTACCGAGATCGAATGCAACACCCTGCTCGATATCGTGCGCGAGGTGCACGACAAGGGGACCACCGTGGTGTGGATCGAGCACGTCATTCGCGCATTGCGCCGCATCGCCGACCGGCTCGTCGTGCTCTATGGTGGCGCCATCTTTGCCAGCGGGCCGCCGGAGGTGATTCTCGCCGACGGTCGGGTCAAGGACATCTATCTCGGCGCGGAGGGCAACACGGGTGACGTCGCCGGCTAATCAGACTCCACTGCTGGCGGTCGAGGGGCTGTCCGTATTCTACGATCAGTTCCGGGCCGTCGACGGAATTGATCTTTCGGTTTCGGCCGGCGAAGTCGTGTCGATCATCGGGGCGAACGGCGCCGGCAAGTCGTCGCTGCTCAAGGCCATCATCGGCCAGGCAGACCGGATCGAAGGCACCATCCGCTACGAAGGCGGAGATCTCGCAGGCCACACCACCGCCGAGATCGCAGCCAAGGGCATTGCCCTGGTGCCCGAGGGGCGGCGGCTGTTTCCGTCCCTGTCGGTGGACGAGAATCTGTACCTGGGTTGGGAGGTCGGCCGCCGTGGCGAGATCGGCTTCGACCAGGTCTTCGACTATTTTCCCGTTCTCAAGGAACGCCGTCGGCAGAAGGCCCGCGAATTGTCCGGTGGACAGCAGCAGATGGTCGCCCTCGGCCGCGCGTTGCTCGCCAATCCGAAGCTGCTGTTGTGCGACGAGATCAGCCTCGGCCTGGCGCCGCTGATCATCGACCAGCTCTACAGGCTGCTTCCCGCAATCAAGCAGCGCGGGGTCGGAATTCTCGTGGTCGAACAGGACATCAGCCGCTCGCTCGCGGTGGCCGACCGCTTCTATTGCCTGCTGGAGGGCAAGGTCACGCTGGCCAGCCGGCCGAGCGAGACCAGCCGGGACATCGTGATGAAGCATTATTTCGGATTGTAGGGGATACCGGCGGCGGCGATGATCAACCAGATTATCCAGGGCATCCTGCTCGGCGGGCTCTACGCGATGTTCGCGATTGGCCTGTCCTTGTCCGTCGGCGTGATGCGCTTCGTCAACATCGCCCATGGCGACCTGATCGTGCTGGTGTCGTTCCTGCTGCTGACGTTGACGAGCAGGCTCGGCCTGCCCGTGATCGTCGCGACGGCAATCGTGGTGCCAATCACCTTCGTGGGCGGCTATCTGCTGCAGCGACTGCTGCTGCAGCGGGTGCTCAAACGCAGCAACAACGTGCTGGCCATCGTGCTGGTGACGTTCGGCCTATCAGTCATCATCCAGTACTCGCTGCAGGGCATCTACGGCGCCGATACGCGCCTGTTGTCGGGCGGCGGTATCCAGACGGCGACGATCGTCCTTGGCGGCGGCATCAATATCGGCGTGCTGCCGCTGACGATTTTCATCGCCGCCGTCGCGCTCGTCTCGGCCCTCGATCTGCTGCTCTACCGAACCAGGCTCGGCGCCCGTATCCGTGCCGTTTCCGACGACACGGGCAGCGCCAACCTCATCGGCCTTCCCTCCGCGCATATCTACGCCGTCGCCATGGGCATCGTCGGCATCACCATCGCAATCTGCGCGGCGTTCATGTCGGTGTGGACCAATTTCGACCCGACCTCCGGTCCGAGCCGCCTGCTGGTCGCCTTCGAAGCCGTCGTCCTCGGTGGGCTCGGCAGCCTTTGGGGCACGCTGGCCGGTGGCATCATCGTCGGAGTCGCACAGAGCATCGGAGCGCATTTCGACGCGGGCTGGCAGTTGCTGGCCGGCCATCTGGTGTTCCTTGTCGTCTTCCTGATCCGGCCGCAGGGCTTGTTTCCGAAATAGCCGAGGTGTGGGTGTGGCCCAGTTCGAGAAAACTTCGCTGATCTGGATTGGACGCGGCCTGCTGGGACTGCTCGCGGCCATGCTGCTGGCCGCGCCGTGGATCTTCGATCCGGCTGCCTTGCAGATTCTGACCGAGCTGTTGTGTTTGCTCGTCCTTGCGGTGATGTGGAATCTGCTGGCCGGCTATGCCGACATCGTCACCATCGGTCAGCACGGCTTCGTGGGAATCGGCTGTTATGCCTTCTATGCCTTCGCGGTGCTGGCGGATGTCGATCCCTATCTTGCCATTCCGCTGGCCGGAGTGGTCACGCTCGCGTTCGCCCTGCCGGCCATGGTCATCATCTTCAGGCTGCGCGCCGCCTACCTGTCGGTCGGCACCTGGGTCGTCGCCGAAGTGATGATGCTGGGGGCCGGCAAGTTGAGCGCCTTCGGTGCCGGCCTCGGCGTCAGCCTGCCGATCTCGGTGGTGCGCCGGTTCGGTTCGCAGCTCGTCGAACGTTTCACGACGATCTATGCGATGTCGCTTGTTCTGGCCGTGGTGGCGATGGGCGCGACCTACGCCCTGATGCGATCAGCGACCGGCATCGGCCTGACCGCCATGCGCGACAATGAGGAAGCGGCAGGCACCGTCGGCGTCAATCTGTTCCGATCACGCGTGGTCTGTTTCTTGTGGACCGCGCCGTTTCTCGGCCTCGCCGGCGCTCTGATCACGTTGCAGAAGCTGCGGATTGCGCCCGCGGCATCGTTCAGCATCAGCGATTGGACCGTCTACGTGATCTTCATCGTCGTGATCGGCGGCGTTGGCAGTTTCGAGGGACCGATCATCGGCACCTTTGTGTTCTTCTTGATCCGCGAATATCTGCAGGGGTGGGGCGTCTGGCATTTCATCGCGCTGGGTTGCGCCGCCATCGCCGTCATCCTGATCGAGCCACGCGGAATCTGGGGCATCCTGCGTCGCGTCGTGCCGGGTGACCTCATTCCGGTCTCGCACGCACCACGGCGACAGCCGCGCACCTAGATCCAGCCCTGCAGCTCCCGCAGCACGAGCTGACGTATCACGTCCATACCCGGATCGCCGTCGTTGAGACTGGGGATGAAGGCGAACTCCTCGCCGCCATTGTGCTTGAAGATCTCGGCGTTTTCCTGCGCGATTTCTTCCAACGTTTCCAGGCAATCGGAGGAGAACCCCGGTGTCAGCACGGCGATCCGGCGCACACCCTCCTTGCCCAGCCGCTCCATGGTCTTGTCGGTGTAGGGCTGCAGCCATTCGTCGAAACCGAAGCGCGACTGGAAGGTCAGAAGCAGCTTGTTGTCGTCGAGCCCCATGCGCTTGCGCAACAGCTCGGTGGTCGCGACGCAGTGCTGCTGATACGGATCGCCCTTGTCGATATAGTCCTTCGGCATGCCGTGAAAGGAAGCCACGATCAATTCCGGCGTAAACGGCAGCGTCGCAAGGTGGGTCTGGATCGAAACCGCAAGCGCGTCGATGTAGGTCGCATCGGCGTAATATGGCGGTGTCACCCGCAGGACCGGTTGCGCACGCATCTTGGCGAGCACACGGAACACCTCGTCGCACACGGTCGCCGATGTCGAGGCCGAATATTGCGGATAGAGCGGCACCACCAGAAGGCGGTTGCACCCCTGCGCGGTCAACGCCTCGATCCGCGACTGGATCGATGGATTGCCGTAACGCATTGCCCAGTCGACCACGAGATGCTCATGGTCGGCGATGCTGGCGGCGAGTTTCTCCGACTGCGCGCGCGTGATGGTCTTCAGCGGCGATTCGTTCTTCTCGGTATTCCAGATCTTCTGATAGTCGCGTGCCTTCTTGCGCGGCCGAACCTGCAGGATGATGCCGTTGAGAATCAGCTTCCAGCGCAACCCCTGCTTCTCGATCACCCGCGCGTCGGAGAGAAATTCCCTGAGGTAGACCCTTACGCCCCGAGCATCCGCGCTATCGGGCGTGCCAAGATTGACCAGCAGCACGCCGACGCGTTCGGGCTTCGCCGCGGTGGCCGGTCTTGCACTGTGGATCGGGACGACCATGCTCATGATTGACACGCCTTGCTTTTCGGTGCCATGGGCCCGTTGGCCTACCCTTGTCAAGATAAGTAACGGTTCGATAGTGTCACAGGGCAGTCACCTGAAAAATCGATATCTGCTTTCTGAACAGTTCGTACTGACAGGACATCCGGCATTCGGGGAAGGATGATGACGGTCGCCGAGTGGTGCGTTTTTGCCGTCGTGGCGCTGTATCTGCTCACGATCGTTTCGGTCAAGTGGACCGGCGCGCGCCAGTATGACAATGCCCAGCCGCGCGATCCGGCCTTCTACCAGGAGGCCATCCGGGCCCGCGCCTTGGGCGCGCATCAGAACGGCATCGAGGCCTTTCCCTTCTTTGCCGCGGCTGTCCTGCTCGCGGAATTTCGCTCCGCTCCGCAGAACCTGATCAACGAACTGGCCGTGCTGTTCCTGATCGTACGGATCGCCTATGTCCTGACCTACATCGGCAATCGGCCACGGCTGCGATCAATCCTCTGGAACCTCGGGTTCACCATCAATATCGTGATCTTTTTCCTGCCGCTGATCCGGCTTTATCTGCCGATTTGAATTGGCCTGATCGGAATTTGCGGATACGGCGGGCGAAACGCGACACACACAAGGGGCGCCGAACCGCGAGGGTGCCCTGGGAGACTGTGATGAAGGCGGAGACGTTCGGAACCAAGACGACTGACCCCAATAATTTCGGGGTGGCTGTGCAATCGACCATGCGCGCAGCCGCCGAGTGGCTGATCGATCACCAGAAGCCTGATGGCCATTGGGTCGGGCCCGCTGAAAGCAATGCCTGTCTCGATGCCCAATGGTGTCTCGCGCTCTGGTTCGTGGGGCTCGAGAACCATCCGCTGCGGGTCCGCCTGGGCCGGTCGCTGCTTGACAAACAGCGGCCTGACGGTTCCTGGCAGGTCTATTACGGCGCTCCCAACGGCGACATCAACGCGACCGTGGAGGCCTATGCCGCCTTGCGCTCGCTCGGCCATCGCGATGACGAGCCAGCGCTCTCCAACGCACGTGCCTGGATCGCCGCAAAGGGAGGCTTGCGCAACGTTCGTGTGTTCACGCGCTATTGGCTGGCGCTGATCGGCGAGTGGCCGTGGGAGAAGACCCCGAATATTCCTCCCGAAGTCATCTGGTTTCCACTCTGGTTCCCGTTCTCGATCTATAATTTCGCGCAGTGGGCGCGCGCCACGTTGATGCCGATTACCATTCTGTCGGCGCGACGCCCGAGCCGCCCGCTGCCACCGCAAAACCGCCTGAACGCCTTGTTTCCGGAGGGCCGCGAGAGCTTCGACTACGAATTGCCGATCAAGGCCAATGCGGGCGCCTGGGACAAGTTCTTCCGCGGAGCCGACAAGGTGCTGCACGCCCTGCAGAACCTCGGAGACAAGCTCAATCTTGGCCTGTGGCGCGGCGCCGCCATCCGGCACGTGCTCGAATGGATCATCCGGCATCAAGATGCCGATGGCGCCTGGGGCGGCATTCAGCCGCCGTGGATCTACGGCCTGATGGCGCTGCATGTCGAAGGCTACGCGCTGAACCATCCGGTCATGGCCAAGGGTCTCGGCGCGCTCGATGATCCCAGCTGGCGGATGGACGCGGGTGAGGCGAGTTCCATCCAGGCCACCAACAGTCCGGTCTGGGACACCATCCTGACATTGCTCGCGTTCGAGGACGCCGATGTGCTCGGGAATTATCCCGCGGCCGTCGAAAAATCGGTGCAATGGGTGCTGGACCGGCAGGTCCGGGTCCGCGGCGACTGGTCGGTCAAGCTTCCCCAGGTCAAGCCGGGCGGCTGGGCGTTCGAATACGCCAACGATTTCTACCCCGACATCGACGACACCGCCGTCGCCCTGATTGCATTGGCGCCGCTGCGCCACGATCCGAAGTGGCAGGCGCAAGGAATCGAGCAGTCGATTCAGCTCGGCATTGACTGGTTGATCGGCATGCAGAGCCACGGCGGTGGCTGGGGCGCCTTCGACAAGGACAACGACAAGAAGATCCTGACCAAGATCCCGTTTTGCGATTACGGCGAGGCGCTCGACCCGCCCTCGGTGGACGTGACCGCCCATGTCATCGAGGCTTTCGGCAAGCTCGGACTATCACGCAGCCATCCGGTGATGATCCGCGCGCTGGATTACGTCAGGCGCGAACAGGAAGCGGACGGCCCCTGGTTTGGCCGATGGGGCGTCAACTACATCTATGGCACCGGCGCAGTCCTGCCGGCGCTGGCAGCCATCGGCGAGGATATGAGCCAGCCCTATGTCGGCCGTGCCTGCGACTGGCTGGTTGCACGCCAACAGGACAATGGCGGCTGGGGCGAAAGCTGCGCCTCTTATGTGGATGCCAAGATGTCCGGATACGGCACGGCCACCGCCTCGCAAACCGCCTGGGCGCTCATGGCCCTCCTTGCCGCCAACCGCAGCCAGGACCGCGAGGCCATCGAACGTGGTTGTCTGTTCCTGGTCGAGACTCAATCCGGGGGCACCTGGGTTGAACCCGAATATACCGGGACCGGCTTTCCCGGATACGGCGTGGGTCAAACGATCAAGATCAACGATCCGTTGTTGTCCGAACGCCTGATGCAGGGCCCGGAGCTTTCACGCGCCTTCATGCTGCGCTATGACCTCTATCGGCACTACTTCCCGCTGATGGCGCTGGGACGCGCCCTGCTGCCGCACAAGCCCGCGGCAGCGGCAACCGAAAAGGTGATGCCTCCAACCGCGTGGTGATTTCGGGCGCGAACCAAGGTCCGGAGCTGTCGCGCGCCTTTATGCTGCGCTGGGATCTCTACCGGCAGTATTTTCCAATCCTCGCGCTCGGACGTTCCCTGCGGAAGCACCGGGCGCAGAACTGACGCCAGCACCGTCCTTGCTTCACAGGCACGTCGCCCGCTCGGCCGCGACGTAGCCGAACAGCAGGCCCGCACCGAGCAGCAGCACGAGCCCCGCCGCGGCGAACTCGATGCCGCGCATGATCAACGCCCCGCTGCCCTCACGACCGCGGCTCAGGCGCGCAGCGAGATCCTTGGCCGACACGGCAATGACGGCAATGGTGGCGACCGTGATCGCGGTGCCAACCCCCATCAGCAGCGTCGCCGCGATGCCGGCCCAGAACAGGCCTTGCGCCAGCGCGAAGACCAGAACCAGAATCGCCCCCGAACAGGGCCTCACCCCGACGGTCAGCACCGCGGCGAGACCGCGCCGCCAGCCGCCCGGCCCTGCCAGCTCACCCGGCTCCGGCCCATGCGAATGGCCACAATGCTCGTCATGGACATGGTCGTGGTCATGATGGTGCGCGCCGGCACCGTGATCGTGGTGATGATGATGCCCGTGATCGTGGGAATGCCCGGCGACGGCGACCGCGCCGACCGGTGCGGCCTGCAGCGCCTTGATGAAGCCGCCGCCCTTGGTCCAGACCAGACGCGCGCCAAAGGCCGCGATCAGGCCGTAGCTTGCGATCTCGATCGCCCGCTCAGCGCCGCACATGGTCTTGGCCGTGACGTTGAGCAGGAAGGCGCCGATGCCGACGATCGCGATCGCTACCAAAGCCTGCAACAGCGCCGATGCAAACGACAGCGCGATGCCCCGCCGCGCGGTCTCCTGGTTGGCGACCAGATAGGAGGAGATCACCGCCTTGCCATGCCCGGGCCCCGCGGCATGGAAGACACCATAGGCAAAGGAGATCGCGAGCAGGGTCCAGACCGCCGAGCCGTCGGATTTGGCCCTGCGGATCGTCGAGGAGATCTCGAGGTAGAATTCGGATTGCCGGGCCAACAGCCATCCGACGATGCCGCCGACCTGCGGCTCCGGCGCGGGGCGCGGACCGCCGAACGGCGTCTGCGCCAGAAGCGCCTGGACCGCGCCATCGAAAGCGACGAACGCCAGGATCGCTGCGATACCGACCAGGAGACGCCGCTGCGGACCCGATACGAGAGCTGATTTCAAGGGCAATCCACCGTGATCTTGTTGGCGAACATCGCGCCGTAATTGGAACCGTCGCTGCTGGCAAACATCTGCTCGCCGAGCTTCTGGGCGTTCGCCGTGCCATCGTTCGGCCGTTGAAACTTCATCGCACAAGACGCCGGCGCCCCGACCAGCGTCACCGGATCCTTGTCGGCGAACGCGAAGTCGATGAAGAACGAGGCGTCGAACACTTCGAGCATGAGCTGCTTCGGCTTCACCGGCGCCTTCAAGGGCAAGGTGAAATGCAGGGTCAGGTGGGTGTCCTTGTAGTCGAGATAGTAGTCGACGGGGTCGACGAATTTCTCCTTCTTCCCGTCGGCCCGGGCGAAGGTGAAATAGGCATATTCCTTCAGGGATTCGGCGTTGGTCTGCGCCAGCGGCGCGAGCTCCTCGCGGGTATAGACGCCCTTGGTCTTGGTCTCGATGCCCTGCAGCGCATAGGCCGCGAACATGTCGTCAAAGGTCCAGGCATGGCGCACGCCGGTCAACGAGCCGTCGGCCGCGTAAACCAACTCGCTGGTCGCGGTAATCCAGACATGCGGGTGCGCATTCGCCGCGCCCGACGCAAGCATCAGCGTGCCCAGCAGCAGCAAAGGGGCCGTCAGGCGGCGCAAGATGCGGCTCATCTCAGGCCGCCTTCGGCGTTTGCAGCAGACCGCGACGACGGAGCAGCGCTTCGGGCTCCGGCTCGCGGCCGCGGAAGGCGATATAGGCCGCTTCCGGATCGACCGAACCGCCGGAGGAATAGATGTCGTCATGCAGCCGCCTGGCGACGGCGGGATCGAAGATATTGCCGGCCTCCTCAAACGCGCCGAAGGCGTCGGCATCCATCACCTCCGACCACATGTAGCTGTAATAGCCCGAGGCGTAGTGATCGCCGGAGAAGATATGTCCGAATTGCTGCGGCCGATGCCGCAGCGCGATCTCCTCGGGCATGCCGATCTTGTCCATTTCCGCCCGTTCGAACGCGCGCACGTCGCGCGCGGCTTCCGCCGGCTGGGTGTGGAACTCGAGATCGATCAGCGCCGAGGAGACGAACTCCACGGTGGCGAAGCCCTGGTTGAACTTGCGGGCCGCGAGGAAGCGGGCCAGCAGATCCTCCGGCAGCGGCTCGCCGGTCTGGTAGTGTTTCGCGAAGCGCTGCAGCACCTGCGGCTGCTCCTGCCAGTGCTCGTAAAGCTGCGACGGCAGCTCGACAAAATCAGTGAACACGCTAGTCCCGGACAGAGACGGATAGATTACGTTCGACAGCATGCCGTGCAGGCCGTGGCCGAATTCGTGGAACAGCGTCCGCGCGTCGTCGGGCGACAGCAGCGACGGCTGGCCTTCCGCGCCCTTGGGGAAGTTGCAGACATTGAGGATCAGCGGCACGACCTCGCCGTCGAGCTTCTGCTGGTCGCGCAGCGAGGTCATCCAGGCCCCCGAGCGCTTCGAGGACCGCGCGAAATAGTCGCCGTAGAACAGCGCCTTTTGGCGGCCAGCCGCGTCCTTGACCTCCCAGACCCGCACATCCGGATGCCACACCGGGATATCCCGGCGCTCGGCGAAGGAGAGGCCGAACAGGCGGCTGGCGCAATCGAACGCCGCCTCGATCATATGATCGAGCGCGAGATAGGGCTTGATCGCCGCGTCATCGAAACTGGCGCGGCGCTGCCGGAGCCGCTCGGCGTAGTAGCGCCAGTCCCAGGGCGCGAGCTTGAAATTGCCGCCCTCCTCGGTGATCAGCGCCTGCAGCTCATCGCGGTCGGCCAGCGCGCGGGCGCGGGCCGGCTTCCAGACCCGCTCCAGCAGGCTGCGCACGGCTTCCGGCGTCTTGGCCATCGAATCCTCGAGCCGGTAGGCGGCGTAGGTCGGATAGCCAAGGATCCTGGCGCTCTCCTCGCGCAGCTTGAGGATCTCCACGATGGTTGCGTTGTTATCATTGGCGTTGCCGTTGTCGCCGCGCGCGATGAAGGCCTTGAACACCTTCTCGCGCAGGTCGCGCCGCGCCGAACTCTTGAGGAATGGCTCGACGGCGGAGCGCGACGTGGTCACGATCGCCTTGCCGACGAGCCCGCGCTCCTCGGCTGCGGCCTTCGCGGCGGCGATGAAGCTGTCGGAGAGGCCGGCCCGATCGTCGTCGCCGAGTTCCATGATCCAGTCCTGCTCGTCGGCGAGCAGATGGTGGCTGAAGCCGGTGCCGAGATGGGCGAGCCGTTCGTTGATCTCGGCCATCCGCGTCTTCGCCTCCTCACCAAGGCCGGCGCCGGCGCGGTGGAAGCGGGTATAGGTGCGTTCCAGAAGCCGCAGCTCTTCGGAGGTCAGTGACAAATTCTCGCGGGTCTCGCGCAGCCGGGCGATGCGGCCGAACAGCACCGCATTCATCATGATCGGGTTCCAGTGCCGCGCCATCCGCAGCGACACCTCCTTGTCGATCTCGAGGATGGCGGGATTCGAATGCGCCGAGACGAGATCGTAAAACACGGCGGACACCCGGGTCAGCAGCTTGCCCGAGCGTTCCAGCGCCGTGATGGTGTTGGCGAAGTCCGGCGCCGACGGATCCTGTGTAATCGCGGTGATCTCGGCGGTGTGGTCGGCGAAGGCCCGCTCGAAGGCGGGGAGAAAATGCTCCGGCTTGATCGCATCAAAAGGAGGCGTCTCGCATGGAGTCTGCCAGGCCACGAGCAGCGGGTTTGCCTCGGTTTGCAGTGTCTCAGCCATCAGACATGACCCTTCATGATCGGTTCCGGTATGGTTGCCGCAGATATATCATCCCGAGGGCTTTTTTGGGCCTTTTGTGCTTGATGGAGGCGCACTTTTCAGAGAGATTGCCGCCCTTCATCAGGACCATGATCATGAGCTCACAGCCCGCACCGACCGCTCCCCGCCAGATCGTCTGGGGCAGTGTCGTCACCGTCATCTCCGCCGCGATCTTGATCGGCGCTGAAGTGTTCGGCGCGGCGTTTGCCGGCGGCTGGGCTCTCGCAATCCTGATCGGCCTGGACGAGACCGGCGCTCACATCCTGCAGGCGGTGCTGTTCGCGCTCGGCGTCCTGGTGATGGCGGCGTTCATCCGCGCCGCGCAGCGCGTAGAGCCCTTCACGACGCGCACGTAAATCGACGGGTTCAAGAAACCCGCGTGGCGCTTGATCTTTTGCACATCGCCGGGACCGCGCACCAGTCAGATCTCCTTAAGCAACCTTAACGACTGTTCAGATTTCTCCCGCGCGAGCGTGACTGCGTAAGAACACGTTAGGGAAATCTCGGATCAGTCTAAAAAAATTCTTGCGAAGCTAATTCAAAACGCTTATGTGCGTTCTTGCCCAATTTCGCACGTGCCTGTGGTCGTGTGTCAGTCGGTAGGTATCCGGACAAGAGGCCGGACAGCCGCCAAGGGGTGAAGAAGCCGAGGGTCGCTCAGATCGTTTGAGATCCGAGAGTCCAGCATCTCTCTCAAGAGGTGCCGTTGAAGGCCTCTGCACTCTCTTGCAACCGTGACTGGCAGCCGGAGGCGAACCGGCGCACCCCGCTCTCAACGGGGGACGCGACTTAAAGCAACGACGGATCGGGCTTTTTTGGTCTCTACCGGCATTCCACCGCCGGCGCGGGCTACTGAAAAGGCTTGTCCTTCATTGCCAGGTGTGCGGGCGGGATCAATCCCAACCAATCCACGGCAGCACAATTCGGTCTGACTCCAAGGCTGTGTCGCGCCTCCATCGCGCGGCAGGGTCGAGGCGCTCAGGTCCGGGAACATTTTGAACTGGCTCCCGTCGCTGGGGCCGT
>Ga0307507_10009346_pt1 | contig 13117 bp, 17 predicted proteins | sample 7_EM_MG_FD_207223 | JGI IMG/M metagenome (GOLD analysis project Ga0307507, IMG submission 207223) | Populus trichocarpa ectomycorrhiza microbial communities from riparian zone in the Pacific Northwest, United States - 7_EM | ecosystem: Host-associated > Plants > Roots > Unclassified | place...
ATTAAACCTGATTTACTTGGCTTTTCCAATTGTATGGGTTGCTTGACCGCTTGATCAAGAGGTTCACATCACATAATTATTAAGATCAAATTGCCACCCCGACCATGACATAGTGTCACCGCTCTTCTCATCAAGGGATCAAATAGCATTAAAATCTCCCAAAAAAATCCTCAGGATAGTCATTTAATCCAAACTACCCAACAGATCAACCTTCAAAACATTAGGATCCCAACACACCCAAATACAACCACCTAGTGATTGATCATAATTTAACAAGTAAAACCAATTCTAAAAAAGAAGTCTAGAAACACTATCTTTATTCACACCTCTCTAACCCGAGTTTCAACTAAGACAAAACAAGTTACCATATGCTTTTGTACAAGACAATAAAATGATGAATGTTTTAAGGGATCATTCAAACCTCTAATATTCCAACATCTGATAAACATAGAAAAAAAATAAGTGAATGCCGAAACCAACTACCAACACAAGATTACCTCGAATTGCCCCCTCCAAAGGAGCTTAACTTCTTCTTATTATTATTAGAACCCCCTGATCCCTTCTTCTTATCCTCAAGAGAATCTTTAGCTTTTCTTGCATGTTGGTTAACATTATCGATGCTAATCGAAAACAAAGGGAATTGATAGGAAGGGCTAGTTGCAGCTGAAGATTTAGGACAATCACTATCAGAAGCATTCTCCCCAACATCATTATCAACCTCCGCTTCCATACACTCCTCATAAATGGCCAAAGTACATTGGCAAGGTAATACGCTTGTTGTGCTCATGCAAATTGCTGGATCAACGTTCCTTTATGGCAAAGTATCACATCTACTCCTCTGGACGTTCCCAGTTCCTCTACTTGGACAATTCATGTCGCAATCTTTCTCTTCTTTGTTCAATACTTGTGTCCCTTCTCCTAACTAGAGCAACTAGACATAGTCTTTTGATTGTCTTTCTTCTTCTTCCCAACCTCCTGCCATTGAAATTTATTATGCAAGTTATACTATGAGGTATTGCCATAAACCCCCTTCTTCATCTTAGCCTCTCCCATCATTGAAGACTTATCATTATGATTAGCCGGACATGTAGCTAAGTTGTGATCGAATACATTGCAAGAACTGCACCTGAAAAGAAGCCATTCACACTCAGCTGAAACAGTAATTACCATTCCATTAGGAAGCATTGTAAATCAAATTCTTTAACTAGTAGTTTTGAAGCATCAATTTCAACATAAACTCTTGTATAACTTAGGCGTTTAGTAACATTAGCATGTAGTAACCCCTAGAACATTGGCAACATAACTCAGCCCTTTGTTAGTCCAATATTCCAACGGAACATGATGAAGCTGAATCCAAATAAGAATTCTGGACAAATCATCTTTGGAGAATTGCATGTTTGGTGTCTAACATCTAAGGACCAATTGTCTATTGACCATGTGCCATGGAGCTCGGTCCAGAATAGCAGTAGCATGATCAACAAAATCAAAGGTGAAGAGAAAGAAATCGTTATCTGATGACAACACTTCTAATAATCCAAGTGATCCTTAAATTCTGTTAGCTATAAAATTAACCACCGGGAATGGAAGTTTCTGACCTATAAAGGGCCCAACGATGGTGGATTGCCAAAGAGGACAACCTTCTTCAAAGACTTCAACTAGAGGACCTGCTATCACCTGATCAGATTCCAGCGAGGGAGGTAAGAAACATAAATTTCAGTTTGTTTGTAAAGTATGGCCAACTTTCACGTCCAAGTTGACCTCACCTAACAGCGTTTAAGAAGTTTAACTTGCACCCATTGGATTGCTTGGAGATAATAGGATGTAGACTAACAGGTGTGAAGGACACATTTTGCAAGGGATTTGCCATATTTTCCAATTCAAAATCTGAGCGTGACAACTCTGGATGTATGAAGGCAACTGGCATATTTCCTTCTTTGGCTATAAAGGTGGAGTGGACTCATTGCTTACCCATCTGTTGTTCTGAAACTTTCTTTTCTTGGACATTGACCAAACTAGCATTAATTGATTCCTCTACTTTCATCTTCCCCAAGAGGCATCTTGATTCCTTTACTTTCATCTAGTTCAACAACACATAACCGAGCGTGACCTTCAGTAGCAACTTTGATCTCATCAGAATATTGAGAAAATTTAGTATCATGGCCATGCAACATCTCCTGAAGTTGTATTCTCAGGTTGTGTCTAGTCAAAAGTTGACCATCCCTCGTTACATTCTGAATGGCTTTGTAGATAAATATTCTCCTAAATAATAGAGAAAATAATGAACGAAAATTTCCTTGAATTTTAGGAGAATATTTTATTGATTTAAGTCATTGTAGAATTAGAAAATCAACCCTAAAAAAATCAGATCTGATCTCAACATCTTAATTAACCTAAGCCAACTTTGGACTCCATGTGGCCAAAACCCATTTTCATTAAAAGGGACCAAACCAGACCCATAATACACTCTAAATAAACTTTTTTAATTGCCTAAAAAATCTCATGCATAGCTTGTCTTGATCTGACCGAGTTACCCACCAAAAGAATCTCAATCTGACCGAATGCTGAAAAACCCAAAGATGAACCATATATTGAACCGTATCAACAACCCAATCTCAAACACATAACCGAATGCTTATCATAAGGAATCCAAGGCTGAACTTGAACTGTATCATTATATGACCTAATTACCCACCAAAAGAATTGTGCGGAACCCATCATCCATAAAAACCTCAATCTGACCGAAGGCAACTCTAGGTAAAAACCCATCATGAAAAACTCAAGGCTGAACTATATACTGAACCGTATCAATAACCAATCTCAAACACATAACTGAATGCTTACTATAAGGAATCCAAGGCTAAACCTGAACTGTATCACACCATCATAAAAATCATCAACATCTTCAAATTCCTCATAATCAGCCCACCTTGGTCTTTTGGAGCTACTGCCATTGTTCGATTTCGGATCAGTCCCCACTTTACATCTTAGGTACTTGTATCAGCTTCATTACCACATTTCTCCACCTTGTCAAGTCTACACATGTTTCCCACCACAAAATTCACCCTCACCATCATCTTCACCAAGGCTTGAATTTGGAACTTTACATTCCCTAGAGAGGGGGTGGTGTGTTATTCTGTTCTGACATGATTATACTTGCAAAAACTGGTTAGTGGTATAAAACAATTTCTCACATTACTCGTGTTTCACTCAAAATTAGGTTTTTCACTCCAATAAACTCACTATGCCTTTTACTTCACAATTTCTTTCGGTTCTTTCAAAATTGAAAATCCTACTAATCAAAGTTAAAGGCTTTTACAACACATTCAAATTATGAGTATAGACTCAAGAATTAATAAATATACTGAAAATAAACAAAAACAAATCTACAATTATGATTTTGCGAGTACCAATGTAAATTCATACAAATTGTGGACGAAACGAAGACACGAAATAATTGTATAACTTGATGCAAATGAAAATTAATGAAGACACCTATTTGACTCCTAAATAACTCCAATATAATAGAAACAAGGTAATTCTGTCAAAACAAATAGTTGACAAACACATTTTATAACTTGACGCAAATCTAACCTGTTACATAATTTTAAAGCATCAATATTGAAACTAAGACCTAATGATATTAGAATGATCTCAAATTAAACATATAGTATCCTGATACCCAACAAACTAGAAATCTAAGTTTATAAGTTGTTATCTTGTCTAGGTATCAAAACCCTATGATCAGTTTGTGGAAGAATTAGACCCTGAATTGAAACCTCAAGAAAATGATATCGAAATAAGCCCAAATTTGATATATAGTGCAATTTTACCCCAGTAAATATATGCAATTTCAATTATTTCTAAGGTCTTCTGTAGGGTTCTCTATGAGTTATTTTTCTATGGTAGAACTGCAACAAGCTTTAAATAATATCCCTTTTTTTTTTACTTGTATGCTACTAATATCTTAGAGATAGTAACAAAATGAAATATTGATTTTTTTAACTAGTACGCCACAGACACAAAGAAGAAGAAGAAGAAGATTGATGCAACCACCGAAAACTTAATGAAACACTAGGAAAATGAAAATTTCATAAATATTTGACCTATTCTTGGATCTTATCTTCGATACCAATTAATGCAAACCTCGTGATCATGTGGTCGCGCAACCAACAATTAAGATTGAGATCTGATCCCGGAAAGCCGAAATAGGTCTAATAGGAGTGTGACATAATAGAAACTTGTCCCTGGGCACCAACACTATTGGCATGAAGTCGAATGATGCCACAAAGCCAGTTAATCTTTGATAACTGAGATTTTAGTTCGTTCAAGAACCAAAAAATGCAAAAATCTCTCACACATTAAACTAAAAAGTTTAGAAGTATTATTTATCAAATGTCCCAAAATTTAGGTTTAATGTTTCTGTCTTAGTCTTGGAACTAGGAGGACTAGTTTAGTAGTGACTTTTCTTTAAAAGTTTTGGGTTCTTGAGAATGGCTTAGATACGAACCTTTCAAACACGTGGTCAAGCATTTATAGTTTAGCCTCCACCTATGCCCACAGCTCCTTTCAATCCATAAAATATAAGGGCAAATAGGATGTCAACATGCTGCACATTTCTCATCTCCCCAACTAGCGTATTCGATAAGGATCCCCTGATGCGAACCTTGTGATCACATGGTCACGCGACCCACACGCAAAGACACCAATGCCCGGAAAGCCAAGTAAATCAGGTTTGATAGGAGTGTGACACAAAGATAACTTGTACCTAGGTACAACTTGTACCTAGGTACCAGCACTATTGAAAACAGAAACCCCCACCCAACGAATATTGATTCGCGAACGAGAAGTACAAGGATAACTTGTAGCTTTGATTTTCTATGGGCCGGAAATCTCTCCTTGGGCATATGCACCCAAACCCAATCGTTGGGCTGAAAGACAACATGTTTACGCCCCATATTAGCTTTGGTCGCATACACACAATTTCTCTTTTCAATTTATTATCGGACACTCTCATGCAGTGTCTTCTCCACTTGTGCTTTACGATTACCATCCAAACTAACCCTTTCATCAACAGGTAAAGGAATCAAATCCATGAGAGTTAAAGGGTTAAATCCATACATAATTTCAAATGGTGAAAATTCAGTAGTAGAATGCACACTACGATTAACAATTACAATAGCACCCAAAATCTATCTAGTACTATCTAGTACATCTTGACCGAACGGCTCATCGTTACAATCAATGTGCTGGGAGATAATGGCCTCGTAATTCTGTAATTCTCTTCTTCCTTCATGAACTAATCTGAATCTTGTTGTTTATGAGATTAGGTTGTTATTTCTGAGCTTAGGTTGCTTCTTGGACTCAATTTCTCTTCTTAGAATTTTGTTCTCTCTAGTATTTGTATGCTGCCATAATGTTTCTATGTTCTTCTGTGGAAAATGTTCCAATGGTTAGCTCTAACATTGAACAACACAATAAAGTTATGTCTGGACATATATTAAGATTAGAACTACAAGATATGTTGAATAGCCATGGGATGAGGATTTCTCAGTTTCAAGCTGATTCTCATGTTAGCATAGAGAAACACTCTAATGTCCAAGCTTCTAATGTTGTTCCAAAAATGAACCGTGTGTTGGGTTCTAAAGTTGATGAGTTGAAGGTAGGGTCTTAGTAACAAGAACAGCTAAGCCTTAGACCCAAATTGAATTTTTTAAATGCTGTGAAGGGTTCTGATGTTGATGACAATGAGGGTGGCAAGACCCTTGGTAATAATCCAGTTTGTAATCTGCACTTTGCTCCCCCTACAACAACGGATGGTCGTGTGACAGTAGCTCCTCCACTTGATGTGTTTGAAGATGGTTGTGAACTTTGGAAATCCACCCTAGTTGTTAATTCATTTTCTGGGTCAGAAATTACCGTATCCCGTTGTTAATTCTATTGCCAAAAGAATATGGGGCTTCTATGGTCTATCAGAAGTTTTATCTTCAGATAATGATTTCTTCCTCTTCACTTTTGATTCTGTTGATCGCGCCACTAATGTGCTGGAAAGAGCCCCATGGCACATGGCAAACAGGCCTTTGGTGCTTAAACGTTGGCAACCAAACATGCAGTTTTTGAAAGGAGATTTGGACAGAGTTCCGGTATGGGTTAGGCTGTATAATGTTCCTCTCGAGTATTGGAATATTAAGGGGTTGAGTTGTGTAGCGAGTGCTATTGGAGTTCCCCTTCATATCGATCATACTACATTGTTGTGTAAAAAGCTTAGTTATGCAAGAGTTTGCGTTGACATAGATGCTTCGAAGATGCTAGTTAAGGAATACGACCTTCGCTGTCCAAATAACCATTCATAACTATTTCAGCTGATTACGAATGGATACTGTCGAAGTGCAATAATTGTAATGTCTTTGGACACACCACAGCGATATGTGCTACTAATAACGTTGATAATCTTATAGTGGTGGCAGAGGGTAAGAGGAAAGTAGGAGTTGCGAACTCTAAATCTGCAGATAACAAGCAGAATTAGTTTCAATGGCAGGTAGTTGTTAAACGAAATAAGGGTTCTGTGAGTGGTAACACTGGTCCTTTGGCATATAAAGTGCGTAATTGTACTGAGAATGGTTGTTCAACATTTGGTATACATATGTCTGATTGTAAATGAATGATCATGCGGCATCAGATGTGCGCAATGATGATTGTTATGAAGATGAAAATCCTACCTCTCCTCTTGTTTTGAAGAGTTTACGAGGAGACATGAAGCAGGAGCAGGGGGATACAATTACTGCTTTAGATCAAGGTTTAGTCATCTCCAATACAACTGATTGTGCGACTGTGAACCAGGTTCTTTTTGTTAATAGTCATGAGCTGAATGTTGATTTTGATGCAATGGGAGGTGATACAGATGGGGAACGACCGATAAGGAGTTGACGTCACCGATCTTGACAAGTCCACAAACTCTGAATTCCAGAGAAAAGGAAACTGTTAATCAGTTAGCTATTAAGGCTAGAGACTCTCTAGAGAAAAAGAGAAGGGTTCAAAAGCCTCTTCAAAGAAGAATAAGAAATCTAGCTCCTTGTCGGGGGGCACGTCAAGGTAATCTTTGTGTTGCTGTTTGTAATCCTCTCTATTTTCCTATGATTATTGAATGTTGGAATGTTAGAGGTTTGAATGATCCTATAAAGCATTCAGAATTGCGTCAACTCATACATCAAGAGAGGATAGCTCCTTTTGGTTTGGTTGAAACTCGGGTTAGAGACAAGAATAAAGATAAAGTTTCTCAACTTCTTCTCCGTAATTGGTCCTTCTTGTATAATTATGATTTCTCTTGTCGTGGTCGTATTTGGGTTTGTTGGAATGCTGATGTGGTGAAGGTGGATGTCTTCGGAATGTCAGACCAGGCTATTCATGTTTCTGTCACTATATTAGCTACCAATATCTGTTTCAATGCTTCAATTATTTACGGAGACAATAATGCTTCCTTACGTGAGGCATTATGGTCTGATACAATGAGTCGTAGTGAAGGATGGGAGTCAACCCCATGGATTTTTATGGGCGATTTTAATGCTATCCGCAACCAGTCAGACAGGTTAGGAGGGTCTTCTACGTGGGCTGGTACTATGGACAGATTGAAAACATGTATTCGAGAAGCGAAAGTAGATGATCTTCGGTATTCAGGTATGTATTATACTTGGTCGAACCAATGTCATGAGAATCTGATTATGCGGAAACTAGATAGAGTGCTTGTCAATGAGAAGTGGAATCTGAACTTCCCATTGTCGGAAGCGAGATTTTTGCCTTCGGGTATGTCAGACCATTCTCCTATGGTGGTAAAGGTTACTGGCAATGATCAGAACATAAAGAAACCATTCACATTCTTCGATATGTGGATGGATCATGACGAGTTCATGCCCTTGGTGAAGAAGGTATTGGATCAGATTTCGGGGGGTTGTCCAATGTATCAGCTGTGTTGCAAACTAAGAAAGCTAAAGCAGGAATTGAAACTTTTCAATATGACTTACTTCTCCAACATTTTAGATAGAGTCAAAGATGCAAAAAACGAAATGGATAAGGCTCAACAGGCTCTACATACAGCGCAGGAGAATCCAACTTTGTGCATGCGAGAAAGGGATGCTGTTCGTAACTACGCTTCTATCGTCAGGGCTGAAGAGAGTTTTTTCAAACAGAAGGCAAGGATACAATGGCTTAGCTTGGGGGATCAGAATACTAGCTACTTTCACAAATCAGTAAATGGAAGACAAAATAGAAATAAGCTTCTCTCACTTACAAGGGAGGATGGAGAGGTTGTCGAAGTACACGAGGTAGTCAAATCAGAAGTAATTGCGTCCTTCCAGCGTGTGTTAGGAGTGGATCAGATGCTTAGGGTTCTGAACGAGGAAGTGGTGAAATCGGCAATTAACTTGAAACTGTCTTCGACGCAACAACATGTACTAGCACAAGATGTAACAAGGGAGGAGATTAAGCATGCTATGTTTAGTTTGAAGAACAACAAAGCCCCTGGTCCGGATGGCTTCAATGCAGGTTTCTTCAAAAGAATGTGGCACATAGTTGGGGAAGATGTAAACAACGTTGTTAGCTCCTTCTTTCAGACTTGTAGAATGCTTAAAGAAATGAATGCTACATCCATTTCCCTTATTCCTAAAGTTGCTAATCCTAGGAGGTTGACAGATTTTTGTCCTATATCTTGCTGCAATACAGTGTACAAATGCATCGCTAAGATTCTAGCTGGGAGAATCAAAGCTATTTTGCCATCCTTAGTAGGTCCGTATCAGACTGCTTTTATCTCTGGACGGAGAATCAACGACAACATTCTTTTGTCTCAGGAACTTATGAAAGGCTATCATAAATCTACGGGACCTGGGCGTTGTGCTATGAAAGTTGATCTGATGAAGGCTTATGACTCGGTTCGGTGGGATTTCGTTGACGCTACGTTAATAAAAATGGGATTCCCTACAACAGTCATTGATTGGATCATGGTTTGTGTTACATCATGTCAATTCTCTATCAACGTTAATGGTGAGCTTGCAGGTTACTTTCAAGGGGGGGGAGGGCTGAGACAAGGTGATCCACTATCTCCATATTTGTTTGTCCTATGTATGGAAATCCTATCAGGGCTATTCTGCAAGATGAGTGCTAACCAAAAATTCAAGTTCCACTGGAGATGCAAGAAGGAAAAAATTTCTCATATTTGTTTTGCTGACGACTTGATGATTTTTAGCAAAGGGGATGTAAACTCAATTTGTATGATCAGAACTGTGCTCACAAAGTTTCAAGATCTATCAGGTCTGTACCCAAATCCAAACAAAAGTGACATCTTCTTGAGCGGTGCGTTAAATACTGGGAGGGAACAAATTATTCGTATTCTTGGGTTTAGAAAGGGGGAGCTCCCTATGAAATATTTGGGAGTGCCTCTTATCTCGTCCAGACTAAAGGCTGTTTATTGTAAGGGCCTCGTGGATCAAATCACCTCTAAAGTTCGACATGGGACGGGTACAACTGATTAACTCAGTTTTATTTTCCATCCAGGTCTATTGGGCATCTCTCTTCCTCTTACCTGGGCAAGTAATTAAAAATGTCAAGCAAATTATGACATCCTTTCTTTGGTCAGGTTCAGATATGAGAATTACTCGGGCTAAAGTGGCTTGGGATCAGGTATGTCTTCCAAAAAATGAGGGGGGGCTAGGAATAAAAAGGTTAATAGAATGGAACAAGATTGCCTTGTTGAAACACATTTGGAACCTGTGCAATGACTCAGATGGCTCAATCTGGTCTACTTGGATCAGATCCAATCTGCTGCGAGATAGGAATTTCTGGACAATCAAGATGCCAGAGAATTGCTCTTGGGCTTAGGGAAAGATTCTAAAGCTCAGATCCTTAGCATGGCCGAAGATGAAGTACATCATAGGAGATGGCATGACAACCTCTCTATGGTTTGACAATTGGCATCCTCACAGCCCACTCGCGGATTCTTACGGTGAAAGATTCATCTATGATTCAGGTATGGAAAAGAACGTGAAGGTGAATGTGTTGATTCATAACTTAGAATGGAAAATTCTTACCACCCAAGCTATTGGCTGGCACCCCATTGTAGATGGGGCAAAAGGATGAGATTGTTTGGTTGGATTCGCCACATCACAGATTCTCGGTCAAAGTAGCTTGGGAGCAGCTAAGAATTCATCATCGAATGGTTGCATGGCATGACATTCTGTGGTTCAAGAATGCTCTTCCTAGACATTCGTTTCTTCTATGGATGGCTGTCCAACAGAAACTCACAACTCAAGATAGACTTCATCGGTTTGGTATACATGGTCCCAATAGATGCTCACTCTGTCTCCGCAACAATGAAGATCACAACCACTTGTTCTTTGAATGCTCCTATACTAAAGCGATCTGGTGGGATGTTTGTGACAGATGCGACATTCCAAGAATGATAAAAGGCTGGGATGAATGGATTCGATGGGCCACTGTCACTTGGCATGGCAAGAGTTTCATCAATTTTTCTCGTAAATTGAGTTTCGCAGCTACAGTGTATCATGTATGGCAAGAACGGAATGCAAGGATCTTTGCAGGCATGTCTAGATCTTCAAATTTGGTCTTTAATCAAATCGAATGTATTATTCGTGATAAGCTTGATTTGATGAGGAACGTCCTACCAATAGATGAAAACAAAAGGATCCAAAGAGCTTGGAGGGTTAATAACATAGATTCTTAATTTGATAGTTAGCTGGTTGTATTGGTTTCGAGGTCTCAGTTTTCTGTTCGGTGGCTAGCCTGTAGCCATCTGATGTTTTATGTTTCTGTTATCATTGTAAATCTGGGGTATGCCCCTTATAATCTTTGTATCTTCTTCTTTTAATACATACGTCAACTTACTAAAAAAAAGTCTTTAACATTGCATAGTCCAACTTGGACATCTTTGGGCAATTGTACTTGTTAAATTTTTCCAGGTCATCCAAACACGGATACCCTTTACGAATTGATTCTTATTGATCATTCCCAAGCGTCCCAATGTGGACACCATTATTGATCACTTCTCGGCAATCCCAATGCAATTGTCATTAGCCGAAGCTAATCTTATTAATCATTCCCGGCAGTCCCAACACAGATACCATTAGTCAAGGCTAATTTTATAATTCATTTCCTGGCAAATTCTCCACGGATGCCATTAGCCGAAGCTAATCTCATATTTACTTTCCCGACAAATCTTATCATGGATGCCATTAGCCGAGGCTAATTTCATAATTCATTCCCTGACCATCCTATCACGGATGCCATTAACCAAAGCTAATCTTATAAATATACCAATCCTTACTTGCAATGAGCATAATATATTTGTAATTGCATTCCTATTAAGAATTAAATTGCATAAGTGTGAAAGGAAGGAAAACTACGCACCTGCTCCACCTGTCTCGTGACCTCCTCTAACAGAAGATCCATTCCTGGTCGCTTCTCCTGAATCACAAGGAAATCTTTGGTCATGTTTCCTTCAAGCCAAATGTTATAGCAACTCCATATTCATTCATTATACATATGGTGCTTTCCATGCATGTTTATTTTCTCATCATAACATACAAATACATATCAAGTATATTTTCAAGGTTGGGTACATCAACATGCAGGTGTCCACACGACTCAGTTTCTGTCAACGAAAATCAATGTCCTATGACTCAGTTTTGCATCAACAAAATTCAGTGTCCTACGACTCAGAACCAGAATCTCATAACTCCAAATAAAGAAAACTTTATGTCAATTGAAAGGTAACACATATATTCAAAATCTCATGAAGGACCATCCGTCATAATATGTCAAACTAAATCTAAACCCGAACTAGAAGTTAGATAATAAATTTGTCCAGTAAGTTCCAGCCTGACCTCCTCTCGGTATTTTTCCCATCTTTGGAGTTCTATAACTCCAATGGGGGTAAGACTAATGCTGAAAGTTAGCCAATTCATTTATCTACAACCTTTATCTGAAAATGTGTGGCAAATTCCTTCATCTTCGATGTCTAATATTAGTGGGAGTTCTGACCAATGAAATTGTCATATTACAAGCGTTTTGACCTTTCAACAGTGTTTTACCTATTTCTGGAGTTCTGTAACTCCTATTGCGACAAGACCAGTGCCAAACATTAGATAATTCACTTATCTATAACTTTTATATGAAACTATGCAGCAATTTCCTTCATCTTTAATGTCTAATATTAGTGGGAGTCCTGACCGATGAAACTGCCCTGTTATGAGCAGTTTGACCTTTCAACGGTGTTTTACCTATATCTAGAGTTCTATAACTCCAATTAAGACAAGACTAGTTCCAAACATTAGCTAATTCATTTATCTATAACTTTTATATGAAAATGTGCAGCAATTTTCTTCATCTTCAATGTCTAATATTAGTGGGAGTCCTGACCAATGAACTGTCCTGTTCTGAATTCGTATAGTTAACCACCAATTTATCACCTCTTAAGAACTTTTAACGTCTTATGACTCCATTACATACAAAATCTAACAGGGTCTAGCAATTCAATTATATTCCTCATCAAAACATCAATTCCATCTTTGACTTCCATGCTAGTAGTATTTCACACAATCTCAAGAATCAACACAAGTACTCAATGTAGTTTAAGAAGATGAAAAGAGGTATTCAAAAATAGTTATACTTACCATATTATTCATCAATTCACATCATGGAGTATAAAGCATTGACATAGTAGCATAAAACAACATTGAAAGACTCCCCTAAGTTTTCTCCCCTAGGCCTAAACATATGGTTTTGATTCCTTCCACTTTTATTCATGCAATTCTTCACATTTACTTGCATAGATTGTATGTCAACATGAATCACCACACATTCATTCCACAAGCTAACATTTAATTTGATTCATGTACTTGAGCACTTGTGAACAATGTTAACATCATAGAATTTTCTTTCAGTTTTAGCCCATGTATTTATCTTAGAACACTAATTCAAGGCCACTAGTTGTTTAAATTTACCATAATCCTATATTCTTCTTTGCCCCTCTCTTGGCTGGACCTAGTTTAGGAATTCTTCCTTGGCATACTCATTCATTTTTTCTTTCTATACAATTTGAAATTACTCTTTCCTT
>Ga0307507_10009347_pt1 | contig 13115 bp, 12 predicted proteins | sample 7_EM_MG_FD_207223 | JGI IMG/M metagenome (GOLD analysis project Ga0307507, IMG submission 207223) | Populus trichocarpa ectomycorrhiza microbial communities from riparian zone in the Pacific Northwest, United States - 7_EM | ecosystem: Host-associated > Plants > Roots > Unclassified | place...
CCACCGTCGTTCGACGTGTGCCTCCCCTGCGATGCAGGCATCTCAGGGGGATTCTCTGGGTGTTTTTCGGGGTTCTTTTTGGTTGGTTTTGGTCTTTTTGGGCCGGGTGCAGCAAGAGCTCCTTGTATCAGTATAACGTATATAAATTTTATGTTATTATATAAAGGGGTTAAAAAGTTATTGTATTTTTGGTGGGGTAAAAAAGCGTGCATTTGGTGAGGCCGTGCATTTGGTGATACGCACGGTTATGATATCCTCAGTGCCCCGACGCTGACGAGTTTCGACATAGGATGGAGATGAGAAGGTATGATCCTGCATGTGGGTGTCAAAAAAACCTTGACAAAGCAGTTCCGTTGCAGGTGTCGGTAGGACTTTTGAACCACGGGGATATTGCTTTCATCCTGATTTCACGAATTCGGGTTTGTAGGACCTATCCTATAAGTCTTTATCGGACAGTTTTGAGAGTTACTCGCCACTCAAATATCTCACGGATTCGTGTAGCCTCCCGCGGTAAATACTCCTTAGTGGTGATTTGTTTAGAAAAGGAAGGGGCGGTTCAATAGGTCCACGCTTAGGGAAGGATTAATCTCTTAGGCCGCCCTTTGATAGTATCGCGCAGAGCAGAAATCATAGGATGCGGTATGTCTCCCTTTACTTCATCTTAACCCCGGATACGAATAGGTCGTTAGCCATTTACGATGGCATCTGGGGTGAACTAAGCTTTCGAGGTGAAAGAAATTATTTATCGTCTTGTGCGAGTTAAGATAATCTAGGTTTTAAACCGAACATTAAGAGAGCGTATGCGGTAACCGATACAGTTGTAACATAGGCCACTATACCATGCTCTGATAAAGTAAGTATGCTTGACGTCGAAATGATCACGCAAAGACGAACCCAATTTCAACAGGACTAACATCTGCTAATTATCATAGTTTATAGACTAGGCTAGGTTACCAGAAAAGCTGACTGGGAAAGGCCTTTTCGAACGGAAGAACGAGCAGGGTACATTAACAAAGATGGGTACAGGAACGGAAAGGCAGAAAACCAAGCTATTTTACATGCACGAGTCCTAAAAGACACCAAAAATTGTAGCCCCAATTAACAGAAATGTGAGTTCAGTCCTCACAACTAGCTGGCCTCAAGACAATTTCGCCATCCCCCACCCAATTACCGAGTACACCCCTGGAAACCACCTGGAGAACCTCCAGTGCTTCCTGTAGCAAGGCCGTTATTTTACACGCTATTATACATATCTAGAAGAGAACGGTTCGGAAAGGGACGATCCGGAAAGGGACGGTCCGGAAAGAGATAATCCACCGAGGAACGTATTAAGGGGGGCAAAAATCCGAGTATGAGCCGCCTCAGAAAGGTACTCTAAAAAATCGCCAATCGTAAATTATGATAAAATTCGAGTTGTAACTCGTCAGTCCCGAATCAGCTGTTCCAAAACTCCTCACTTTGCCGGAAAAGCTTTAGGATAGCAATCAACCATGGTTTTGGTTGTGTCCGCTGCCGTTTCCGTTCGCCTGTCCATTGGAACCTTCCGCCAACTCACTGAGAACCCCGTTCATCGAGATTCCGTCCTCGTAGCCCATGTAGCCCGACATATCTGCCCAATCCCATTCAAGAGTCATCGGCATCTTCCAAAGATCCTGAGGTACAAACGGGTGTTGGAACGTCCCCATATCAAGAGGATCGTGAATTGTGCCAATAGGATTGATTCCGTTACTCATGCCTCCATTCATGTTGGCGTCGATATTGCCATTGGGCGGGGGATTAACTCCGTAAGCCATATCGGGGAGACCAGCCGTGGTCGTTGATAGCATCTGGTTAGTCGTGGCTGGCGACGAGAAGTTCGCGAGTAGGTTCGGCGCGTTTTGAAGATTTGCGTGTGTGAAGCCTGGGGAGAAAGGAAATTGCTGTAAAGTTAAGAAAGGTCAATGGTTAACTTTAACTCCCTAAAGGTAAAGATCTGTGTATTCATGAGGGGTTGAGTGCAAGCACCCAGACCCGGGGGGCTTTAGGTGTTGGATGTACATATCAAATTTACTCACTGGATCCCCAAAGTTGCCCGTAAAGTCAGGAGTGAAGCCGCCCTGCATGTTCAATGGGACAGGAGTCTGCGGAGCGGTTTGTTGCTGTTGGTTAGCTTGTCCGTTCCGTGATGCGTGGGCCTGCGCTTGGCGAGCCGCCTGGTACTCGGGAGATAATATTTGCTGCGCGGTAGCCTCGATGGCGGCTTCATGTTCATCGTTTTGTTGCTTACGCTTTCGTCTTGACGAATTCTCTTTTTCGGCCTTGTCAAGCACTATCTTGGCGATCCGCTCAAACTCTGCGCATACGCTCAGCATGCGTCGGACGCTGCCGTTCTCTTCATCAGTGCATAACAATCCGAGGAAACTAACGACTAGATTCATTAGCTTCAGGTCTGACCGTGCTCGACTGTCTTGTGGATTCTGTAGAATATTGGCGAACAGCGTCACTAGCGCTGACACTGGGTAGTATATGATCAGCCTGCACATTTAGTTAGCGAGATTCACTACTTTTAGACACAATCACTTACCAGACACACGCATAATCGCCTTTTGGAATATACTTGATGAGGTGGATTGAGGCACGCGCTGCCTGAACGCATAGTGCAGCTGACGAAAACACTCTCGGGTTCAGAGGCCGGGCGTTCAAACCTTGGATTGCGAAGTTTGACAGCCGACTGGTCCAATACCCATGATGAACGCTCATGCGATGAATGGTTGTGAGGCAGTTATAGTATGCAAAGTGTAAAACAACGACATGGAGGATTAAAGGAGTATGTGAGGCCTGAATCTCGTGTTCGGGCCGAAAATCGATCGGGATACCATCTTTCCACGCCTCCAACTCACGGTCAAGCTCGCCGATTGTGTTAAGGAGTTCACCATCGGACTGTTTTGACGCTTTTACCGAATAGAGTTGCTTGTAAACCTTGCTCTCAATACAAGCAAAGGTACAAAAGAGGCGGAAAAGGTTCACCTTTCCCTTGCCATCAGCAAGAGGGATGTTCCCAATGTTGTCTGGTGGGTCTTCGCTGGGAAGGTCTACGTTCATATCATCATCGTCTTGGATCGGAGGACGTCCAGAACGAAGGCATATACTATATGCATGTCAGAAAGTCACGCGTGTAGTGATCAACCGGGAGACTCACTCTCTATCCAACATGTATGCGATCCAGAACACTCTCTTGCGCTGCTCGATTTCGGGTGGATTTAGATTAAATCCCGATCCACGTTTATGAAGACCGATGCTGTGGGACAAGCGAATAGCGGCTGCTACAAAAAAGAATGACGGCTGAGGATTAGGAGTGCCCTGCAGGAAAAGAGCCTGGAAAATTGTTAATAGGTTTGGATCGAAAAGCGAAGCAGCGCTTTTTATACCATGCCAAGTAGAGCTTGCACACTGAGTAAGTCCGTGTTACGCATCGTGAGCTCAGTTTGTACAGCCAAAGCATTCTTAAGGTAGCCCCAGGCTTTCTGATCCTCCTCTTGTGGGACTAGATTACTCATGACACGGAGTCTGTGTGCAATGGCAAGGGCGACGTTCAGGCTCGCCCACCAACCTGATCCTTCGTAGGGATCCCGAGAATAATGTTTATCGACAAGATGCATGAACGTCGGTTCATGAAATAGCGGGAACATACAGTTGAAGTTCACGAAATAGTCTTCCAGTAAAGATAGGGCCTCGGCTTTGGGCGGAAGTTGCTTAAAAACACGACGAGAGAAAATGTCTTGAAAGACGTCTGGTTTCCAGTGTACCCACCTGTTGTCGTCCATAGCTGCAGTGGAGATCATTTCCTGGAAGGAAGCATCCCCGGTCTTTTCGTTTACCCATTGGATGCCTTTAGGAGAGAATATCGAGAAACCCGATGAGGAGCCTGCAAATCACAGTTAGCCACTGTATTCCCACAGTGGACATAAACATTTTCCAGTGCGCGTACCGATATAGCGAGTCTCGCCACAGTTGTTTGTCACCAAGGAGCACATCATCTCAGCTAGGTGCTCGTCTTCACCTTCACTTCCAGCCGTCTTGGGGGGTTCTGGAGAGGCCATAGCACTAGCGGGACTGGGTAGACCTGGTTTATTTGGTGTGCTCCTAAGGGAATTTATGCCATTCTGACGAGAAGTCGGGCTCTGGGCGTCTGAGCCTCTCGATTGATCTGGTGTTTCGTTGGAATGATTTGTGGCGGTCTTGTCAGCAAGCCGCTTTTCGAGAGTTCCAAGGTCGGTACGTCCATCGTCGTCCTCTGGAAGTATGCCGGACAACCGAATTAGAGATTCCATACGCGCAAGGCGGTTCTCAAGGCCTTCGATATATTTGGCTCTAATATTATGTCAGCTCTAGCCTGTAAAGTGAAGTTGGAGACATATACCCTTTAGGGGGCTGGCGCTTCTTCTCTACCTGTGTAAAGATACACTCTGTCTTATAATTCTGGCAATGCGTACAGGCTGGAAGTTTGCCGTCACACTTGATTTTTTTCTTTCGACACATATCGCATGCCTGTATACTCGGGTTAGCAATAGTAGCTCGGTGTGTCGTAGACAGCATACCCTCGCAATACGACGTCGTTTTGGGTCTCCTTGCTCGCCATCGTTCTCTACAGACCCATCGTCGTTGGTGAAAATAGGCCCGGGTAGGGTTGGCGGGATTGGAGAACCACTTGCGCTGATATTACCGAAGATTCTCGGTGGCGGGTTGGATAGCGGAGGCGGCTGGGTGTAGAAGCTCTGGCCGCCGTTGTGCGGGTTGGGAGAAGTATCCATGCTGGAGAGTCTCATGCGACAGGTGGTGTTCAGGTGGTGCAACTGAGTAGCCGTTTCTTTGTTTTGTGGATGGTGGTGGTGGTGGCGTTGTTGCGGCGATAGGCAATGACAAGCGGTCAAAGTATTTTGGTTGGACGTGGGGCAGCGCGGAGTCGAGTCGGTGACGTCCTGAACGCCTCCCGGTATGCTGTTGTTTAATGCAAGGCTGGACGAGTGTCGCAGGCACCCTTTATTGCTTTGCGAGGTAGACTGGCAGGACCCTTTTGCAGGCGAGAATAAAGGTAGCTAAAGCAGCTCCAGCACCAAGACAGAGGGTCGAGGACATCAGGGATCATGTCAGGGTCCCCGAGCTCTGTGACAACCGCTGCACTGGCACGCACAGCAATAATAATCCCGCTGCTGTGCTCCTCCAACCCGCTGTTGCTGCGCCTGTCCCTTCCCCTGGTAAAATGGGTCCAACGGTTATCGATAGGAGCAAGCCAATAGAATCAGTAAGATCAAGGCTCCATAATTGTACGCGTACTGTGATTCTGGTGTTGGCGCATGGTCCAACTCTCGTAGAACCCTCCCATGAAGGGATATCGACTCCCTCTCTCCAACGCATACATACAATCACCGCTAGATTGCAAACCAGACAGTTAGGTAGGCGCTCTGCTGCTGCTCGATCCTTTTCGCATCGCCCCTCTCCTCCCCACACCTCCTCAGCGCATCAAAGAAAGCGTCTTCTGGCCACGAGGGGACGCCCGGGTGCGCCCTGTATAAACGCCATCTGTACCACCATAGCACGTTTCGTAATAATCGCTGCTAAGCCACCTCCGTTGAATCATCGCCCATATCGCACACAAGTCTGCGGAACGGACCCCCCTTAACTCTAACTCAGTGTCAACCTTCTGGAACCCTTGCATGAAGCGAACGCCTGCAGCATCGCTAACGTCCACGTGCAGATCTTCCGTAGACACCGTCTTCTAGAACTGTTACGCCAATGGCTGCACCAAAGCCTATGACGGCTGCCGAGCTGATTTTACACCCAGAATACACTCACATAACGTGGGATCTGCAGCCAGCCGAGGAGGGGAAAGCCGCCGTTGCAATCGGCAGAGGTGGGCCCATCAATATTGCCTATGAGATCCATGGTCATGGAAATCGACACCTTGTGGTGCGTTATGTCTCTTTCGTTCTGCGATAAAAGGGAGATAAGGGGGGAAACAGGCTTAACGAACAACCTGGTATTCTCCGCAGGCAAGAATTTGTAATGATTGGAAGTCTCTGTGCCATTTAGAGGAGTCCCTTATCCCTTCGCCCGTCGGCGTCCAACGCCAAGGCCGCACAGACGCCATTACCGTGATGGCAGCTGCACGTAAACATATCCAATTGGCTAGATTCTTATCGATAACGTTGGACACAACTCGACGGGCGAAGGGATACCAAACGTCTTCTCCTGTTACTTGGCCCTCGGACTGCTCGGATGCTCCAACCACCACTTGCAGTCACGTTTTATTTCTTACTCAATTACCCCTGAATACACTCGGTTCTTTCTCTACATCATTACTTCTATTCATACCACTCAATTGGAGTCCCTGACGAACTAAGGCGCCTCGCTATAGTATCCCCCGACCCCTGGATGTGCAAATCAGCAACATAAAAGGCAACCTCTATACTGCGGCCTTCCTCAACGCACCAGACTGCACTGAGTACACTGTCCAACCCTTCCCCACAAATGGCGACCGTTTTGCCGCTACGGAAGTCTCCAAACGGACAAACCCGGTCTATTTCACACGGCATGGCTTCATTGCGCAAGCCATCGCAGCCGGCTGGCACTACAAATCGCCCACTCAGCTGAAGCAGATCGCGGAAAGGGTAGGGAGAAGACGTATCATGTGTGTACACGGGAGCGAGGATAGGATGATTACGTTTCCGCATGCGGGAGTACTTTGGGAGGGCCTAAATGGAGGCACAGAGGAGGGGGATGATAGCGGGGTAGAGAAGCATTTCGTGATGGGCCAGGGTCACGTCATTCCGGTTGAGATGAGGAAAGAATTTATGGGGTGGTTGGAAGGTTTGATTGAGAGGGCGGAGGAGCTTAACAAGAGTTCATCATGAGCTCGACTGAATTGGATTGGTTTGTAGCATATATGGAGCACTTGGTCTTATGAGGGATTGGTCAGATGTCGCTCGATTACAATAAAATTTAGTAAATACTGGATTCGTGACGCTAATGCATGCTTATAGATATTCGTATCTCAGGAGCACTCATCTAGCCGAATTATGCTCCGTATTTGTCTCTTGCACTGCATTTCTCGCTGGTCAGGGGTAAATGTATATTTAACAATCACCCACAACTGCTAGCTGAGAACTACTCGGGCCCCGTCGGGTGTTTTCAACATACTGCTGCGCAGCTGTAACGGGACTAGCCCAGTTACAGTAGGAATGTCTCGGTGAAACACTCGATAGATGAATTCCAACGCTTTAATTAAATTCTGCCAAATTCTGCCAAGTTAATCGAATTCTGCCAAATTCCGCCAACTTAATTAATTTCCACCAGTCTCCACCAAATTCCACTAATATAATGGAATTTGGTCAAAACCTGTTAAAATCCACATAGGCTTATACCCACGCGTCTGCTGCTAAGACCACAAATATTTAGTTATAAGTTTCCTATATTCCTTTCTCTTCTTTACGCAACGTCTTGTACTCTGCAAGAGCTATATACCCTTAGATTTAGATATAATTTATATTATTCCTTTAAATCTTCCCCAAAGCCTCTTCGCGCCCTTATATTATATTACGTTAAAACAACTATTATTAAAATAGCAAACGAACCCAAATCCCTTTTAATAACTATAAGTATTATAACCCTAGTTAGGGAACAGTTAACCATAATACAACAGTTCTTTACGGACACCTTAGCTTAGTAGCGGGCTGCACTAGAAGCCCAGCACTAGTAATTAATAGAAGCACTCCATAAAGAACTCCGTAATATTAAGGTATTTACGCTATAGACCCTAATAGCAACACCTATAAATAAAATTGAAATAATGGTACCTAAACCTAACGCGTTAAATACAAATACTAAACTAGTAATAGTAGCTTAACCTACACCTATAGCAAACCCAATACCTACTATAAAATCCAAAAAGCTCCCTAATACTCCAATGTTTAATAGAAACTAAAATAACCTATATCCCTTTATAACCAAGCTCCGTCTTAAACTCTTAATAAACTACAATTAATACCCCACTAAGGCTAGCAAGGTTAGCTATGGAATATCTTATTTAAGCAAGGACGCTGTATAAACTATAGATCCATTCTTCCACAACAGCACTTTTATTAATTTTAAAACCTTTATCTCTCTGCTAGAACGAATATATAATAACGCTAGCTGCGAATACACAGCTATTACCAAACTTAAAAACCTACAACAATGGAACCAAGACTTCACTAGCTTCTTTTTGGAATTTTTAGGCCTTATTAGCGAACTAGATTGGAATAAAGCCGCTAGAGTTGCTGCCCTTTAACAAGCTATTTTAGATAATATTAGAGCCTAGTTAATAGGTAAAGAACTGCTAAAAAACCTATCTAAATTTACTATAATATATTAACAAATTAACGAAGACCTTTAATATAATAAATAGACTCGTTCTCTAAAGTTAACCATACCTTGCGTTTAAAATTCCTCAAAACCGGTATATGCTCTAAGGCGCAATCCTTCTCCGAGACCTAAAAGCCCTATATATAACTTTATGGACCTCAATGCTACCCAATCCTATATACCATTAGGAACTAACAAACGAAGAACACAAGCCATAAATAGAGAATGTTTTAGATATAGTAAAAAAGGATATATTTAAAAACATTGCCAAACTTACCCTTTTAAAAAAGTCTACCATAGTTCCTCCCAATCCTTAAGTTGTACCTAATCCTTAAATCATACCCGTTCTTCGAGCCATACTTATTCCTTAAATTGTACCCGCGCTATAAATCATACTTAGACATTATAAAGCACCTTGCCTTTAGTTAACTTAGAAAACGAATCGTCCTAGGGCCAAGTCGCGCCTTAGAATAAAAAGTGGAAGAGTATAAGTGTTTAGGCTCTTTTAGCGCTAATACACAATATAACTCCCTTAATATACTCGGCGAAATTTAAATACTTAGAAAATGGAAGGAAGTATAAATCCTTATAGATAGCGGAGCCACTAGCATAGGCTTTATTAATACAAACTACGCGAAAACTTAATGCCTAAATTTAAAGAAACTTAATAAGTCTTAAGGCCTATAAGGCTTTAATAGCAAACCCTTAATATATAGCGAAATAACGCACTACGCTCTTATAAAATTGCGGATAGGTAAATACCTTAAATACATTTCCCTGTTTATAACACCCTTAAAGCACTATAAGATAATACTTAGATATAGATAGCTGAAACGACATAACCCTTTAATTAGCTGGGTTAAAGAAATACTAAAGTTCCATATAACCTACTGCTAAAGTTATTACTTAAAAAACCATTTGCCCTACAAACATGTATATAACTATTTGAATTTAACATAATATAAATTACCCTTGCTACGAACCTTAAGCCAATATAATAAATCTATAACTGCTAATTATAGTAAAGAATATAAAGATATTATATTAAACCCTTTTAAAATCCGTATAATATAGGCCGCGCCTTTTATCTTATTAGTAAAAAGATAAGATTATAAAATCTTTACTATAACTATAGAAGATATTAAGAAAGCACTAGAACCAAAATAGTATCCTAATCCTTAACCTTTTGTACCTAAAGAGTACCACGACCTGATTAATAAGTTTAAAAAATGATTTATAGACCAACTAGCCCCGTACTAAGAGAAGTACGATTTTAAGATAGAACTTAAGCCTAGCACAACACTAAAGTTCGGTCCGCTATATGGCATGTTATAAGAAGAACTACTTATAATGCAATAATACCTTAACAAGTATCTAGAAAAAGGATTTATTCGCCCTAGTTAATCTCCATTTGCCTTACCTGTACTATTTATTAAAAAGCTAGGAGGAGGCTTAAGATTCTATATTAATTATTAAGCTTTAAATGTAATTACGATTTAAAACTAATATCTAATTCCCTTAATTTAAGAGATGCTTAACTAATTGGCAAAGGTATAGTACTTTACAAAGCTTAATATAATCGCTGCCTTTAATAAAATTCGTATATATAAGGGAGATAAGAAGTATACAGCCTTTTATATATAATGGGGACTCTTTAAATACCTAGTAATGCTATTTGGCGTAAAGAACGGTTTTAGTACATTTTAGTAATATATTAATAATACACTTTGTGAATTTCTTAATGTATTTGTTACTGCGTATATTAATAATATTTTAATCTACTCGTCCTTGCTTTCTAAATATTAAAAACACGTTAAAATAGTCCTTAAACGCTTATAAGACGCGGGCTTATAATATAATATTAAAAAATATAAGTTCTACGCGTCTAAGGTTATATACTTAGGCTTAATTATATCCTGTAATAGAATTAAAATGGACCCTAAGAAAGTTGCTATAATTGTAAACTAGGAAAGCCCTAGCAATATATAGGATATTTAAGGATTTCTAGGATTCGCAAATTTCTATTAACAATTTATTAACTACTTCTTGGAAGTTGCTTAGCCGTTAGTAAACCTAACAAAGAAAAATATATAATTTAAATAGACTGCTAGATATAAACAAGCTTTTAATAACTTAAAATATTGCTTTATAACTACTCTAATCCTTACTTACTTCAACCCTAACCTTAAATGTATTGTTAAAACGGACTCGTTAGATTATGTGCTAGGGGGAGTGTTATCGCAATATAATAAAAATGGCGAACTATATCCAGTAGCCTTTCTCTTCCAAAAACTCGCCCCTGCCGAATTGAACTATAAGATATATAATAAGGAACTGCTTGCGATCGTTAGATGCTTTAAATAATGGCATCCTAAGCTAGAAGGATTGTTGTTTCCAATACGCGTATTAACAGACTATAAGAACCTGTAATACTTTATAACTATAAAACAATTAATATAGCGCTAAATTCATTAGGCCAAATACCTCTTATAATTTAACTTTAAGATTATGTATTAACTAGGTAAACTTAATTAAAAGCCTAACGCATTAATATAATAATTATAGGACTTACCTGCGAACGCCTTAGATAAACGGATTATAAATTAATTACGGATCTTACTACCCCCTAAATATTTTAAAAAACTACGTCCTATATTTCTAGATATGGAACTTAATAGAAATAAATTAGAAGTTAATAAATAGGAAATGGAAATTAATAAGCTAATAAAATACAAATATAAGAATAACGTATAGATAGTAGATATAATAAAGGCGATCCAAACTAAAAAATAATAGTATAAGGATATTATACTTGCTAAATGCGAAATTTGAAATAATTAATTATACTATTAATAGAAGATAGTAGTTCCGAATTCCAAACCTTTATAATTTAAGATACTCAAATTCGTATATAACTCCCCTATAGTAGGATATCCTGGCCGTGCAAAAACTATAAGATTGTTTAATGAGCATATTACTGGCCTATAATATACAACTGTATACGGAAATACGTTTAAGCATATAGGATATACGTATATGGAAAAACCTCTTATATAAAGAAGTAAGGAGTACTTTAACCGCTACTAATCCCGATATAAAGATAGCGCAATATCTTAATTAACTTTATAGTTGACTTGCCTAGTAGTAATGGGTTTACAAATATTATGGTAGTAGTTAACTATCTTATAAAAATGCGATATATAATTCCTATAGACTTAATTAATGCGATATTAGTAGCCGAATATTTCATTAAGCATGTCTTTAAGCTACACGGACTTCCTAATATAATAATATTCAACCGCAGAAGCCAGTTCATTTTAGATTTCTGGCAAGCTCTATATAAATAATTAAGTATTTAAACACGACTCTTAACTGCGTTTTATCTAGAGATAGATAGTCAAACGGAAATTGCGAACGTGATTATAGAATAATACTTATAAATATACTGCTCCTACCTACAAGACGACTGGGAAAAATGGCTACCTTTAGCTAAGTTTACTGCAAATAATATAATAAATGTATTAACAGGCGTGACACCGTTCTATATAACCTATGGATAAAACCCTTAACTTAGATTTAAGCCACAATCTAATATTAATATAATAGGACCTATAATTAAACGGATCTAGTTAATTAACGCGCATAACTTTACTAATTAAATAAAGCAGTTAACGGAACTGTTATAAAGTGAGTTAACATATACTTAAATGTTATAGGAATGGCATGCGAATAAAGAACGAGCTCCTATATAGGACTTTAAGGAAGGTAATATAGCTTACCTAAGTACACAAAACCTAAAGACTTAATGGCCTTTAAAGAAACTTAATTAGAAGTTCGCGGGCCCATACTAAATTAAGAAGAAACTAAGCCTATACGCCTATAAGCTCAAACTGCTAACTAAAATGAAAATATATCTAATATTTTATATAAGCTTGCTATAACCCTTAAGAGACAATCCTATAACTCGCGAAATTCCGCCGCTACCTCCCGTAATTATTAACAACGGCAACGGTTCGTACTTTATTAACTTAATTAATAATATGTAATAGAAAACACAATCTAAACAATTTAAACTTCTTATTAAGTGGGAAGGATATAAAACATAAACCTAGGAAACCTATAAATAGGTTAAGGCCAACGCGCCTTCCCTAGTAAAAGAATTCTATAAAGACCATCCTTTGCGGCCTGCTCTAGCTGGATGGATATAATATAAAGGTAAACAACTGCCACCTAACATAAAGACACAAAACATAATAGCAGGAAACTTAAAATTAAAAAGAACTCAAACTATATTACAACGCTTATAAGGCAATAAGTTATGAATTCTTAACTAAATCAAATTGTTTTGGACCTTTGGCTAAAGGGGGGGGGGGGTACTATAACAGGACTAGCCCAGTTATAGTAGGAATATCTTAATAAAACACTTAATAGATAAATTCTAATGCTTTAATTAAATTCTGCTAAATTCTGCTAAGTTAATTAAATTCTGCTAAATTCCGCTAACTTAATTAATTTCCACTAGTCTCCATTAAATTCCACTAATATAATGGAATTTGGTTAAAACCTATTAAAATCTACGTGGGCTTATGCCTATACGTCTACTGCTAAGACCATAAATATTTAGTTATAAGTTTCCTATATTCCTTTCTCTTCTTTACGCAACGTCTTGTACTCTGCAAGAGCTATATACCCTTAGATTTAGATAGAATTTATATTATTCCTTTAAATCTTCCCCA
>Ga0307507_10009348_pt1 | contig 13115 bp, 5 predicted proteins | sample 7_EM_MG_FD_207223 | JGI IMG/M metagenome (GOLD analysis project Ga0307507, IMG submission 207223) | Populus trichocarpa ectomycorrhiza microbial communities from riparian zone in the Pacific Northwest, United States - 7_EM | ecosystem: Host-associated > Plants > Roots > Unclassified | place...
ATCTTCTCGCGCTTAGTTATCTTCTTGCTTAGTATTTCTTGCATCTTCCTAGCTAGATAAGCTTTGCACGTGCTCTTACTAACTAGTACTGCTCTCTTCTTAAGCTTTATGCCTAGTAAGGAGTGCTGTAGCTTGAATAGGTCACTATAATTCGTATGTCCAGTTTGGCGGTGCTATAGCTTAGCATCTATTTCACTGACGTTTAGTTGTAAATTGTATGCTTCTGCTATCGTATTAAATGCTTCCTGATGCTCTTATAGCACGTAGAGGTTGTTCCTTGTAGTGGCCTTAAATGTTGCACCTAATTTATGCTTGCTAGTAGCTCGATTATCTAGGTTAAATGTAATTGAGTAGCCTTCCTAAGTGAGAGTTCTTACTGAGATTAGCTTAATTGACTTAAACGAAGGTACAAGCCAGACGTCTTTTAGCTTTAGGGTACCGATTTAAACTTAACTGTAGCCTATAGCAGGGACAATGGTCCCATTCGCAGTACGGACCTATTATAGCGTATTCCATCTCTTTAAGTGTGTTAGGTCTAATTGGTTACTAGTAAAGTGCTTAGTTGCTCCTAAGTTAAGAGCCTAAGCTAGAGATGTTGTTATAAGCATAGTACGTTTAGGGTTAGGGTTAAGGTAGATTAAATTACTGTTAAATTCTTCCTTAGCTATTGCTATATTCCCTGCTTCCTCTGCCTTAGGAGTACCTTAATCTGTCTTCCTAGTATTATTAAATCGGAATTGCTTAAGTAGGGGATAGTCTTTCTAGTAGTGACCTTTCTAATAGTATACTCTGCACTCGTCTCTTTCTGGTCATCTTGGCTCTTTGCTTACTTAAGATGACGAGCTATGGCGATGACGCGATAAGGAATGATTAAATCTACCAGCATGGCCTCTACCCCTTATTTAACCTCGACCTTGGTTTCCCCTTCTCCCCCTAGGTTCGTCTTTCCTCTCGTGTGCAAGTGCTGCATTTTGTACTTATGTAGGGAGAGCAGTCTCTTGCTCCTAAAGAAGGGTAATGCAGCTCTTGAGGTCTCGTTTGTCTTATAGATACTAGGTCTTCGCATTCTACCACATAACATCGCTTAGGAGGGCCAAGAGAAGCTGCTCTTTAATATTGTTATTGGTAAGTGCTTGAGGCGTTAAGGCTAGATTAATCTTAAATTAATTAAGTATTTAGAGGAACTTAATAATTCGCATCTTTATAGGGTTAAATGTAGTGCTATAGAACTCTCTGTGGAGTCTAGAGATATAGACCTCGTTATTAGCCTTATTAAACTTCTTTATTCCTTCCCATATTCCTTAAATATTATACGCCTTTATTATCGCATGTATCTCTTCCTAACGGTTGTCTCCTATTAAATTATAGATGATCTTATTTACTTCCCCTTGTCTTCTTCTTCCGTTAGCTAAATTAACTTAATTTGGGTTCTCTGTACTAGTGATAAAATCCCAGCCCTCTAACATGATTAGGGCTGCCTTACAGGTGCGCTCCTAGTCTGCAAAGTTGTCTCCATTAAAAATGATGATTTTACCGGCCTTGTAATCGTATGTAGGTGTTATTAAGGTTAAGGTAGAGAAGGTTATTTTTAGGGTCGATTTTTGAGTTAGGAGAGGTGTCGCTACCCAGGCTTATAACCTGTTGGAATTATAAGGTTATAAGGTCACAGCGGAGGTGTCTTGAGGGTCTATTTGATGATAGAGATGACGTAGACGATGAATATTGATTGATTCGTGATGTAGTAGATGCGGTTGATTTCTACGTAGATTGCATGCAGAGCTTGACCTCGCAATGTGTCCAGAGCTTAGTTAGCACCTTATTGCTAATTTCTGACATCTAGTGATAGTTGTCTAGCTCTGGCGATAGTTGTCTAGCTTTAGCAACGGTTGTCTAGTTCTAATAACAGTTATCTAGTTCTGGCAACAGTTATCTGGTTCTGGTAATAGTTATTTAGTTCTAGTAATAGTTCTCTACTAGCTGCCGTTCTAGTGCCTCCCTAGGCAGGGAGGATATAAGGAAGAAAAGAAGGGTAAAAAAATAAGGCGGCTATATAGGCAGAGATATATATAGACGCTATTGGGAATATAGCGGAGACCCAATATAGAGCTTTGTATAGAGCCTCCGTACGCAGAGCTTTGCGTAGAGCCTTATACAGAGCCTCTATATATAGAGCTTCGTATAGAGCTTTGTATAGAGCTTTGTATAGAGCTTCCGTATGCAGAGCTTTGCGTAGAGCCTTATACAGAGCTTTGTGTAGAGCTTCGTGCAGAGCTTTATGTAGAGCTTCGTGTAGAGCCTTTGTACGCAGAGCCTCGCGCAAAGCCTTGTGCAGAGCCTCTATATATAGAGCTTTGTGTAGAGCTTTGTGTAGAGCTTTGTGCAGAGCTTCATGCAGAGCTTCGTGCAGAGCCTCTATACGCAGAGCTTTGTATAGAGCTTCGTGTAGAGCCTCTATACGCAGAGCCTCGCGTAGAGCCTCGTGTAGAGCCTCTATACGTAGAGCTTCGTATAGAGCTTTATATAGAGCTTCGTGCAGAGCGTTGTGTAGAGCCTCTATGCGTAGAGCTTCGTGCAGAGCCTCTATACACAGAGCTTCGTATAGAGCTTCGTGTAGAGCTTTGTATAGAGCTTTGTGTAGAGCTTCGTGTAGAGCTTTATATAGAGCTTTATGTAGAGCCTCGTGCAGAGCTTTATATAGAGCCTCCAAGTAATAAAACTATATAAGATTGTATAAGATTATATTAGATAATATATAATAGTTAAATATATAGTATATAACTTTACCTTAATTACATGTTAAGAAATATATAGTTACCTTTTAAAGTTGCTAAGTAGGTTAACTGCGTGTTAAGGAATATATAGTTAGCTTTTAAAGTTGTTAAGTAGGTTAACTGCGTATTATTTAACTTTTAAAGTTACTAAGTAGGTTAATTGCGTGTTAAGAAATATATAGTTAGCTTTTAAAGTTGTTAAGTTAGTTAATTATATATTAAGTTAGTTAAATTGCGTGTTAAGTTAGTTAATTGTATATTAAGTTAGTTAAATTGTATATTAAGTTAGTTAATTGCATATTAAGTTAGTTAAATTACGTGTTAAGTTAGTTAATTGCATATTAAGTTAGTTAAATTGCATGTTAAGTTAGTTAATTGCGTGTTAAGTTAGTCAATTGCGTGTCAAGTTGGTTAAATTGTATATCAATTACGCGAAACGCGAAAATTAAAGTCTACTTAAATCTCATCCTGCGAATATTTTCCCAATGTAGGCTAGGTCTTAGAAAGCTTTAATAATATAGTTAAATAGGTATTAGGTAATATTTAAATAGTTATAAATAAAGCGCCTATAGAAATTGGCGAAGCCTAGGAACACTTAAATATCCTAGTAGCTCTCTAGCTCTAGCTACTCTTAGATTATCTATACCTGTATTAGGTCTATAACTACACCTATAGGCGTTATAATATACCCCAGGAACTTAACCTACTTAGTGTTAAAGATATACTTTAACGCCTTAGCGTAGAGGCCCTAATTATCTAAACGTTCCAGCACTTCGCGAATATATTGCTTATACTAATCCTTATCTTCTATGTAGATTAAAATATTATCTAAATAGATAATATATGTGCGGTTAACTAGTCCCCCTAAGGCTCTATAAATATATAATTAGAATATTATAGGCGTATTAGCTAGCCTAAAGGGCATTACTAGATACTTAAAGTGGCCATATTAGATTTTAAAAGCGGTTTTTTACTTATCCCCTTCTTTAATGCGGAGCCTATAATAGGCGTCTTATAGATCCAGCTTTATAAAGATTTTAGCCCTAGATAGTTAATCTAGCATTTTATTAACTAGTAGTAGTGGGTAATAGTTCTTAATTGTGATCTTATTAAGACTGCAATAGTCTATATATAGCCTTATAGTTCTATCTAGTTTTGGGATAAAGAGGATTGGCGCGCCTACTAGTGACTTACTAGGCCATATCTATCCCTTTTCTAGTAAGCCGTTAAGGTACTCCTATAGGATCTTAAGCTCTTTATAAGAGAGGTTATAGATAGGAAGGTTTAGTTATTATTTACCTTCTTCTAGATTAATTATATAATTATATTCCGAGTTCTGCTAAAGGACTTTAGCTTATCTACCTAAAAATACCCTAAGTAAGTCCCTTAGGCCTAACGGAATTTTTAATAGGTTGGGGTCGCGCTTATCCTTTATATTATTATTAGGTAGGTCCTAGAGGTCCCTTAGGATACTTATAAGTAGTATTACGCGCTATAGTGGCTATTTGTATATAGTTGCCACTGTATGTTAACCAGTTTTATACAGTAGCCAGTGGAGGGTAGGGAACTCTTTAATATATTGTTTAAGGTATTATAGTATACTTTCTGCGTATTGCTTAAGCTAGAGTAGCCTATAGCAGTAGAAGTATCTTATAAGATCTTTAAGATCGCCGCCTCCCTATAATATCTCTACGGCCTATCTAGCAGTTCCCTATAGGGTATCTATTATAGAAGGGTTATCGCCTATACCAGGCCCCATACCTATCTTGCTATAAAATAGGGGTTAGATCTAATACTCCTTTAGGTATAAAGCGTATACTATTTCTCCTAGAGCTATATCCTTTAGAATATCTTTTAAGCTTATTAGTAAAATACACCCTTCTAATTCTTTATTATTCCACTATTTAAAGGCTCCTGTTTTAAAGCGTATCTTAAGATCTACTTCTATTGTGGAAGGGTACGGTGTCTCTCTGATAGAAAGTCTATCTGTCAGTCAGTTGGTCAGTTGGTCGTAATCAGTCAGAATAAATCAGTAGAAAGCAGTCAGTAAGAAAGAAAGAAAAGAATGTATTTCCTGTAACTGGTAGGGTCGTGATAATATGTAAGAGGGAGGGAAGCCAAAGGCTCTATAAATATAGGAAAATGCCAAGACAGTAGGCGACGTCCAATCTACACCACCACACTATAAGCTTAGAGTATCTAAGAATAAGGTTATAACCTATAAAGTTAGCCACCTAAAAGGGTTGCGGGCCAACTACCTTAGTGCGGTTATATATATTAGCTACTAATACTATAAGCTTATAGGCGCTATATAGTTTAATCTAATACTTATCTAGAAACCCTACAGTAGGTTTTCGCTACCTTAGTAATGGGATAAGCTTATACTCTTTTACCAAATCATATTGTATAAGATTGATTTTAGCGCTGCTGTTATATAGTACTTAGAACTAATATACCTCGCCTATAGGGAGTACTATTTCTAGCTTAATAGCAATACAGAGAGTCTCTCCTTTTATATCTTGCCCTAATTATAGCTAGGAGAGGTCTATAACTAGGCCTTTTCTTTTTTTAGATTATTAGTGCAGTTATTGCCCTGCTTGTTTTTCTAATTGGGTTTACCTCTAAAGAAGTTTTATCTTAACTTTTTAGAGTATTTCTATAAGGGTGCTGGATAGGTATTAGGTTAACCCTAGGAGTCTTTTCTATTGCTTAAGGTCCCTAACTTTAACTATTCTAGATTTCTCTTTAAGAACGGCTTCTTTAGAGCTTAGGTCTGCCCTATATTACTACTAAAGTGCCTATGCTTTTAGTTACCCCCTAGCTTTTTACTAAAAGAGGTCTAGTTCCTTACTATATCCTTGGCGTTTAAAACCACTCGTTTAAAATCTGTATATATAGTAATCCATAATAGGGCTCCCACGCGCTTTATTTTGTTACAAATTACTAGCTTAATTCTAGCCTAGATAAATCCAATCTTCTCCTTTTTATAGATACTACCATCCTTGTTTTTAAAGGGCTCTAGATTTATTAATTAAGCATAGGTTTCTACAAAGTTTATAAACTGGTGGAAATTATAGTGGTTAAGCTGTATCCCATTCCAGAATAGTTCTATATTATTATATTATATAATATACGGATCTTAAGTCCATTTCTTTAGGAAGGTTTACAGCTACAGCTGTATGGTAATTTGCTCTTTATTAAGCTAATTAAGTATAATCTAGTTTAGGGATTAATCTTTAATCTTACTAATTATCCATTAAGTACGCTCTCCGGTATCGTCCCATATTATTAGCATCTCAAAAAAGGTATCTACTTTATAAACCTAGTTGTCTAACTGTTAGGCGTTAGGTCTATAGTAGAGTTCTAAACTACTATAGGCCTTAGCTAGTTAGTCTATATCCTTTTTCCGTTTACTATATAGATACCTCTCTAAGTCTTCTATACCTCCTTAGGTAGGTACTAGGTAGCCCCTAGGAGGCCCTTAGCCTTAACTAGGTTATAAAAGATTTTATCTAGCCTAGATTAAGCTCTGCTAGATCTGGAACTACTTCTAGAGGTTTTTAATATATTTATTAGTGGCTCCTTCCCGCATAGCTTCTAAGAGTCTTATAGTAGCTTCCTAGTATCCTCTTTAGAGAAAATTAGTATAGAGCTCTTAACTTTCTAACCTTGGGCCTAGGGAAGCTCCGGCTATAGAGGTAGTATTAGTACTAGTAGCTAATATGGGTTTCCCTACAAGGCTTAAATCTTAAGTTAGTAGTTAGGTTAAATTACCTAAAGGGGTAGGCCCGCTTAGCTTATAAGCAGACTATATATCGCTACTATACTAATTATAGGCTGGTAGTCTTCCGGGAGGGTTCCGGTTAGGTCCCTAATTAGGCGTATTAGTATATTCCTCTGGCATTTCTAATTTAGGGGAAGATCTTAGGGTTACCTTTAACGCTTAATCTTCTAATTGGCCTAGGTAGGGCTAAAGGGGTTCTGGTTGCTTTCTAGCAGTATTATAACTATTATAGAGTGTGTTTACGTTTTCCTTAGCGTTGCTAGTAACCGTAGGTATATAAGAGTCTTTAAGCTCTTAGTGCATCTAGGTGTTAGGGCTTGTTTAGCCGTCTTACCTAGAGGTTTATATTATCGCAATCTCTTGCTATTAGAGGGACCTTCCTGCCTTAGCGTGACGGCTTTCTATAAGGTGTTTATAGAGTTTCTATTTAGGTTATTATAAGATTTTAAGGGAGGACGGTAGATATAAATAAAAGATATAAATAAATAATCTAGTTCTTAAAGCCAGCTACCCTTCTAAATAGAGTAGGAAGGATTTAAATATAAGGGGACTTTATAGACAGGGGGCTATAAGGCATAATTATGGAACAGGATAGATTAGTAAGAGAGATAAATCCTTAAGGAGGTAAGGCCTTAGGGATCGTGGAGACTATATACTCCGAGTACGTGCCTCTAGTATGCGACTGATAAACGTCTAAGGGGTGTCTAGGGGTTGTCCTAAGGGCAACCCAAGGTGACCGCAATAATATCCCTTATAGGTATTGACCTTTTATAACCTTTATTAGATCTTTCCCTCTAAAAGATCCTCTTATTAATTTTAATTGCTTAACCAATAAGCTCTTTTATATCTTTAACATTATCTATAAATATTAAAGCATCTTAGACTTTTAACTTTAGTCTTTAATAATACTTTGGTATATATACTTTCTTATTCCAATTAGTTTATACTAACTATATTTGAAATTCTATTATATAAGCCATTGCTAATATTATCTTTTATAGACATCCTAGCCTATCCTTAGCTATTATTTCTATTAACTTACTATAGAATCTATCCCATAATAAGAACATATATCTTACTTCTAAATTAGTACTAGTTATTCTATTAGCTTATATTTTTATAAAATAAAGTTTAAACTATTTTAAAGTATTACCTACTAACAATAATCATGCATAAACCACTTATTTTATTAGTATTAATAACTTTAGTTCTTTATTAGTAATTTTAATCTTTATCTATATATAGGGAATCCTTTTAATTTATTTTTATCTCTACTAAACGTCTTAACAAATAGCATCTTAACTAGTCTATATTCTATAGTTGTAATTCTTGTATATATTACTACTTATTTATATACTATTATTTACAGTTATTCTCTCAACCATATTATTAATAATTTATTTATATCTGCTATATTAGTGTTACTTTTTGACCTTAAGGCACCTAATAGTTTTAATATCATTGCTGTACCCAATGGCGTCACTACTAGTAATACTGTCTTTAGTAGTATCTTTGTTAATATATAACTAAGTAGTAAATATATTATAAAGCCTTATAATATAAGGCTATAATGGACTTGTAAATAGGCTAAGTATATAGTAATAATAAAATAAGATGCCAGATTAATTACTATAATTATTAATAAAATATTTACCTAATAGATTAACTCCTTTATATCCTAGAATTTATTATAAAGAGAAAACTATCTAAGTAGGGAATGTGTAAAATTTTAATACATAACCTGATTTCTAAAAAATCCCCTCAATATGTTAGTATATCGGTATATCGGTATATTATATCCTAGCGTCCTTATATACTTATATACTGAATTCTATTATATAACTTAGCTACCCTTTATCTTATAGTTTTACAGGTATTATCGGTCCTATATCCCGTACACTAATAACTAACTTGTTTATATCTCTTCTAAATTACGCTACTATAGCTATTATAAAATCCATAACACTATATACTTATTTATTTACTCTATAAGCTTATCTATAAGCTTATTTATAAAAAAAAAATAGACTAAAAAACTTAAAAGGATTATATATATTAATATTAAAGAACCAGTTTAGTAAGCTATAGTTATCCTAATTGTCAATATAGAGAGGTTTAAATTTGGGGATTAGGGCAGGGTTTTTTCATAATTTAATTTTTAAAAAAATTATATTAAGTCTTCTAAACAAAGTCTATATCAATTCTAGTACAATTAGAGGGCATAGTAGTAATGTAATTAATAATTGAATTTTATATAGATATACACGTTATTTTAATTCTAGTATTTGTGCACAAATTACTTCCTTTAAAGGCCCTACCATTTTAAAGGATAAACTTACTACTATAAAAGCCGCATTTCTTTTTAAAATATATTATTATTAGCTTTATAGCTCTTCCTTTTCAAAGACTAGCCTATAACCTCTTTAATAAAAAAAGAAATAGCATACTCTCTATAATAGTATTACTATTATAGTACTGCTTCCGCTTCCAAAAGGCCTGAAGTGAAATAATATACTAGCTACAGGTATAACGCTTTTAGGAAAAAAAAAGGAAAATAAAAAAGGGGGATTATTATATCTTTCTTACCTTAAACTCCTTCTACTTTACGTTATATGCTAAAGGTATATTTTTAGGCCTGGTGGTATATATAAGGGTGAGAACATACTCCATATTAGTATGTAACTCAGCATTATTAGCAATATTAATCTCTACGCGGTCGGTCAGCCCTATCTTGTATTGTAGGTATAATAGCATACGTGCTGCTGCAATTAAAGATTAGGTAGGGAGGACCTTTTTTATATATACTTGGAGCCCTAATGGCTCTACGGTCGCGTCAATCAGCGGCTCGATCAGCGGGCGGTCCTTGATACGAGTATATCCACAGCTTGGCGCTAGTGGCGCTGTGGATATACTATTGATATATGCTGTTGATATGGTTAATGGGGGACAAAGTCCAGTACTATCGCTATTAAGTGCTTGTCCGACCATAGAAAAGGAAGATTAGTAATGCTCCCTCCGGGTACGGTTAAGGAATCTGTTCTAAAGGGTAAGGAGGCTAGGTGAGATGTAAAATTCTGCAATGGATTCTAGATACAAGCACAGAGACCTCAAGTAAAACCGCTGCTGGAAGCCCGAACAATGAGACCGTCCCGCAGCGTCCACGGCCCAGTAGCGGGCACGCCAATACATTATCAATGAGCGGAACCACCTGAGCATCAGAGTCTTTTAAACCCGCTCCCCTCGTTTATCTAGGCATCCTTAATTCATTAGGGGGAATTCAGAAATTACTACCTGGTTGTTGTTGTCCAGGACGTGTACCGAAGAATAATCGGATTTAAAAACCGCTCGCCAAAGCTTCGTTCCTGCCGCTTTTGTTACTGTTAGCCGTGCGGTCATAAGGGCAAGAATAAAGCAATCATACGGTATTTCCGAGGACGCGAGTGCCTGCAATCCAGTATGATCCAATCTTTTACCAAACCATTTGCAATCCACCAATGGTAGGCACCTGTAGTCAGGAACCTGTTGCAATGTTCAGCAAGCCAATCCCCATCCCGTAGTAATTCAATGCCCCATTTAGGGCCCACAATCCTAAAATCGATCCTTCCATCACTAGACTGCGACCACTCACTTGAGATCGCATGGCCATGGCCGAGTAAGGAGTTAAATGCACGATACCACTCATCCTGAAACTGAGCCTCTGGAGGCCGGACCTGCGCAGACGCCCCTAATCGTCCTTTACAGCTCAAGAGCAGGCCCGTTCTAGAGAATTTTCGGAGTACAGCTTCACAAAATACCGGGAGAGAGGGGTACTCTTTAAATGGGAATGGGAGAGGATTACGCAAGCCTAAATAATACTCAATCCATCTAGTAATACGTTAGAATGCAATATAAATACAACCTAAGGGGAATTCTATTACTTCTCGTGAAGTCTAGACGGCAGAACACAAACAATATTGTTTGCAAATCGATCTGTTGCCTCTGAATGAACCCACCCCTCCTCATAGCATAGGCGGATTCCTGGATCATCAAGTTCACGAGGGATACTGCCATGTTGTAGAACCTCCCGTAGCACATTGGCTGCTTCAACGGTGAGCTTTCTGTCCGAGGGGAACGATCTTTGCACCGGACTTTCTTGTAGCATATTAAAGACCTTAGGCTCGTCGTCCAGCGCCTGAATAAGAAGCTCCTTTGTAACATGTTTGATAACGTGATTCTTAAGGTCGGATCGATAGGTCTATAGTGTTAGTTGTTATACTCCAGTATATGGAGCTTATATATACCAAGAAAATAAACTCAAGTAGTGCGGTAGTGGCACCGGGGTGCCCGTTTGTAATAGAGTAGAGATACTTACAAGCAGCGGGATCGAGGGCAAATGTGCTAGTCGGGTTTGAGCATGCCCTACTAACCACATCTTCAAACTCTTCTTGACTGTAGAATAGACAAACATGTCCATTATCTGCAAAAAGAGAGGGGGCAATAGAAATGCGTTGCTTAGCGCCAAAATGGATTTGGGTACTTCCAAGGGGATACTTAGTTGGTCCGGTGGTAGGGCTCCCATATGATGAAAAGATACAAATCTTCGGCCCGGCAGAATTACCGCTCTGTGTTTTAATAATTCCAAGCCATAGACGCGAGTTGTCATGGGATTGTTGGGCTTCATCGAATATAAAGACAATATTTGTCTTTAAAAGGGCGTGACGTCCTATTCCAGAATAGCCGTATGCCTCGCATCGGCTAATAAGATAAGTCGTTGGTTCGCTAGCATTATGCCAGCCATTCAGGAAAACAACAGGCTCCCCACGCCTGTCATAATAATCGAATAGCAAATGCGCAAGTGTAGTCTTTCCAGAGGATGGCGTGCCTCTAACATGAACAACCCTTCGCTCGTCCAATATCGTGGCAAGCTTCTCAATAGTATCGGTACGGGGACAAGTGTATGGATTATCCTGGATAGAAAGCCGATCGTTCGGCGGGGGAAGAGAAGGCGGCACTATAAATAAGTATCAGCATCGACATGTTTTAGTAGAGGCAATGCTCTCACCATAATCGGCATGTATTGACATTAGATGGTCACAGTCTTCGCAGCGTTCTTCGGTTGTATTAGCACCAGTCTTTGAGGTGCAAGACCCGGAAGCGCAAGGGCATATTAGCCCATTTTTATGTGTAAACGTGCAACGGCTCATAGTAATTAGAATGGTTCGTGGTTGTTGAAGCACAGTCGAAGGGATAGTAGAGGGAGCTCTAGGAGAAGAGAACCACGAATTAAATATCCCAGGAGTCATATTTGTTCGCAGAGTTAAGAAGGCTAAAATGAAGAAGGTTTGAGGGTAGGCAACATCCGGTGCTTGGGCCAAGGTTGCATCCACGGTACCGGAAAGCTAGACCACAATAGCCTTTACCACCGAATCCGAATTGCGATTTCCCGGAGAGGCACTGTTAGCTGGATGGACGATGTGAATGGGAACATGATGCGAGGTCCAAGAAGAGCGCAAAATCATCGCCATGACTGTGCAGGGCTTCCAATCACCTGCATGTTGGAAGAATACAGTAAAAACTCTTTACCAATGGTATTATTATACATAGAGTAGAGAAAACTTTAACAATACTAGTATATTATAAGATTATACTAAAAAAACTTTAATTAAGGGGTGTACATCGTGATATAGAGTATATCGTTATAATTAAATATCGTACTAAAGAGTTTTCACTATAGGTTAGAGGCGTATCCGGTGTCTCTGTGTTAAAACATGCGTACAGTCAGCGACTTACCTAAGAGTTTGCCCACCCTCGTGCACGGACGATGATATAATTTGAAATCTTTCTTACTTCCGAGCTCCTGCGATGTGTAACGTAGGTGATAGGGTTATGACTGTAGTTATGACGGTTCCTGATAAATTTCGTCTGTGCGCAGTTAGGGGGAAAAAAAATTTGCTGGAGCGTGGTCCAGAAAAAGTTGAACGTGGTCGCCGTAGGGTCGGCGAAAGCTGAGCGTGGTCACCGATGGAACCACCGGAAAAAGGTGGGGTTATAGCTGAGCGTGGTCCGGAAAAAGTTGAACGTGGTCGCCGATGGGGGTCGGTGAAAGCTGAGCGTGGTCACCGATGGAGCGCCGGAAAAAGGTCGGCGGTACTCAACTTTTACCCATACAGAACGCGCATCAGTAGCCGCAATTTGCCCTTAGTGGCCGTGTGCATTGGATATACGGTGCATATGCCAAGTATATGCGCACATATAACTATAAGATACCTATATTAAATAGCTTATTAATAAATGCATACGTTAAGCATATGCTGAGCATAAGTTAAGTATAAGCTTAGCTTATATAGATAATAGTATACTCTACCTTTTTTAATAAGTAAGTATATATATTGTATATACTAAGCATATACATATTCCAAGCATATATATACGCTTATAAGAATATATTACTGTGATTAAACCACTTTTTAGTAAATATATAATATCTTAGTAGTGTATATGCTTAGCATATGCTTAGCATATATACCAATAAGAATATATTATAGTAGTTAAACCGCTTTTTAGCAAATATATAATATATT
>Ga0307507_10009350_pt1 | contig 13113 bp, 11 predicted proteins | sample 7_EM_MG_FD_207223 | JGI IMG/M metagenome (GOLD analysis project Ga0307507, IMG submission 207223) | Populus trichocarpa ectomycorrhiza microbial communities from riparian zone in the Pacific Northwest, United States - 7_EM | ecosystem: Host-associated > Plants > Roots > Unclassified | place...
AGCCGTCTTCGAGCGCCATTTATCGCACTTGGCACTCTATTCATCATTGCCGGGTTGAGCATGACAGCGTATTCTAGCAACCATGGTGTCCGCTACTTTGGTGTCTGCCTTTGCGCTGCTGGCCAACTGAGCAACGCCCCGGCACTCATGGCCTACCAATCGAACAACATCCGCATGGACTCTAAGCGCAGTGTCAGCACAGCATTACTGATTGGTTCCGGTTCCTTCGGAGGTGTCTTCGCTAGCACTGTGTTTAGACAGAAAGATGCCCCTGGCTATCGTAATGGACTCTGGGCCGCTATAGGCTGTCAACTGCTTAATTTGCTACTTTTGGCATCCATGACGGTCTACTTTAAGAGGAAGAACCGACAGCATAAGGAGGGCACTTTAGAAAAGCCTCTTGAGAACCATCCAGAGTTCACTTATACTATTTAGCCTCCTTCCTGCTTGCTACGTTTTTTGGAGTCCACGGGTCCCTAGTTTTTCTTTTCACAATTGATAGCTCCTTGTTTTGTGCCCTAGAGAGGTCCTGTCAAAGAAGTAGACGACATATATGAATTTAGCTGGCTCATGAGAATGCAAGATTATTAAGAATATTTTTCCCATCCTTATTTCCCATCCTTTTAGGTGGTTTGGTGCAGATGTTGGTTGCGGGGGTAAAGACTGCACTTTCTTTTCTTCAGTGCGGGGCGGACATGTCTCCCTGAACCCACGCAGGGCATTGTAGATCCTCTCTATGGGATAATAGCCGGTTCCCCTCCTATTTCGCTGTTACTTACAGCCGGTAAAAGCAAGTGTGGCGCGCTGGATTTTTCTTTTTTCCCCCTAGATACAGTAGGCTTACATAACACTCGCTTTCGACTACAGATCGGAATTTCCATATACCGTGGGGTCTCGTGGGGGTCGGAATGGCACTAAAGTGAGCTAAAGTGAAACCAATACAACAGAGCCAACAGGAGGGCACAAAGAATGCCAACTGGCCATTTGCCACAGTTTATTGACCAGAGTTTAACTATATAGAGGGTGACGATTAGGTAGGTTGAAGGAAATCCTCCCTAGCGCCATTCCGGCTCTCATGAGATTCTACGGTAGATTACAAAGTCTGTTGTATTCTGCTAGCTAGGAGATGGTTCCTAAATATATGAGTTTCTCTAAAGTGAAGCCATCTGAAATCCTGCAACCACAATCATTACTGGTGAGTATGCATCTACCACAATCCTTTGATCCTACTTGCTTTGGCGTCACACTTGCTTTTACCGACTATGAGTGACAGCGAAATAGAACGGGAACCGGCTATTAAATATACTGCCGTGCACCGGCGCCTGTGTTCTTCCCTCCAACGCTTTTGGTGTAAAACCCCGCGCCAAGAATCACGAAATATGACTCGCCTCGCTACTGCCAAGAAAGTGTTGAAAGGAATGGCGGTTATGCTTCCTGATAACTTGGAGTCGGGATGGTATGTGCGGAAGAATGATATGTGTGGAATGGTATGTGCGGAATGGTACAAGTGCGGAATGGTATACTTGTGGAATGGCATGAGCGGAATGACTGGAATGGAATGGGGAAATGGAAGCCGGAGGCTGGGAATGTTTGTTATATAGAATAGTGTACTCTCCGCATCCTTAGGAGATGGTGTATTTGGAAAATATGGAGATTCACACGATTACCGAACTATGTTTATTGTTTATTTTCTTCAGAAAGCAAGATGTTATGCCCAGTCCTTGGCGTGGGAGAGTATATTGTTTTAGGGCTCGGTAGTTTGTTTTGGTTTTGTATGTGCGGAATCTGGACTAGAGGAAGGGTGGGGGTCAGGGTGGACCCCGGTTCGGTTCGCCCCGATATTACATCTTCGCTCGAGTTATGATAAAAGTGTGTTGTGTATGCTTTGCAGATGCAGCACTAAGTAGAACGCAACGGGGGATATAGCGGGGGACGCCCTGAAAAAATTTAGGCAGTTCTCACTACTGAGGCGGTAGAGGTAGGGGGTTTCCACAGAATAGCTAACCAAGGAAAAGGTACAAGTAACAGAGGCCAGACCTCCGGTTTTGAGGGATCCCGCATGAGAGGACATCATATCACCGTAACCTCCAAAAACCCAATTAGCCCAGAAGTAGACAAGAAGCAGCCATAACCTCGCCCTGGCTAGCTCACTCTGGATTCAATACCGGTATTCGAATGATCTACAGTAGTACCGTATGATGCACCTTGGCTCACAGCTGATTTAGGCAGAAAAAGGCGGGCTACTGACTTTTAGGCTTCCCAACTTTGACCCGGCGCCCCCTGCCCAAGCAGCCAACCCATATTAAATGCGACAACGTGGATATCCTACAGCCGCACCCTGTTGTCTAGGATTTCTCTTCTCCGGATTCTCCTTTCGCTCGGGAGACTTTTCGGGATTTCTCAAAATAGAAATACACCTCACTGTCCCTGGTGCTGCTATTTGAGTCTATTGCGCTAGTATTGGTGAGAGAAAATCAAGCAGTAATTAACAAAGATAATTACAGTAGGAAGAAAGAATGAGAGAAAGAAAAAAAGAGAGAAACAGAAAGTCTGAGAAAGAATCTAAGCAGAAGGAAAAAAAGAGAGAGAAGATGTATCAGGTAGGATCGGTTGTAGGATGGCGAGATAAATTGCGTGGCTTAGAGATGATGTGTGGTTTTGGAGAATAGCACAGACAGCATCAACAGGGAGTTTAAAACAGACCTCGAGGTACCCGTTAAAAACGTGAAACCTTCAGCTATAAATATGAAGGTGGACTAACCTTTTTTGGCTAGCCTCCCCCACCAGCGTACTCCGATTTTCAACGTCGTTTTCATCGTAAATTCATGGCCAGTAACTTTAAATGCCCTTAGCAGTAGAGTCACCAACATATACTGACTCAGGATTTTAGATGATTCTTACGAATGGACCTTTCGGACTTAAGGAGGGATGTTGCACCTTTTGCATCCATTTGAGAGCTTTTCCAGGCGGTATTGGGAGGAGGTCTCAGTAGTGGGAAAATGAATTGTATATTGAGTACCACCGAACTGTTTACCAAAACCTCCAGCGAATTCCGGGATCTAGTTTTGTTCTGGTCCTTAGGTAGACCTTAGAAGAGATTTTCGCTAGTTATCACTGCTCAATGATCGCTCGATATCGATTTTCAAATAAGACTCACCCGCCATTTTACTCTCCTAGATGTTGGGTTACTCCCGATAATTTTTACTCGGGATTTTGACCATCCGGATAACGGGATGCGACTGTGCGGTACTAGTACTAGGCACCCTATGCGCCGCCTCCGACGCATAGGCCATTCTCCCATTTACCCGATGCCGCTACCCAGTGCCAGTGTTTAGGAGAATAAACTAATCATTAGTTTCTCATGCATCTTAGAAATCGCAATAGAGACTGTTTCTAAGATGTTTTAGAATGGGGTTGGGCCAGTGATCCCAACCGGTCGGTCCGCCCGGCTTTAGGAACGGCCGGACTGACCCAGGCTTTTTCAGTTACGGCCGGGCCGGACTGTGGGAAAGCAGCTTTCCAAAACCCAAGCCGGGCCTGGCCTAGGTGACCTGCAGGCTTTCGAGTGATAAGGTATGATTTTGATATAAAACCTTGGCGGTAAGTGAAACGAAACGCCAAGCACATTCCGATCGCTAACCGAGCTCTGCGGGCTTTGCCTGGATACAGTATCTGCAGGGTTTACCTAGGCTTTTTGAAACCACGGCCGGACTGCCGACCTATAGTCCGGATTATAGTCCGGACTGGCCGCTTGGAATCACTGGGTTGGGCTATGCTTGACCACCAACGGTAGAGGGAAGAGAAAAAGAGAAAAACAGCAAGCAAACCAGGTGAACGGGAGCAACCAAGCTTGATCCCCCCCCCCTCCTCCGATTAACTGGAAAGTGTTCAAGTGATCCTGGCTAGCTCTCAAAGTGGGACCGGTATGATACTTGTACTCTAAAGTTGTACTGTGCTATGATAGCATCGCATACTCTTGAGAGCTACCGCCTTAGCAATGGTCTCTATTGGCTTAGTGGTTGTTGGTAGTGTGACAAGGCCAATCTGAAATCACCACTCCCAATCATGACCCCCCTTTTGATTGTCCTAGTGCTACATATAACTTATAATTCAATGGCGTCTGTGAGCGCAACTGCTACTACTTACCGCAAAAATTCAGCTTTTTTGCCCGGATCTCGGTGTCGTGCAATAGTGGTCGTGTTCAGAAACGCCGTTTAATTATGAGCAGTGACGGATAAAGGCGAAGCCCTTGGATTGGCTGAGGATATAAGATTTCAGAGGGCACAAACATCGTTTCTTCTGATGTGACATGTAGCATACGAGAAACTACGGGCACTGTATCCAGATCCCAACCCAAAACTACCGGGATTCATTTCCCCAGATTCCAAGCTTTGCGGGGCGGCCTGCAGGCTTCGGGTATCTCAACCCTGACCCTAATACCCAAAAATAGCTTCGCGGGGTATTAGGGTCGAAATACGCTATCGCGAATAGCCCTTGGTTGACTTTACACGTATGGAATACTGGAAGCTCTTATGTCGGAGGAGGATATCTTGATCTTAATTCTATTGTATTACTATCTAAATCCTGCATAATATTATGAATAATATTGTAGTTGGAGGAAAGATAACAAATTTGGTGAAGATGAGGCTGGAGAAACTATCTCGGTTAAGGTTAGGGCCTGTTCGGATGCGACCGTTCCGTTCCGTTTCCCCATACAAACGACCGTTTCCTTCCGTTTCAAAAAGGTGTAAATGAAACGACAGTTTGGCACAACATAGCAACCGTTCCGTTTCACACCAGAGGTACTCCCGTGCAAAATAAGTCATGGTGCAACGAGCCTCGGGTTTTGCTGTGTTTTCTTCGTTGATCTGCACCATAACTTATTTGTGCCCGAGTACCGGTAAGTGAATGGTTGCCACTCCTTCCATTTTTGCCTAACAGGCCCTTAATCTATTAGAAGTGGTGGAAAGGTTGATTCTTTAGCGAAATTTACTAGCACAGCGTTGTAAGCACCTTCGGAGGTACAGGGCCTAAGTTTTGTAAGTTCCACAAGCGAGGTTTGCTGCCCTTACCTCCTGTGGAACATACAAAACTTAGGAGCTGTACCTCCGTTGTTTTATTCTCATATTCTAAGTGATTAGCCGTGAAAAGCCTGCAAGCCGTTCACAGGTATCTGTAGGCTTGGCCTAGGCATCGACGGGCTTTCCTGGCTTCGACCGGACTGCTGACCCCTGGTCCGGACTACTGGCCGGTTGGGATCACTGCATGCATGCTGCTAGAGTACAAGTACGGTAAGCGCTGTATACCGGTACCCCCTCCCCCCTACCCTTTACCTTCCTACTCCCCCTGTGCATACCGCAGTTCCCTCCCACCAAGTCGGTTGACGGGTGGATGGATAGATGGATGGATGGAAGGAAGAAAGAGTGGAGTGGGTCTACTAGCAGATATTGGCTCTCCAGTGGTTGTGTAATATATGGGTTCGTGAAATCCCAGGTTTCCCTTTGCCCCTAAGACCATTTCTTCTGTTTGATTAGGCAGGGGAATTCTTTCAATTTTCTATCTAGCTAATTTTGCATTTTCATTTTCATCTTCATCTTTATCCCCTCCTATCCCCCTCACACCTCATGTCGCCAGCGACTACCAGACAGCTAAACAACTAACGAACAAACCAAGAGAAAAGGCTAGTAATTACAGAGTTCAACTATGTCTAGTGAAAAGGTAAGTTACGATGTGGCCGACAATCCGGGAGCAATTACCCCACCTCAAACTTCATCCATGGCAGAATCTGGAGTCGATACAGCTCGTGAAAAGAAGATTATGTGTGTTTTCCAACGTTTGCTATTTTTTTTTTTTATCAACCGTTCTAATTCAAATAATGGGTAATACAGCCGCAAGGTTGACCTTCGCCTCCTTCCGATTCTCGCGGCCCTCTGTTCTGTTTCTATAATGGACCGTATAAATATGGGTAGTGCGGCTATCGCTGGTATGAAGGCGGATTTGAAGCTTAATATAGGAGGTCGAAATTCAATCGTTCTGCTGGTGTTTTTCATCCCGGTGAGAAAATTTTGATTTCTCTCCCCCTGCTAAGTTTTGAGACGAAAATTGGCTAACTAATATGCTGGATGGGTAGTTTTGTCTTTTCGATCTCCCTAGCAACCTTGTTCTTAGAAGGGTTGGGTCTGCCTCTTGGTTGAGTTCAATTGCCTTTTCCTGGGGGGTTGTGACAATTGGGATGGGGTTCATTAATGATTGGAGGATATTGGTCTTCTGTCGTGTTATGTTGGGATTCTTTGAGGCCGGTGAGTTTTCCAACCTCTAGCCAGATGGAAGGAGGCGAGAAAGGCGGTTGATTTTTTCTTGTTCTGTAGGATTCCTTCCTGGATGTGTCTATTTGATCTGCTCATGGTATGTCCGGTACGAAGTGCAACAGCGGTATGAAATTTCCTTCCCACCCCCTTCATAAATCAATTTCTCAATTATAGGGAATTTCTAACGCTATGATAGACTTGCTGGATTCTACCTTCTCACTAGTAGCACCAGTGGATTCTCGTCAGTGCTAGCCTACGGGGTTATGCAAATGAATGGAACCCAAGGACTGGCTGGATGGCGGTGGATCTTTATAATTGTAAGTTTTAAGACATCAATGAGTGTTTTTCATGGATTTCTGTGTTAATAAATATCCTAGGAGGGCATTATCACTGTCACCATTGCTTTACTAGCATATATTTTTGTCATCGACTTCCCAGACAAGCTCCTCCAACGCCGCAAGCCATTCCTGACAGTCTCTGAAGTGGAAATTGTCAAATCCCGTATCAACCGAGACCGCGACGATTCCCAGCCAGACCCCATAACTTGGAGCATAGTAGTTCGCCACCTCTCAGATTGGAAGCTCTGGGTCTAGTAAGTTTTTTCTTTCTGTACCTGCTCAACGTCACTTAAAGTTTCACAAAACTTATGTTTTCCCTGAAAAAGCGCCTTGATGTTTATGAACACTTCCGTCCCAGGCTACGCGCTAGCTTACTTCCTACCAACTATTCTCAAAGGGATGGGATATTCCACAGGCAAGTCCCTCGTCTTGTCCGCTCTGCCACCTATTCCCGCACTGGTGGTCGGCCTCACTCTCGCTTGGTGGGCTGACAAGTGCCGTCTTCGAGCACCATTTATCGCAATTGGTGCCCTACTCGCTATTGCGGGGTTGAGCATGATAGCGTATTCTAGCAACCATGGTGTCCGCTACTTTGGTGCCTTCGTTTGCGCGGCCGGCCAACTGAGCAACATTCCGGCACTGATGGCCTACCAAGCGAACAATATCCGCATGGACTCTAAGCGTTGTGTCAGCTCAGCATTACTAGTTGGCTTCGGCTCTATCGGAGGTGTCTTCGCTAGCACTGTATTTAGAGAGCAGGATGCCCCTGACTACCGTAATGGACTCTGGGCTACTATAGGCTGTCAGCTTCTTACTTTGCTACTTTTGGCTTGCATGACGGTCTACTTTAAGAGGAAGAACCGACAGCATAAGGAAGGGACACTGGACAAGTTTCTTGAGAACCATCCAGGGTTCACTTATACTATTTAGTTTCTTTCTTGCTTGCAACATTTTTTTGGAGTCCACTGGGGCCTGGTTTTTCCTTTCACGATTTATAGCTTCTTGTTTTGTGCCCTAGAGAGGTCCTGCCAAAGGAGTGGACAACATGTATGAATTTAGCCGACTCATGAGAATGCGAGATTGCTAAGAGAATTTTTCCCATCCTTAAGTGGTCCGGCGCGGATGTTGGTTGTAGGGGTAAAGCCTGCACTTTCTCTCCCTGAACCCACACGGGGCGTTGTAGATTCCCCGCACGGGATAAATATACTTTCCGTGCACCGGCGCCTGTCTTCCTTTCTCCCACGCTTCTCGGTGTGCAACCCCGCGCCGAAGAATCACGAAATATGACTCGCCATGCCTTGCAGCTGCCAAGCAGGCAAGATATAATGCCCAGTCATCAACATGGCAGAGTACTCGGGGGTAGACAAAAGTCGGGCACCTCATTGCGAAGTGTGGCATTTGCATGTGGACTAAGCCGGATTAGGAAACTCGAGTGATAGCTAGTGAATATTTTTTGGTGGCGGCAAAAAGTCGGGACCGGTGTGACACGAGCACTCGCGCTGTGTTTGCGAGAAATTCGCTGCGCGAAGGTGTTTGTGTCACCAGGCCCGAAATACCCTTACACCCCGAGTATACTCGTACATTGTCTCAAGGTTCGGCAGTTTGTTTTGGATTTTGCATGTGCGGAAGCTATCGTATCCTGGAGGAAGAGTGGGAATAAGGATGGACCCCGGTTAGGTTCGCCCCGGTATTACAAGTACTCGGGGGTGTCCATAAAAATCGGAAAGATCAAATCCTTGTCATGCAAGGTTGGCGAGCAGAAAGCAACAAAACTTGGAAAACTCCCCTGGGGATCAGCAGTCCAAGGACCTGTAGTACTCGAGTATGTTGAAATGAAAGAGCATGTATGGGGGACAGAATCCCATGAAATAAATTTAATAGAATAAATCTATCCAAATGATACCAATGCCAGAACCTTTCAATCTTGGGGCAAACAATATCCTCAGCTTTTTTTCTTACTTGCAATCCACACTTTTGCCCCTCAGTTCACTTTATACTAGTCCCCTATCTCTTGCTAAGTACAAGTACAAGTATTAATTCAGTTCAACATACCTTGTTTAAGATGCCTAGTTACATGGAGTTACAAGGTTAAGTTTTCCAGACATTACGGAGTATGATCGCTCGATCGTTTTGGGCCTGATTCAGCACGGGTAGTTTCCGATTTTTAAGGACACCCCCGAGTACTGTACATCTTCGCTCGAGCCAAAAGTGTGTCCGGCATGCCTTCCGGACGCACCGAGTGGAACGCCACGGGGGGACACAGCGGGGTACGCCCTGGCAAAATTATCTATCCCTTCAACTGATGAGACATGCAGATTTCGCTCCTTTCGTACTAGGGGTAGGGGGGAAGTATTGGGACAAGCAGGGGTGGCGGGGGCCTGTGCATATCACCTTAACAGGAGTATCAAAGGATCAAAAAAGTAAGATAACTACTAATTCGAGTAACCCCACTACCCCCTGCATGTCCCAATATTTTCCCCCTCACCCGAGTACTCGTATAGGGTAGCTCTATTCTGTGGCTCAGTGGCTTTGACAAGCGAAAAGTCGTGAAATATTGAGCCTTTATTGGTGGAAAGTTGTTGAGCCACAGCATAGAGCTACCGTATACGGAAGGAGCGGAGTCTGCATGTCTCATCAATTGAAGGGATGCATAGAATTATTGCAGAAATCCCTGTGTATTATTATTATATAATTCAAGCTTGGATGGTAGGAAACAAAATCGTGACATTTTTTGTTAAAAAGATGGTACAGAGTCAGGAGCTATTTCGGCATTTAATAATGTTCGCAGCTGCCTTATTATTTTCACCTTCATTGTACTATAGTTTAAAAGTTGTGTAGGAGTTGGAGAAGGTCATCCCAAAAGTCAGGTTGGAAAAGTCTTTGTGGTCAGTGTTCCCAGCCGCCCAGTCCGTCGGTCTTTGGGTAGGACGAGACGGACCATAACCATAGTCCGTCTTTTTGGAAGTGGTAGGACGGACTATATCCGGGAAAGGTAGAGCCAGAAGGACTATGGAGGACTACCGTCTTATCGCCTGAGGTTCTATGAACTAAGTGGGCACTGTTGGGCTGTGTTTTAGCCACTGTTCTCGAGATTTCCTGACCCTCTCATCAGTTTTTTCTTTCTTTCCTTCTTTTTTTTATTATATAAACTAAAGCCTGCGCATTTATCAAACCCTTCAAAGAAGATAGGGTTGATCGAGTCACGGCCTATTGCAGCGGAGGGGAGGTTGTGGTTGATGTAAAGTACTGAATATTCGAATAGAACAATGCGATACTTGACCCTCGAGGAGTTGGAGGGAGACAAAGAAAAAGATAAAAAACAAAAATCTTCACTGCATTTATTTGACAGTTATTCCACCGTTATCATCGGATTGTTCGGGAGTGCGGAGGAGAAGCGAGAGTTGGGAGAAGTAGGGAAAAAAAGGAACAATGCCTAGAGTTTAATGAATGAGATGTTTTGACAGTCTGAATTTTCCTGAACTCATCCCATCATAGCCAATTCATCTTCTCACACAGTGTTGGTAAATCAGATATTTCATTGCTGGGCTTCGAAATGTTCTAATATTACATCCCCTGAACTGGTGAATACAGCGTCATGGGACATAATCGCGCCATCCCCTGCAGTCCCCCACAGTCCCTCGACGTCCCCGACCGTCCCCCACCGTCCGAATCAAAGAGGGCTGTCCTGCACTTTCACTACCCCAGAAGGACTACAAGCGGCCGTCCAGTCTATGGCTCTTGGCAGTCCCCCCCGCAGGGCCCCAGCCGGCTACCGGACGGTTGGGAACACTGTTTGTGGTTCCCAAATTGCAAGTAGCCAAAAGCCGATGTTTTTGGTGTAAAAACCCACTTTTGCTAGGGGGCTTTTAACCGCATCACAAGCACCTACTGTATTCTCTGAAATATACAAGCACTCAAGAACGATACTCAAATTGGAAGTCTTTAGTTGCCGAGGCGCAGGCTGTGCCGTTAAGGCTTTCTGGTAACAGAGTGTACCAGTGAGGTAAATTCAGACGAGCCCAGTGTGGCCCAGGGATGTTTTTTGTGCTGACTGAAGAGTAGATGTAGTGTGACACTTGCAAGGATTACGTTCGTTAAGGGCATGGTAGAGGTCGCTCTTGGGTGTGACCAGGTTTTTTGTGGGTGGAATTGCATAGTGTGGTACAGTATTCGGTTGCGAATTATGAGAACTATGCTTCACCACCATCTTAGCTTAACTGTTTTATGGAAGTTCCCCCTCTTCGCCATCAAAGTGGTGAGGAAACTAATTTCTTCAAGTCCCCTTTTCATACTCGGAGTGCAATATAATCTTCCAAGTACCCGCAATTCCATTTCTTCGAGTCTCCTAACAAAATAGTGATAGGTTAATAGAATCATTCTTTTTCATATAACAAATAAGCCTAAGATGGTGGCAAAGCATAGTTCCATAACTCGCAGCCAAATACCATACTATGCCATTCCACCCATGAAAAACCTGGTCACATCCAAGAGCAACCCCTACGGTACCATACCCTTTCCGAACGTAATCCTTGCAAGTGTATGCTACATCTACCGGTACTCTTCCATCAGCCTAAAAAATATCCCTGGACCCTGCTGGGCTTGTCTAAATTTGCATCACCGGTAAATTAAACTCTGTTACCAAAACCTTAATGGCGCAACCTACGCCATGACAACCAAAGACTTCCAATTTGAATATCGTTCTTAAGTATATTTCAGATAATAGGTGATTGTCTGAATTATCCAAATAACTATGTCAACATGGTAGAGCGCTAAGTCCTAAAATGGGTTGGCCAGCGGATGCCTTCGGGCGCGCAGGTTTGAATCCTGCTCTTGGCGGAATTTTTTTTGTCTTCGTACTGTCAAAAGCCCCTCAGCAAAAAGTTGGTGAACTAGGCTTTTTACACAAAAAATATCGACTTTTAGCTACTTGCAGTTTGGGAACCACAAACAGTGTTGGGCCCTGCGGGGGGACTGCCAAGAGCCATGGACGGGACTGGGCGGCCGTTTGTAGTCCTTCCGAGGCAGCGAAAGTGCGGGGCGGCCTTCTTTGGGCCGGACGATGGGGTCTATGGAGTGAGACAGTGGCGTTCAGGTGGGCGGTGGACAGTGGGGGGTGGCGTCGTTATCTCACATGAAGCTAGATTCACCAGTTCGGAGGAGGTGCACTATTAGAACACGTCGAAGACTAGCAATGAAATATCTGATTTATCAACTCTGTGTTGTTGAGAATATGAATAGATTATGATGGGGTGGGTTCCGGAAAATCCAGACTGTTAAAACATCTCATTCATTAACCTCTGTGCACTGTTGTTTCTCTACTTCTCCCAATTCCCGTTTCTCCTCCGCACCCCCAAACGATCTAATGATAACGATGGAATAACTATCAAACAGAAAATAATGCAGTAGAGCTTTTTCTTTTTATCTTTTTCTTATTTCCCTCCTTCAACTCCTCGGGGGTGATGTATCGCATTGTTCTATCCGAACATTTAGTACGTTACATCAGCTATAACCTTCGCTCCGCTGCAATAGACGGTGACTCGATCCACCCCTATATCCTCTTTGAATAGTTTTCATAAATGCGCAGGCTTCGGTTTATAAAAATAAAAAAAGGAAAAGAAAGAAGAAACTGATGAGAGGGTCAGTCTAACAGCGCCCTCTTAGTTCATAGAGCCTCAGGCCATAAGACGGTAGCCCTCCATAGCCCGTCCGACTCTATCTCTCCAGGGTATAGTCAGTCCTAGTGCCTCTAAAAAGGCGGACTACAAGTTGTAGTCCGTTCATCCTACCCCAAAGACTGACGGACTAGACGGCTGGGGACACTGACCACAAAGACTTTTCCAACCTGACTTTTAGTATGGCGACCTCCTCCTATTCCTACACAACTTTTAATGTGTTTGGTGAAAAATTGGAAAAGTTATGTTAATATGCCAAAAAGAGTTATTTTACATTGCAAAATTGGCACCGCAATGGGTATTATCAATTTTGAGGACTAGTGGCTTAGCCCACCGGGTGGGAGAGCTGATAAGTGGTGTTCGGTGACAGCTATAGTGCAAGGAAGGTGAAAATAATTAGGTAGTTGTAGCATTCTTTGAAGTATTATATCATAATTATAATTCTGGAAAACTAAATCTATACCAACTTTTCTAACAAAAAATGTGACGATTTTGTCTGTAATGCCAAGTGTATGATAGCACCTTGAAATCTTTTGTCGGATTCACAGGTTTTTAAACCTACTATCCAAACTTGAATTATGTAATATCATACACAGGGATTTTCTACAATAATTAGGGTTTTATGTATACAAAACATGAATTCTCACTCATGTCTATTTCTTGTCTTATGTAGCAGTGCGCAATTGTTTCAAGTGTGAAGTAAGAATAACCCGTAGTATGAATCATTGATTGAGTAAAACTCTTACTTGAATAATAAGAAAGATACAGCTGCACTATATAGAAAGGTAATTTGTT
>Ga0307507_10009352_pt1 | contig 13110 bp, 13 predicted proteins | sample 7_EM_MG_FD_207223 | JGI IMG/M metagenome (GOLD analysis project Ga0307507, IMG submission 207223) | Populus trichocarpa ectomycorrhiza microbial communities from riparian zone in the Pacific Northwest, United States - 7_EM | ecosystem: Host-associated > Plants > Roots > Unclassified | place...
TCCTTCACCGCGGCAACCTCCCGTGTGGACAGTTGCGAGTTCGCACCTGGACAACGCCTGCGCCGTGAACAAACCAACAGCACCACCCAACGTCCCCAACGCGTCATTCGGGACATCGGGATTGCCGGTTTGTGTGGTGTCTGGTGCTGGCGAGACTGGTGCGCCGCCACCTCACCATCACCTGGCCAGGCCCGGGCGCTGCAACGACATCCACAGCGCTCACGCCTGTCCCATCAGTCCCCTGCGCATCTATTTCACGAGCCCTACACCCTCGCGAAGCTCAGCGTCTCGCCTTCCACCCCGCGCAGCCAAAGGTCTTGCGCGGCCGCCGCCATCTCGGTCAGCCCTTCTTCGATGGTCGCGAAGACGTTCCCGGGCACCCATCCGGCGTCGCCGTTGATCAGCAGGTTGTTGCGCCCGTAGAAGATCGCCAGGTCCGTCGCGCCTTGGTCGCTGTGAGCCTCGCTGCTTTCGTCGTACCCGTACGCCGGATTCCCGATCTCCCACGGCTCGAAGCCGAAGTACACGACGTCGCCGGGGATCGGTGTGACGGTCGGGTTCTCCCGTCCCGGCTTAGGCTCCGCGAAGGGCGGCACGAGCGTGTACACCTCGTTGCGCGCGTACTTCGCGTGATACGCCGAAGCGCTCTGTGGCAACGCGTCCCACACTGCGTTGCACGTACGCGGTGCTTCGGCGTCCAGCAGCCGGGCGCGGCACGAGACACCGCGCTTGTCCAAGGTGATCGTGATGTAGCGCGCCATGTTCAGCTCCCTGTGACGGACTCGACGACTTCGCCCCAGATCCGCAGGGCGTCGTCAACCTGCTCGGCGTTGACCACCAGCGGCGGCACCATCCGCACGACGTTCGAGTACGGCCCGCACGTCAGCAGCAGGAGGCCGCGCTGTGCAGCGGCCTGTTGCGCCGCCGCCGCCGCCGCGGTGTCCGGCTCGCCGTCGGCGGTGGTGAACTCGCTGCCGACCAGCAGGCCGAGCCCCCGCACCTCACCGATCGCCGGGGTCTTGTCGGCGATCACCCGCGCGCCTTCGAGCAGCTGACGCCCACGCGCGTCGGCGTTCTCGACCAGGCCCTCCTGCTGGATGACGTCGAGTGTCGCGATCGCTGCGGCGCACGAGACCGCGTTGCCGCCGTACGTGCCGCCCTGAGAGCCGGGAAGCGCCTTCGTCATCAGCTCCTGCGAAGCAGCGATACCCGACAACGGGAAGCCGCTCGCGAGGCCCTTCGCGATGAGCACGATGTCTGGCGAGACGCCGAAGTGGTCGTGTCCCCAGAAGCGTCCCGTACGGCCGAAGCCGGTCTGGACCTCGTCGACCACCAGCAGGATGCCGTGGCGGTCGGCGCGCTCACGAAGTCCCGCCATGAACTCGGTGTTAGCCGGGACGTACCCGCCTTCGCCGAGTACGGGCTCTACGAAGAGCGCCGCGGTCTCGGAAGGCGCGCTGACCGTAGCGAACAGATAGTCCAACTCACGCAACGCGAACTTCGTCGCTGTCGGCTCGTCCCAGCCGTAGTGGTAGGCGTACGGGAACGGAGCGACGTGTACGCCGGCCATCAGCGGCGAGATGCCCGCGCTGAATCGCGTGCCGGACGTCGTCATGGTCGCGGCCGCGATCGTGCGGCCGTGGAAGCCACCCTGGAACACGATGACGTTCGGCCGCTTCGTCGCCTGTCGAGAGAGCCGTAACGCCGCTTCGACCGCTTCGCTGCCGGAGTTCGCGAAGAACAGCGAGTCGAGCCCGCTCGGCAGGACGTCGCCGAGCCGCTTCGTCAGTTCGAGTAGCGGCTTGTGCATCACAGTCGTGTACTGGCCGTGGATCAGCTTCCCGATCTGCTCCTGCGCGGCACGCACCACCTGCGGATGACAGTGCCCGGTGCTCGTCACACCGATCCCGGCGGTGAAGTCCAGATGACGTTTGCCGTCGACGTCGTAGAGGTAGACCCCTTCACCATGGTCGACCACGACGGGCGTTGCCTGCTTGAGCAGCGGGGAAAGCTGGGCCATGGCAGCGGCACTCCTCGAATTGGCACAGTCTGGCACGGTTGTCGATTGTTGACAATATCCATAGCATGGCCTGGGGACAACACGTGAGAGGCGGGCTTGATGAGCGAGATCACCGAAGCCGGTGTGGTCGGCGCGGTCGGCAAGGAGCTGTTCATCGGCGGCAAGTGGGTCGGCGCCGAGGGCGGGAAGACCTTCGCGGTACGGGACCCGGCGACCGGCCGTGAGCTGTGCCAGGTCGCGGACGCCTCCCCGGCCGACGGCATGGCGGCGCTGGACGCCGCGGTCTCCGCGCAGGCGGATTTCGCGGCCATGGCGCCGCGCGAACGCGGCGAGATCCTCCGCCGGTCGTACGAGCTGCTGACCGCGCGCAGCGAGGAGCTCGCGCTGCTCATGACGCTCGAGATGGGCAAGCCGCTCGCCGAGTCCAAGGGCGAGATCGCCTACGCGGCCGAGTTCTTCCGCTGGTTCGCCGAGGAGGCGGTGCGGATCGGCGGCGACTTCGCGACCGCGCCCAACGGCTCCGGCCGGTTCCTCATCACCCGCCAGCCGGTCGGCCCGACCATCCTGATCACGCCGTGGAACTTCCCGATGGCGATGGGCACCCGCAAGATCGGGCCGGCGGTCGCGGCGGGCTGCACGATGGTGATCAAGCCGGCCGCGCAGACGCCGTTGTCGATGCTCGCGCTGGCCGGGATCCTGGCCGAGGCTGGGTTGCCCGAAGGCGTCCTCAACGTCCTCACCACCAGCCACTCCGGCACGGTCATGGAGCCGCTGATCCGCGACGGCCGGGCGCGCAAGCTGTCGTTCACCGGGTCCACCGAGGTCGGCCGCAAGCTTCTCGAGCAGTGCGCGGACAAGGTCCTCCGCACTTCGATGGAACTCGGCGGCAACGCGCCCTTCGTGGTCTTCGACGACGCCGACCTCGACGCCGCGATCGAGGGCGCGATGCTGGCGAAGATGCGCAACATCGGCGAAGCGTGCACGGCGGCGAACCGCTTCTACGTCCAGCGCGGCGTCGCCGACGAGTTCGCGAGGCGGCTCACCGAACGCATGCAGGCGCTGCCGATGGGCCGCGGCACCGAGGAGGGCGTCGTGGTCGGCCCGCTGATCGACGAGGCCGCCGTGACCAAGGTGTCCGAGCTGGTCAGCGACGCCGTCGACCGCGGCGCGCGGGTGCTGACCGGCGGCGCGACCGTCGACGGGCCCGGCCACTTCTACCAGGCGACCGTGCTGACCGACGTGCCGCAGGAGGCGCGGCTGACGCACGAGGAGATCTTTGGCCCGGTCGCGCCGATCACCGCGTTCGACACCGAGGACGAGGCCGTCGCCAAGGCGAACGACACCGAGTTCGGCCTCGTTTCCTACCTTTACACCAGCGATCTCAAGCGCGCGCTGCGCGTGTGCGAGCGGCTGGAGGCCGGGATGATCGGGCTCAACCAGGGCATGGTGTCGAACCCGGCGGCCCCGTTCGGCGGGATCAAGCAGTCCGGCCTCGGCCGGGAGGGCGGCAAGTTCGGCATCGACGAGTTCCTCGAGACCAAGTACATCGCGGTGGCCCTGTGACATCTGAAAGCGGGACTTCCTACCGCATCGCGAGCATCCCCGGCGACGGAATCGGCGTGGACGTCACGGTCGAGGCCCGCAAGGTCCTCGACCGTGCCGCCACGAAATTCAGGTTCTCCTTGCAGTGGACCGAATTCGACTGGAGCTGCGAGCGCTACACCCGTTCCGGCGCGATGATGCCGGACGACGGGATCGGGCAGCTCGCGAAGTTCGACGGGATCCTGCTGGGCGCGGTGGGCTTCCCCGGCGTGCCGGACCACGTTTCGCTGTGGGGCCTGCTGATCCCGGTGCGCCGGGCGTTCTCCCAGTATGTCAATCTGCGGCCGGTGCGGCTGCTGCCGGGGACGTCCTCGGCGTTGGCCGGTCGCACCGCCGAAGAGCTCGAGATGGTGATCGTCCGGGAGAACTCCGAAGGGGAGTACTCGGCGATCGGCGGACGTCACAACGCCGGGCGTCCCGACGAGTTCGTGCTGCAGGAATCGGTGTTCACGCGGGTGGGCGTCGAGCGGATCATCCGGTACGCCTTCGAACTCGCGCGCACGCGGTCGCGGCGGGTGTGCTCGGCGACCAAGTCGAACGGGCTGATCCACTCGATGCCGTTCTGGGACGAGATCTTCGCCGAGGTCGCGGCGGAGTATCCGGACGTCCACAGTGAACAGACGCATGTCGACGCCCTCGCCGCGCGGATGGTGCAGGCGCCGGACCGGCTGGACGTCGTGGTGGCGTCGAACCTCTTCGGCGACATCCTGAGCGATCTCGCCGCCGCGATCACCGGCGGCCTCGGCATGGCACCGTCCGGGAACATCAGTCCATCGGGTGAATTCCCCTCGATGTTCGAAGCGGTCCACGGCAGCGCTCCGGACATTGCGGGACAAGGCATCGCGAATCCGGTCGCGCAGATCCTGGCTGGCGCGATGCTGGTCGAACACCTGGGCGAAACCGTTGCCGCGCAAGCCATCCGCACCGCGGTGGACCGGGTGCTCGGGCAGGGCCGGGTGCGCACGCCCGACCTCGGCGGCACGGATACCACGACCCGGCTCGGCTCCGCGGTGGCCGAAGCACTGGACTGAGCGCCGCGCGGTTTTTGTCGGTGCCCCCGGGCACGGTGGAGCCCATCCACCGACGGGGGAGGAGAACCCGATGTGCTGGCAGTGCGACAACCCGGACCGGACCGAAGCCGACTACCTGAGGCTCCTGCGGGAGAACATCCTCGAACACGGCTGGGCCGTGCAGGGAGTGGAAGGAGCACCGCCCCATCCACCCTGGGCCTACACGGTCGGCCTGACCGAGTTCGGGGTGCCCGAGCTGGTCGCGACCGGGCTGGAGCTGAGACCGGCGGCCCGGCTGCTCAACGACTGGGCCGCGTTGTCGGTCGAAGTGCGCCCGCCGCGGCCGGGCGAGGTGATCCCGCTGTGCGGCGGCGGCCGGATCGAGGCGGTGCCGCTGACCGAGCCGTCGGCGCACCTCGTGTTCGCGGTCGCGCTCTACGGGCCGGAAATCGAGGCGACGCAGCTGGTGCACGCCGACGAGTGCGGCCGCTGGCCGTGGTCGGCGGACTTCCGGGACGGCCGGGGCGGCCAGCCGGTGCTGGGGGTGCGTCGCCATGGCTGATTTCTCTGCCCGGGAACGACTGTCACGGCACCGGCGGCGCCTCGCCGTGGCGCAGGCTGGTGCCCGGGGCGAGCCGCTGCACGGCGTCCTCCATGTGGGCTTCGAGCAGCGCCAGCGCGCGAGGCTCGTCGCCGTCGCGCAGCGCCTGGATCAGGCGCGTGTGTTCCTCGACGCGGTCTTCGACTCGCTGATACGTCTCCTGCAGCGCGGTCAGGCACATCCGCGTTTCGATGAGCAGCGTCCTGGCCATCCGCACCAGCCGCTTGCTGCCGGAGGCGGCGATCAGGGCCTCGTGGAACCGCAGGTCGGCGGTCGAGAGCGCGGTGGGGTCGTCCTCGCTCGCGGCGGTGGCCATCTCGGCGACAGTCTGTTCGAGCAGTGCGGCGACCCGCTCCCGGTCCCCGCGCACCGCGCGCACCATCGCGGCCCGCTCGATCGCGGAGCGGGCGGCGTAGATGTCGTAGACGTCGCCGGGCTCGAGGTCGATGACGAACAGCCCGCGATGCCGCTCGCTGCGCAGCAGCCCCTCGGAGACGAGGTGCTGCATCGCCTCGCGCAGCGGCCCCCGTGACACCTGGAAGCGGGCGGCCAGCTCGGTTTCGCCGAGCTGGGTTCCCGGGGGCAGGGCACCGTTCATGATCGCGTCGCGCAGCTGGCGGGCGATGATGCCGGCGGTCGACTCTCTGCTGACCGGTTCGATCTCGGGCAGTAGCGCCATCTCAGGAACTCCAGGACAGATCCGGTGGTGTGGTCTTGCCGGGGCGGAACAGGGCACCGAGCGAGCGCACGACCCGGTCCTGCCCGGTCAGGCGCAGGCCCTCCCAGACGGTGACCTGGTTGGCGGTCAGCACCGGCTTGCGGATGGCGGCCTCCACGGCGTTGATCTCGCCGAGGGTCCGCATCGCGGTGTCGGGAACCAGCACCGCTTCGGCGTCGGGGTGGTCGTGGCCGACGGCGAGCGCGACGACCGCTTCCGGGGTGAGGGCGCCCACCTCGGCCGCGGTCACGATGTCGGCGCTGGCCATCGAGACCACCTCGATGCCGCCGGCGGCGAGGAAGCCGACGAACAGCCGGGCGATGTCGTCCGGGTAGCTGGCGGCCACGGCCACCCGGCTGACGCCGAGCGCCTGGGCGGCGTGCACGAACGCGAAGGAGGTACTGGATGCCGGGACCCCGGCGACGGCGGCCAGGCGGTCTGCCTGGGCGCGGGCGCCGTCCCACCCGTAGACGAAGCTGCCGCTCGTGCAGGCCCAGACGACCGCGTCCGGCTCGTGCTTCTTGAGCAGCGAGGCACCTTCGGCCAGCCGGGCCTCGCTGCCGAGGTCGAGCAGCTCGGGCACGGCGTGCTTGTCGGTGCCGTAGATGTGCTCGACCGGCAGCCGGATGTCGCCCTCGTCGGCGGCGATGCCGCCGAGCAGCTGTTCGGCGAGCGGGTAGTCGTCTTCGGCCGCGTGGTCGGGGTAGATGAAACCGATGGTGGTCACGGAACCTCCGGGGGGACGCAAATTGTCGACAACCCTAGGTGAAGAACCGCCCGAAGCGGGTCGCGGCGCGCGAGCGAATGACGAAGGAGGGTTCACGAGACATCACCCAGCCATTTTCCGGGGCCGACGATAGGGAGGTGCATCCGGCGCAGGCAGGCCCACATGGTGAGCTGGTTCGCGGTGAGCACCGGTTTGCCGAGCGCGGTCTCCAGGGGCTCGATCAGGTCGTAGGTGGGGAGGTTGGTGCAGCTGACGAAGATCGCTTCGGCGTCGGCGTGGTCGGCGGCGAGGATGCGCTCGGCGATGGTCCGGTAGCTGACCTTCCAGATCCCGCCGCCGAGGCCGAGATGGTCGCTGGAGACGGTCCGGACGCCGAGTTCGGCGAGGAACTCGTGCAGCGCGGCGGTGAGGTCGCCGTCATACGGCGTGAGCACCGAGACCCGGTGCAGGTCGAGCTGGTGCAGCACCTCGGCCAGCGCGCCCGAGGTGGTGACCGCGTCCGGCGCGCCCGCGTCGCAGATCGCCTTGGTCAGCGAGCGTTCGTAGTCGACGCCGTTGACGAAGCTGCCGGACGTACAGAGGTAGGCGACGACCTCGGGCTCGACGTGCAGCACGTCGCGGGTGGCGGTGGCGAGGTGGCGGCTGTCGCTGACCAGCCGGGCCATCTCCATGCTGACCGGCACCGGCTCGTAAGGCGTGCGGGCCAGGTGGAGGGACACCTCCATCGGTACCCAGCGCCAGAGCTCGCGTTCCAGCGCCAGGTCGAAGGGCGCGATGATGCCGATGCCCCGCTGCGCCAGCGGGCCCTCGAACGACAGGAAGTCGAAATCCAAGGCTCAGCCTCCGGAATACGTCTGTATGTGACACGTCCGGTGCTCCGGGGGTCGTTCCTCGGATTGTTGACAATCATACGAGCGACTTCTACCGTGTCAACGTGATCGCTTCGGAAACCCAGGAGCCCCCGGTCCTGGCGGTGCTCTGTGGCGAGAACCGCCCACCGGACATGCGTGCTGTCGAAACCGATGCGGTGGTGCGTTACACGGATGCGGCAGGTCTTGCCGAAGCGTTGTCCGGAGCCGACGCGCTGTTCGTCTACGACTTCCTCTCCACCGCCGTGCCCGGCGCGTGGCACGCGGCCGACCGGCTGCGCTGGCTGCACATGGCCAGCGCGGGCGTCGACCCGGTGTTGTTCCCCGGCCTGCGCGAGAGCGACGTCGTGCTGACGAACTCGCGCGGGGTGTTCGACGACGCCATTGCCGAGTACGTGCTGGGTGTGGTGCTCACGTTCGCCAAGGGGTTCGCACGCTCCCTGGACCTGCAGCGGGAAAGCCGCTGGCTGCACCGGGAAAGCGAGCGCGTCGCCGGTCGCGAGGCGCTGGTGGTCGGCACCGGGCCGATCGGGCGCGCCATCGCGCGGCTCCTGCGTGCCGCCGGGATGCGGGTGAGCGGCGCCGGGCGCCGGGCGCGCCACGGCGACCCCGACTTCGGCGAGGTGTGCGACACCGCGCAGCTCGCCCGGCATCTGCCCTGGGCCGACTACGTGATCGCGGTGGCGCCCCTGACCGAGCAGACGAAGGGCATGTTCGACGCGCGCGCGTTCGCCGCGATGAAGTCGTCCGCCCGGTTCGTGAACGTCGGCCGCGGCGAGCTGGTGGTCACCTCGGACCTGGTCGCGGCGCTGGCCAGCGGACTCATCGCCGGGGCCGCGCTCGACGTGTTCGAAACCGAACCGCTGCCGCCCGACAGTCCACTGTGGACGATGCCGGACGTGCTCGTCTCGCCGCACATGTCGGGTGATTTCGTCGGCTGGCGCAACGCCCTGGTCGAGGTCTTCGCCGACAACTTCCGCCGCTGGCGAGCAGGGGAGCCGCTGCGTAACGTCGTCGACAAGTCGCTCGGGTACGTGCCGTCGGGGAACCAGGGAGCCGGATGAACGACAGGACATTGACCGCCAGCGAGCTGGTCGCCGCGTACGCGACGGGCGAGCTGTCGCCGATCGAGGCGACCCAGAACGCCTTGCGCGCCATCGAAGAACGCGACGGCGACTGCAACGCCTACTGCCTCGTCGACGCCGACCGCGCGCTGGAGCAGGCCAAGGCGGCCGAGATCCGCTGGCGGGACGGCAATCCGATCGGCTGGCTCGACGGCGTCCCTGCCTCGATCAAGGACATGTTCCTCACCCAGGGCTGGCCGACCGTCCGCGGCTCGCGCAGCATCAGCCCGGAGGGTCCGTGGGACGTCGACAGCCCGGTCGCCGCGCGGATGCGCGAGGCGGGCTTGGTCCTGCTGGGCAAGACCACCACGCCCGAGATCGGCTGGAAGGGCGTCACCGACAGCCCGCTCTGTGGCATCACACGCAACCCCGCGGACCCGACGAAGACCGCGGGCGGGTCCAGCGGTGGCAGCGCGGCGGCGGTCGCGGCCGGGATGGGTGAGCTGTCCGTCGGCACCGACGGCGGGGGTTCGGTGCGGATTCCCGCGTCGTTCTGCGGAATCGTCGGCCTCAAGCCGACTCACGGGCGCATCCCGCTGTATCCGGCGAGCCCGTTCGGCCCGCTCTCGCACGCCGGGCCGATGGCGCGCTCGGTGGACGACATCGCGCTGCTGCTGGACGTCCTCGCCATGCCCGACCACCGCGACCCGGCCGCGCTCGCGCCGCCGGCGGCGTCCTACCGTGAGGCTGTCCGCCGGGACGTGCGCGGCCTCATCGCCGCGTACTCGCCGACGCTGGGCTTCGTCGACGTCGACCCGGAAGTCGCCGCCATCGCCGCCGCCGCGGTGGCCGCGCTCGGCGACGCCGGCCTGCAGATCGAGGAGACCGACCCCGGTTTCGTAGATCCGAAGCCCGCGTACGACATTCTCTGGTCGGCCGGTGCGGCGAAGCTGCTCGACACTTTCCCTCCGGGTTCGGAAGCCCAGACCGACCCCGGCCTGCGCAAGGTCTGGGAGCTCGGGAAGACCTGGTCCGCGAGCGACTATCTCGGCGCGAACGCCGACCGCGCCGCGCTCGGCATCCTGATGGGCGAGTTCCACACCCGCTACGACGTGTTGATCACCCCGACGGTCCCGATCCCGGCGTTCGAGGCCGGGCACGACGTCCCGCCGGGCAGCGGGCTGAGCGAGTGGCCGGAGTGGACCCCGTTCACCTACCCGTTCAACCTGACTCAACAGCCCGCGATCAGCGTCCCCGCCGGACGAACCTCCGACGGGCTGCCGGTCGGCCTGCAGATCGTCGGCCCCCGCCATTCCGACGACCTGGTACTCGCTGTGGCGAAACTGCTCGAAGAGGTTCGTCCCTGGGCCCAGTCATAACCACGTAAGGGTGAAACCCGTGCCCGATCAAGAAAATCTCTGCCACCCTCAGGCGAGTGAGCGCTCAACGTTGGCGGTATGAGCAAGCCATTCCCACGGTCGACCTCGCCGGTGAGCCCACCGCGGTGGTCGTGGGGTTGATCGAGCAGGGCGACCGCCTGGCCGCCGCGCTCCGCATCGACGGCGGCCCGACCGCGGTGGTCCCGCTGGAAACCGGCGGCGAGCTGCTGAAGGTCCTCCGCCAGACGCTGGAGAGCTGGTGGCGCCTGGACGGCCATCGTGATGTGACCCCGGAGCCCCGGGCCAGCTGCTAGCTCCGGTCCGCGACCGGGCTGCGCCGGACCAGCCCGCGGATCTGCTTGCTGCACAGCACGAGCGCGGTCACCGCGACCACCAGCACCGCGGCGCCGACGAGGGTCGCCTCGCGGCCGAGGTGCTCGGCCAGCGGGCCCGCGCTGAGCTGGCCCAGCGGCAGCGCGAGGATCGAGCCGAGCATGTCGTAGGAGTACACCCGGGCGAGCTTGTCCGAGGGCACGTTCTCCTGCAGCGAGATGTCCCACGCGACCGCGAACTGCTCGATCGTCATGCCGCCGATGAACATGGCCACCAGCAGGGGAACCAGGTACGGCGCCAGGCCGAGGGTGAGCAGCGGCACGGCGTCGGCGAGGACCAGCGTGACCCCGATCAGCAGCATCCGCCGCGGTTGCCAGCGGGCGGCGACCAGCCCGCCCGCCAGGTAGCCGACGGTCTGCGCGGCCAGCGCGAAGCCCCATCCCGCGCGGCCGAAGGACGAGTCGGCGATGAGCGGGCCCAGCACCAGGAGCGCGCCGGCGTTGACCGCGTTGATCACCATGAACTGCAGCACCACCAGCCACACCCAGGACCGGGCGCGGAACTCGCGCCAGCCCTCGGCGAGCTCGGCCAGCGGCCTGCTCCCCGGGACGCGTTCGCCGCGCGGCAGCCGGATTCCGCGGTAGGCGGCCGCGGCGGCGAGGAACAGCAGCGCGTTCACCGCGACGGTCCAGCCGGAGCCCGCCACCGCGACGAGGATCCCGGCGAACCCGGCGCCGGCCACGCGTCCGGCGTTCGAGAGCAACCGCACCAGTGCGTTCGCCTGCCCGAGCATCGCAGCCGGCACGGTCAACGGGGTGAGTGAGGCCGAGGCGGGCAGCGACACGGCCGCGACCGCGCCGTTCATCACGGAGAGCCCGAGCAGCAGCGGGAGCGAAGCGAATCCACAAAGGACACTCACGGCGATGGCCGCCTGGGTGAGTGCGGCCGCCGTTTCGGTGCCCTGCAGGATGACCGAGCGCGGCAGCCGGTCGGCCAGCACCCCGCCGAAGAGCACCAGCAGGATGTTGGCCACCGACCGCGCGCCGACGACCAGGCCGAGGTCGACCGCCGAACCGGTCAGGTCCAGCACTGCGAAGGCCAGCGCGATCGGTGCGACGGCGTTGGCGAAGTCGGCGAACGAGCGGCCGGTGACCAGCCATCGGAAATGGGTTTCGCGCAGCGGCAGGAGCAGGGTCCTCATGTCAGCTCGAACAGCGCGATGCTGGCGCTGACCCGGACGGCACCAGGGGTGCGCGGCGGCTCGGCCGCGGCGTGCAGCACCCGGCTGAGTTCGGTGGCCTGGTCCAGAACGTGTGCCCACACCACCGGATCGACCCACAGCTCGGCGTCGGTGAGCGACGACTTCCGGTCCATGGCACGGAATTCGGCTCGTCGCTTCAGCTCGTCGGCGACCGCGGACACGAGCAGGCGCACCTCGTCGGGGTCGCGTCGGGTCAGCTCCTTGCCGGACTCGGGGCGGTGCCGGTAGCGCTTGGCCCGGCCGCCGCGGATCTGGACCTCCTCGGCGACCTCGAGCAGGCCGGCCTCGTGCAGCCGGCGCACGTGATAGCTGACGTTGGCCTGGGTGTCGCCGAGTTCGCGGGCGACTTCGGACGCGCTCATGGCGGTTCCGGTCAGCAGGGACAGGATGCGCAGCCGCAGCGGGTGGGCGAGCACGCGCAGGCTGTCGAGTTCCGACTCGGGCATGCCACCCAGTATCGGCAGGTGGGACGCAACTGTCAAAGACTTATTTGGGGGTCCCGTTGTCAGGGAATCGGCTGCCAGTGATCCGACGTCTGTGCTGTGCTGGGGATATGCGGATGACCACTTTGGGCAGGAGCGGCCTCGAGGTGTCGAGGATCGCGTTCGGGACCTGGCAGCTCGGCGGTGACTGGGGCGTCTTCGACGAGGACACCGCGATCGCGGCCGTGAACCACGCCCGCGAACTCGGCGTCAACCTCTTCGACACCGCGCAGGCCTACGGACGCGGCAAGTCCGAGGTGCTGCTCGGCAGGGCGCTTCGCGACGTGCTCAAGCGCGACCGCGACAACGTCGTCATCGCGACCAAGGGTGGCATCAACCCGCGCGCGCCGCGCCCGCGCGACTCGCGCCGCGAGTGGCTGACCCAGGGGCTCGAGTCCAGCCTGCGCAACCTCGGCGTCGACCACATCGACCTCTACCAGGTGCACTGGCCGGACCCGGACACCCCGGCCGCCGAGGTCGCCGGGCTGCTGCAGGAGTTCGTCGGCGCGGGCAAGATCCGCCACGTCGGCGTCTCCAACTACACCGCGGCGCAGCTCGCGGCCTTCGACGAGACGCGCCCGGTGGAGACGTTGCAGCCGCCGTACCACCTGTTCCGGCGCGGCATCGAGACCGACCCGCTGCCCTACGCCCGCGAGCACGACATCGGCGTGCTCGTCTACAGCCCGCTCGGCAGCGGCCTGCTGACCGGCGCGCTCACCCCGGACAGCACGTTCGAGGCGACCGACTGGCGCTCGCGGTCCTCCGCGTTCCAGGGCGACAACCTGCGGCGCAATCTGAAGATCGTGGACGAACTGGCCGCCCTGGCCGCCGGCCGCGGGATCACGGTCAGCCAGCTCGCGATCGCCTGGGCGCTGGCCCGCCCCGGGGTGCACGTGGCAATCGTCGGCGCGCGGAAACCGGTGAACATCGAGGCCAGTCTTGCCGCCGCGGACCTCGAGCTGACGTCGGAGGATTTGGCCGAGATCGACCGCATCGCCGCCGACGGCGTCCAGATCGCCGGCGCGGCCCCGGAGGGCATCGCCT
>Ga0307507_10009353_pt1 | contig 13108 bp, 15 predicted proteins | sample 7_EM_MG_FD_207223 | JGI IMG/M metagenome (GOLD analysis project Ga0307507, IMG submission 207223) | Populus trichocarpa ectomycorrhiza microbial communities from riparian zone in the Pacific Northwest, United States - 7_EM | ecosystem: Host-associated > Plants > Roots > Unclassified | place...
CACAGGGTGTTTGCGTGCGTTGCAACGAAATTCAGGGCGCACAGGGCGTAGAGAACGCAGAAGCGACGTCGCTTGCGTCAGGGCGCAACGCCGACGGATCTGACGCAAGGTATTTTTTTGCTGATGGGCTGTATCTGTCTGCCAGCGTGCCGCCCTAACTGTAACGGGTGGGGTGGCAAGGGCATATGCCTGAATGGCAGCCCATTGGGCGGCCGTACTCCCCTTCCAGCCCGGGATCCTGTCTTGCTCCATCTTACGTTTCATAGCATTCCGCATGTCTTTATACTCCTCACCATAGGTTGTCGGTTTGGGGAAGCTGCAGACCTACTTACCCCAAGTAACCTCACCATCATTTTTGAAGGCATCAAACTTTTATTATCGAAGTCCAACTTTTGAGGCTGCTATTGTAATAGCGGTTGGGGCGGCATCAGCAAAATGTAAAAACCACTCCTAGTCCACCAAGGGGGGTTATGGTCACCCTGGTCCTCCTGGTCCACCCTGATCCACCATGATCCACATTTTCTGTAAAATTTCCAAAAGTGTGGATCAGAGCGGATCGGAGTAGACCAGGTGGACCACGGGGACCACGACCCCCCTTGGTGGACCAGGAGCGTTCAGGACCTCCTTGGACCACGCTTCGACATTTCCCTGATGGGTTGGGTGGTTGATCGATCTGGAATTGTTTTTCTTTTTCCACAATGGTCTTCCAGCGAATGAAAGAGGTCCGCTAGCAGATGCTGGTAGCCTGGAGGATAATGAGAGAATGGTTTATGCTATGAAAACAGAAATAGAGCGGGCCTGGCGGACGATAAAGGGAGCTAAAGGGAGTTCTGCGGATGATAAATGGCTGTGAGAAGGTTATTAGCTGGGAATATGTAGATGGATAGTACTGAATTGGTCTGGGGATATACTAGTAATACCGCGGAGGAGTAAGAGATTTTGTAGAGCTTTGTGAGTTCTATTGCGATGGATGGGTTCATCGATGAAGGATGTGATTGTGATTCGGGAAAGGAGCATGAGGAGAGGATGGAAGGGTGTGAGGGAGAGCTTATATAGGCCGCTGGGGTTCGCACGATCGTACCCTGTACAAATTTGAATAATGATATCTTGAATCTTGAAAGGTCACGTGATCCACGCACAAAGGCGAGAAGCTTCAGATAAGGTTTTAAGCCGCAACAGAGCCGCGGAGGAGCCGCAGCCTCAGAGCCAAGACCTTGCTAAACCGCTTTAGACCCGCCCCCGTGGAAACTTAGTTAATGACAGCTTGAACTTGGGGACCTGTCCGTCATCCTACTAAACAAACTTGAAGTTTTCCCTGATCCCACCCTGGAAAGAAATGTGCCTTTGGCTTTGAAAGACTAAATCAGGGACAGTCCGCCTCCACCGATTAGCTCAGCCAGACCACTTGAAAGATAAACACCACACGAGCACGATGACCTCAAACACAACAAAGTGTCCTTATTGCATGTGACGCTATCAACAGGCCGCTGCATATGAAAAGCACCTTCAGACAATGCATCTTGATATCGTTCTATCCCTCCGTGCTAATGCGGACCTGACCTTCCCAGGGCCGCCTGCTTTTGTACGCAATGAAAACACCAATCAGAGCGACTTAGACTAGGAATCCTATTATAGGCTGGAGATGGCCGATTGCTGTGTACCAAGTAGTGAGATAGATGATGATATGCAGAATGATTCAGATGCGGAGGACGTTTCCCACCCGCCAGTCTGCAGGCCCCCATCGAGTCAAGAAACTATTTCTGGTGGTGGCAGAGCACTTAGCGATGTGGCTGACTATACAAAGCTGAATAGGGCCATGACAGATGACCCCTGGAACCCTTTCTCGTCCGAAGACGACTTTAATTTGGCAAGCTGGCTAGTTTGGAGCAAGGTAGCCAAGTTGCAGATCGACGGGTACTTGGCAAAAGGTTTGGGTGGCACAGATAGCAGATCGTTCCGGTCCGCCTATATCATGCGACAACACCTCGACGTTCTGGACCCATTTGGTGAGTACTTGGCATGGTCGGAAGCCGTTATCGATGATGGCCGACATGCAGCAACTTTCTATCATCGGAATATTATTGACTCTGTCCGCTACTTGATCAGCCAGGTCGCGTAGAGATGAGATATGGTCTACCCACCTATTCGGGAATATGATTCGAGTGGGGAGCGAGTATACTCTGAGATGCATACAGCGGACTGGTGGTGGGATACAGAGGTATGAAATAGGTCCTGAAAAGTCTCAAGTGGTGGGTGTTTCAAGTGCTAATAGCCTATTCTGTTCCTTGGTAGAAAACGCTGCCCCACGGGTCAACAGTGGTACCCATTATCGTATTGTCGGACCAGACTCAACCTACCAATTTTCGGGAGATAAGAAAGCCTGGCCGGTATACGTGACGATCAGCAATATCCTTGCGCGGACGAGAAACAACCCTGTCAAGATGCCAATCCTGCTTCTGGCATTGCTTCCGGTGCTGCCAAAGTTCACTGGTGAATCAGCCCGCGCCGACGAAGCCCAGTGGGAGATGAATGCGGATGTCCTCTGAACTGTCTTCAATCTTGTCCTTGCGCCATTACAACATGTTGTCCAAGAAGAAACGGTAAAGGATTGTGCAGACCCCAAAACACGCCCTTGTTTTCCCATCTTGTCAGCCTGGATTGCGGATCATGCTGAACATGCGGCCTTGCACAGAATAGGCAGTCAGTCGTGCCCAAAGTGTGAGGTTCCGTGCAAGGAGCTTGGTGGGAATCCGCTCAAGATGTATGAGCCCCTCGACAACATCCTATATAGAGAGAAAGCCTTCAAGTTGAGGCATGAACCGGCAGAAGTGGCCAGTATTGCAGAATACTTTCAGCAGGTAGGTATCAAAATAGAAAATAATGTAGTCACCAAACTGAACCGGGTAAACCCCGCCAACCTACATAAGCCGCACCTCTTGCACAATATTTACCTCGCCCTATTCAAACATATGATGGAATGGGGGCCGGGGTTCCTGAAAAAGCAGAAATGGCAGCAGGCGTTAGACGATATCTGGAAAGAAATTCCGTCATATCCGGACTCAGCGTACCAAAAAAGACCTATGGTGAAGTTACACAATGGCAGGGAAAGAAAATGCGCAACCTCGGCCGCTGTATTTCGGCCGTATTGGCGTCCGGATTGCAAAATCGCGACGGTTCTTAGTATCACGATTTCAAGAGCGCTTTGAAGTGTGTTAGCGGGCTGGTTGACTTCTCTCTCATGGTCCAATACCGCAGCCATACACCAGATACACCTGTCTACATGGAAAGGTATCTGCAGACATTTCACTGGACCAAGGACATTTTTCTTGAGTTCGGTACCTCGAAGGCTAGCGGTGCAGAAGCAAACCGTTAGGATCGGGATCTAAGGGAACTAATGGCGAATCAACGTGCTCATGAGGCCCGCCACAACACTGCCGCCAAGCGCCGTGGACACGTGGATCAAGACAGGCTTGGAAGGGCCAATTAGCGGGCGGATTTGATACGGCACGAGAATAACTTCAACTTCATCAAGATGCACTACCTGAGTCATTTTCCCTCCCATGTACGGCATTTTGGGTCCATATCGATGTATTCTACTGCGATGGGCGAAATAGCACATAAGGAGCAGATTAAACACAGTTACCGGAGGTCAAATAAGAATGAGGCTGCCCGACAGATCTTGTCGCAATATGGCCGCCAGCACACTCTAGGAATGCGCTTGCAGAATTTAGAAGCACTTTTCAAAACAGGTGTGATCGTGGTAGGAAATTGCGGGATGGAAATGCCGACTTCTTCAAGCCGCAGTGCACCTCAGCGAATGCTCAAAGGCCGCACGAACTTTGGCACGCTCTCTGAGCTATGCCGAGCCCATGAGATCGAGTATTGTGACATGATGGAGGAGATGCTACGTTTTATCAAGCAGGCTGCAGCGGATGACACGCGGCTGCCTGCTGACCCCACCGAAGTGGGATTACCTCCCATGGAGGGATTTACCCAGCTTGAAATTCCGGTTTCTGACTTTTGGGAGGCTGACGTTTTCCAGATTCACCGGGCCTGCTGCACTGGAACAAAGGCTTTCCGCAACGGCGGTGCTAGAAACGCTTGGGTATGGCTCCAGACTGGCAGGGAGGAGAGTTATGGGAATTTGCGAGGACGGGCGGTGGCGCAATTATTAGCACTGTTCAAGATATGAAATGTTCTAAGCGAAGACCCAGGCGTCCATCGGCTGGCATTGGTTCGCGATCTCGATCCGATCAATGGTGGTAGATTTCACCTGGCAAGCGGACATATACGAGGCGGCAAGTGGTTTACTGGTCGAGACATGCGAATAGTCGGTATAGGGGCAGGTATTGGACAGGCGCATGTAATTCCTACCGGGGAGAGGCAATGGATAGTGAATTATAGAATTAATCTGTGGACGTTTAATGATATATATTAATTATATAAAATTAGTCTACGGGATTATTTATAGTATTTATCCAGCCTCAACTAGGCCGCGTGAGTACTACAGAATAACTCTGCGGACATTTAAGAAAATATAGATGAGGCCGAGCTGAGGCCGGACACTTAAGGGGGCAATCCCTACCTGAAGTGTCCGGCTTCAACTCAGCCATTTGAGTACTAGAGGATTAACCTGCGGACATTTAATGAGAATATCAAACTAGGGCACAGTACGGAGCCCATGGGTTGGGAGCACGTTTTATAGGAACAAATCTAGACGATGTAGGTTTGGCCTCAGCGGATTGTAACAACAAGGCTATTCTCCATACTACGGTACGCATGGCTATAAAATGGCGATGAGGGGCAGACTATGAATGAAGCGTTCTGGGATGCCAGCAGACGGATCCAGGCCGCCAGAAGTGGGGGAGTGGCGAGGGCGGCACCCAATGCGGACAATTTGGTAGATATACGCCGGACGCCGGAGACGAAAAGGTAAGGTGGCGGACAGTGGTGGGACAGAATGGGCCGCGACAAACACACAGGGTGCTTGGGGAAGGACGTAGGGCCATCGGGATGCACGAGACGCAAGGTATGATACACGAAGAACGCCCGGACGGCGAGGGTGCAGAGGACGCCTGGGGCGGAGGCGCCTCGTCCGGACACGGGCGTTATGCGTCCAGAGTGAAAGTTATTTTTGCTGATGCAAGTGGATCTGAAGAAACAGAGGGACAAAGAAGGAGAAGACAAAACACGATGGCGGCTACGGGAGAATAACCAGGAGCTACCTGCTCGGAAACAACAGCAATCCTGAATCCAGAACAGATGAGACAAAAAATCGCATCCCGAAGCGGAGGAACCAGAAAGCCCAAACCCAAGGAACTGGAGGTTTACTAAGGAGAACGACAGGAACTCCGAGTCTGGCTAGCTCAACTCATAGTATACTACAGAACAGTAGGATGGCAGAACGGCCATGACGAGGAAACAATCCTATATTCAACAAGCCTCCTAAGGGACGACGCAGGAACCTGGATTACACTATACGCAAAAGAACGAATCACCACAACCTGGGACATTTGTGCAGGATTCAAAGCCGAATTACAAAGACAAGTTGGCGTAATTGACGCCAAAGGAGAAGCAAAGATCAAACTGACAAACATAAAAGAAGAAAAACAAGCGGTCACGCAATACTGGAATGAGTTCCTCTTTGTGGCTAGCGAAGCTGAATTGGACGACTCGACTGGAGGAGAACTCCTACTAGGAGGAATGAACACAGAACTCCAAAACGCATGGGGAGCCAGTAGGGAAGAATATGAGGACTTCGAAGTCCTAGCCCAATGGGGAATCCGGAAGGAGACAAAGTTGGCAATGGTCAGACATATTCAAGGATCCACACCAACCAAGAATATACTGAGGGAAACCAACACGCCACAACACCCAGACGGAACATATAAACCAAGAAATGATGGCCATCAGACCTACAGCAATCCTATGGAATTGGCGACCCCATGGAATTGGATGCGACCCGGAGACAACAAAGATTCAACATCGTGAGAGAAGAATTCCAAAGGAGGATTCGCGAACAACTATTCCTCAAATGCGCACAACCTGGACAGTTAGCCAGGAACTGCACAAGGAAGAAGGGATCCAAATCATTCAACGTACAAGCCAAGAGTTGGCAAACTACGAAGAAACCTGCCCCTTGGCAGACTAGACCTAAGATGAAGCAAATTAAGGTCGAACCAGTACCCAAGCAGTAGGGAAACGACGAATGTCCCCAGTAAGATATAGTCTGAGAGATTGACCCGAAGGAAGACCCATCATTCTGGAATACTACTACACGGCACTCAACTCCACCTGAAATGAGTAACAACGATAATGAATATATCATGGTCAAGATACAACTACACAGCGCAAAAGAGTAAGTCCCAATCAATGCCATGATTGACTCCGGAGCAACAGAGGACTTCATCGACCGAGAAGTCGGCAACAAGCACGGGATCCAGATCATCAAAGCAAAAAACGCAAAGGAGATGCACCTTGCAGACGGCAAACCAAGCGCTATGGGCCCTGTTACCCATATGACAAAAGTATCTATAGACATTAGTAGTCATAGGGAATTGGCAACCTTCCAAGTGGCAAACCTCCAAAACCATGAGGTCATCCTCGGGATGCCATGGTTAAGAGAACACAATCCAACAATCTATTGGAACAAGCAAAGAATCAGATTCAATAGCCAACGATATACAACTTGGTGTCTCAAATGTTCGCCCGTTGCCTATGTGGTACCCTAAGAAAAAGCCCTGGAAGAGAATCTCATCACCAGATTCTCCAAGGTGCAGGCCGAGAAAGGCCCGACGGCCAATAACCTGAGCATCAGAATTAAGAAACTATTGGCCGAGGTCAGAGTGTCTACGAGAGGATCAGCAAAAGTGGTAGGACACGACCGGTCCGCATGCAAAGGAATCGACGTTCCTGCCAGAGGGCAATCAATTGTTGGAACGGGAATAGCCATTGGACTGCATCAAGCAAATGTCGGAGCATGGTCCACGGTGGTCCTGCACGCTCCTGGTCCACCAAGGGGGGTTGTGGTCCCCGTGGTCCACCTGGTCCAATCCGATCCATTCTGATCCACACTTTTTGAAATCTTAGCGAAAGTGTGGACCAGGGTGGATCAGGGTGGACCAGGAGGACCAGGGGGACCATACCCCCCCTTGGTGGACCAGGACTGGTGTTTACATTTTGCTGATGCTACCTCACGACGACTATGGACGAATTGCGCCACGAAGGAGTCTAGTAGTCAAACACCGACTCATGACAAATGCAGGTGTGATAGACTCCGACTACAGAGGTGAAGTAAAGGTGGTTCTGGCCAACCTAGGGAACCAACCATACCAAGTGGAAATCGGAGAACGGATCGCAAAACTGATCATCGAAAAGATCGACAACATGGAACTACAAGAAGTAACCCAGTTGGGCGATACCAAGAGAGGGGATCAAGCATTCAGGAGCTCCAATACCACCATGAACCAAGAGGTCAAGGGCCAGAGTTCCCAAACCACAAATTGAAATCAACGAGATATCAGCAAGAGGGCTCGGACAGTTCTACCGCAGAGGAGAAACAACAGGCATCCTAAGATGGGATGAAATCAAAGACGAAATTGCGCTGGAATCTATCAACATTAACAGAGAACTGGCAATAAAAAACAAAAAAACAACAAACACCAAGATATTAGAGACACAGTCCCTCAAGAATTACCCCACCTGCTGGATGTATTCAAAAAGGGAGAGAAGACGAGGGTACCATCCCACCCACCAGGCATCAATCTAGGAACCAAGCTGGAGGAAGGAAAGACGGTACCCATCAAGAAGATATATACCCTTAGTTACGACCCATTGGAAGAACTCCACCGAGACATCAAACAGAAGGAAAATCGAGGATGGATTCGGAAGGTGAAGTCAGGAAGAGCTTCACCAATCATGTTTGTCAAGAAGAAGGATGGCAAGCTCAGACTCTGCGCCGATTATCGAGCGCTGAACGAAGTTAGCAAGAAGGATTGACATCCGCTACGGCTCATTAGCAAAGCCCTAGAGAGGCTAGGAGGAGCCAAGTACTTCACCAAGCAAGACATCAAGGACGCCTACCACAATATTCGAATCAGGGAAAGAGATGAATGGAAGACCCCTTTTTGAACAAAATTAGGAACGTACGCGTACCTAGTCATGCCATTTGGGCTATGCAACGCACCGGCAGCGTTCCAACGATGGATCAATGAGGTCCTTATCGAACACATCGACATATGTTACATTGTATATCTGGATGAGATACTCCTATACTTACATACCCTACGATAACATTGAAAAGACGTCTGCAGCATCCTCGAGCCAATACGAGACACAGGGAGGAAGGTCAAACCATCCAAATGCGAATTCCAGCATAGCGAAACAGAATACCCAGGATTTATCATTGGACAAGAAGGGGTCAAGACGGACCCAGTCAAGACACAGGCTATCTGGGACTCGACAGCCCCCAAGAAAATCCTGGAAATACAATGCTTCCTAGGATTCTGCAACTTCTACAGACGATTTATAGAAGGATTTAGCAGGACAGCCAAACCGCAATAAACGAGAACAAAAAAGGAATGCATCGGCAATTGGGAATAGGGAGACAAAGAACATAGGGCATTCAACGAATTAAGAACAACACTCACCACAGCACCAGTACGGGTCTATTTCGACCCCCTCGCACCTACCAAGATGGAAACAGACGCCTCAAAATACCTCTGCTCCAGTATACTATCACAACAATGCCAGGACGGGAGATGGAGGCCAGTAGCATACCCATCCAAAACAATGTCAGACGCCGAATACAACTATAATATACCCGACAAGGGACTACTAGCAATAGTCCAGGAATTCCACGAATGGAAGCGATACACAAGAGGAAGTCCGAAACAGGTACGGGTCCCACAGACTACAAGAACTTAGTAACCTTCATGACGACGAAGGAATTAAGTTAAGGACAAGCACGATGGATGCAAGAATTAAGTCAATACAACTTCAAAAACAAATACCGTCCAGGACAAGAGGGGGGAAAGCCAGACGCCCTTACGAGAAGAGCGAAAGACCTACCCACGGCAGGTGACAATAGACTCACACGAAATGTGGGGATTCTATTGCCAAAAGAACAGTACTGGGATATCCCAGATACTGAAGAAATCAAGCTCTACATATTGGAAACAATCAAGTTTCAAGCCAAAAACTAGGGAGAAATACAGAAGGCCAGGTTGGACGACAATGAAATCCAGGATATCAAAAGAGACCTGGAGGAAGGAAAAAAGGAAAGGTAAGGAATAGCGCAAGGGCTATGTCAATGGAAGGATGATCTCTTATGGTACTAAGGAAGCATTTGGATACCAAACGACGAAGGAATACCAACAACTCTTATCACCAAACACCACAACCCCTCACAAGCAGGACAAGGCGGGACGGCAAAAACTACCGAACTCATCAGCCGACGATACTATTGGCCAAACATAAGAGAAGACATCAAACGATTCATCAAAGATTGCGACACATGTCAGAGGACCAAGGTGGTCCGACATATACTCTACGGATTGCAACTGTTAAACGAGGCCCCCGATTGACCGTCGAAATCAATAGCTATGGACTTCATTACGGACCTGCCAAAATCATAAGGATATCACACCATACTGGTGGTCATCGATCCGCTGACCAAAATGAGGCATTCAATTTCTTGCTCGAAGGGCCTAGACACACGGCACTTCGCCACTGTCTTCATGAAAGAGATAGTTAGGCAACACGGGCTGCCACACAATATGATCACCGACAGGGGGACACTATTCACCTCAGACCTATGCAAAGAAACTACGGGGGAATTAGGAATCAAACAAAGACTCAGCACGGCTTTGCATCCACAAACAGACGGACAAACCGAATGGACCAATGCTATATTGGAACAATACCTACGTGCATATATCAACTATCAACAAGACGATTGATGTGGCTGCCTACCAGTGGCTGAATTTGCATATAACACCAGATATCAAGAAATCATCAAGAGCACAGCATTCTTCGTAAACTAAGGCATCAACCCCGAATACGAGATGATCGGTGATCTGATTCAAGGAAAGCAGGTGGAACCAAAAGAAATGACTCAATTACAGGAGTCATTGAGGAACGAGATGGTGGCTGCGCAATTACAACAAAAAGGATACTACGATCTACACAAAAAACCTGATCCAGACCTACAATCAGCAGATATGGTGTGGTTGTTGCCACGCAATATCAAAACAACAAGACCATCGAAAATATCGCACTACAACAAAATCAGACCATTCAAAATCTTGGCAAAGATTGGGACAAGCGCATATAAGCTGCTCTTACCACTCTCAATGGCCATACACAATATATACCACATCTCCCTCCTCGAACCTTACCAAGACAACCGATTCCCCACTCAGATCAAAGAAATCCCTTCCCATATTCAGATAGAAGGAGATGAGAAATACGAACTCAAGGAAATCATTGACTCTTGACTCCACTATAACAAGCTCCAATACCGAGTTAAGTGGAAAGGATACTTACCAGAACACGACAAAGTCTGGTATCTGGCAGAAAATTTGAACAATGCAGAACACGCAGTCCAACGTTTCCACTGGCGCTACCCTGGAAACCCCTGAGTGGATCCACATCACAATCAACATAGTGTCCTCCGCACCTCCCCCTGTGGTCAAGCAAGAACGACGCTCACACACTCCGGAGAGCGACACCAAGCGCGTTGCCGGCAACGCTACCGGCACTAGCCCAGATTACTCAGGCTCACCAAGACAAGAAGTGGCACATGCCTCCATGAGTTGGACGGACTACCACAACGACCAATGCCAGATAAACCTCGGCGAAAAACAAGGGTCAGGCTGGTAACCACAATTCACCAGGAGTTCTAAACAACCAAGCGTTGCACACGATCACGACTGACGAAAGGAGATAGAAGCGAACGCAGGAGAAGACTAGGCCCCACAACAACAACCTCAACGACAAAGAGCCAGAAGGGCTCATCGGGAAATCACGAGCAGGGAGTATTATTTTAATGACAATTGCAACAACCACCGATGGGAAAAGGTGGACGCAGGCGATTACCCCAGACAAGTGGGAGAAAGAAGGACACTGTCGAAGAACGACAGGAGGGAACACAAAAAAAGAAAAGCTGTGGGGACACGGCTGCGGAGGGGAGGGAGTGAAAACACTATTCCGGAGGTGGAAGTTGGGGAAAGGAAAATCTCGGACCTCAGGAGTCAGCTCAATCGCGCCGCCCGAATCATTGTGACGAAAGACAATGACCTCGAAAGACTCGACAAGGAAAAAGAGAAACTACAACAGGTGTACAACCAAGTGAAAGAGAGGATGCGACGGGTCGGAGCCACGCTCTGGAGAGAAGGGGTTGACCATCGTGGCACGGATGCAAGAGGAGAACGGGATCTAATGTCACCAACAGTGACTACGGACGGCAGACTCTCACATGACTAATGGATATTAGTTATTGGTTTGTTATCTTTGACGCTATGAGATTAGTTGACTCATTGGTTTTCACATGACGACGTAATAGCCTGTCATTGGTTGATTGTTATGGCTTTTTTAGTGACATTACTCACAATGGTGGTCATGTGGTTTATGTATCTCGCACATGACTCATAGTTATGAGTAGTGGGTATTCACACATGTGACCCCGTTAGTGCACATGACTTGTTTTATGGGTTTTGATTGGTGGCAAGATATGGCGCAGCTGACTCAAATGAGTCAGCTGATGGATTTCATACTATGACTCACTATGAGTCATGAGTCGCGTGCCGCGAGGGTATGAGTCATGCAGGGTTAGGGTTGAGGGAAGAACCCCTATATAGGGGCACCCTCAGGGCATAGGATTTGGGTTATGAATGATCTCCTCTACACCTCTGGCGATTGAAAACTCAACACCATGAATATTCATCGTCAACATCCACCCCCTCTTCCCTCTTCTGATAGCTCTTTTGCCTAGGAGGGTGACGCTACCACCACCCCTCTCCCCTCTGATTCCCTTCTGATCTTCTTGTTACTTTGTCACCATGGTTGTATGAGGTTTCACAGTTACTTTCCCCATACTTTCTCCGCAGTGGTTTCGCTGCCTCACTTAGCATTTGCACGGTCGGCAACCCCATTGTTTGGTCAATGGGTCGGTCGCAGTCTTGGGTTATCGTAGAAGTAGTGGCCCCGGTGGCTCTGCTCCCTAGTACTGCACTATCTCCTTGGATCACTGGTCGGTACGGTCGGCATCGTGGAAAAGTTGTGATCTCGTTTCGTTCCTCCCTCCCTCGCAGTTCTACTTGATTGGGCACACCCCTACCTCCCCTCACCTGGTCTTTGTCTCATGGCTCGGTTACAGCCAAACACCGCACTACCCAGTTGGGACGCCCTTGCGTCCGGCCACCATCCACCTCGCCTTGTCTAAGGACCCGTGGATTCCCTCGGCCTAGCCTGCCACATGTTTTGCCACTAGCCCCGCGGACCCAGTCTATATAGCCCCGCTACTATTACCCTCAAGCAAAGTCGCGTTCGGTGATGCTTGCAGTTGGAGATCGTTAAAGGCCTTCGTGGCGGATGGGCTTTGTCTGGTGCTTCTTCTACCGATTTGGGTTTTTTTGGTTTTTCTCACCATTGGGTTTTTTCATGGGTTTTTGGTAGATGCTTTCTTTTGGTGCCGAGTTTCTTGTATATTTTGTTATAGTTTTCAGCGCCCGGGCGCTTGGTGCGGGTTTTAGCCCAGCGGTCTTACTCCCACGGTTTCCACCCCCTCGACGATGGGTTAGACAGAGGGCAAGTTTGTTGCGGCCATATCCTTGCTAGTCTTCGTTACAGGGCGGGGCGGGGCGGGTTTTCTCAGAATGGCCCTGCTCTCACTCCGGCTCGGGGTTAAACTTTTGCCTCTTCTCCCCGCTCCGTCCTCTATGGGGCCCCGCACGGGTCCCGGGGCGGGGCGGGTAGTTTTCTTCCCCCGTCAAGTCGCCAGGTGGGCCCCCGTTCTATAATCCCCCGTTCTGTACCCTTTGCGGGACCCCATCTCTCACCCCGAGTGATATTCGGTGAATACCAATATATTTCCTCGAAATCTATACTT
>Ga0307507_10009354_pt1 | contig 13106 bp, 22 predicted proteins | sample 7_EM_MG_FD_207223 | JGI IMG/M metagenome (GOLD analysis project Ga0307507, IMG submission 207223) | Populus trichocarpa ectomycorrhiza microbial communities from riparian zone in the Pacific Northwest, United States - 7_EM | ecosystem: Host-associated > Plants > Roots > Unclassified | place...
TCATCTACATGAAAGACTTCCTCGACGAGACCCTCAAGAAGTTGGGAGTCCACAACGCTGGCCCTCTCCCCACCAACTCCGATCTTGAGAGAGAATTCTCCACAGAAGAGGCTGTCATACTCCCCCTCCTCTGCTCCTCAATCAATGCGCTGGCCACTTTGCTCAACAAGGTAGATGTGCTCACCAATTGTATCATACATATCCATAACTCCATCAGCTTGGTGGCAAACTCCATTCCCAACAAGGAGGAACTCATGGCGTTCCTGGCCCCCATCACCTCCTCAGTTCGTGACCTGTCACATTGGGTCACCACAGCCCCCTTGCAACCCACTCGACCCACACCTCCCTCCGCTAACCCCGTCCCCCCCCAACCCTCCCTCAAAAGAAACAACCAGCACCTACCTTGGGCTTCACCCGGACTTTCCCCGGCTTGACTGGACTACAGGGAAGTGGTATGGGAACCCAGCTGTCTTTGCCAAATTACATACCACCTCTTGGGAAGCCTCCCACTTCGCCAACAGGGGGTACCCCAATGCCTCCACCTTTCTTCCTAGCCCCCAGGACCCAGTATACCCTCGCCTGACTTACGCACAGGTCACAGCCCCCACCACGAGGGGCAAAAAGGTTCTCCCCCCAGGGGATTGCCTCCCTATCCACCCCCCCCTTGTCATCCTCCTCCCCCTTCTCCAAACCAACCTCCCTTCCAGCGGCTGCCAGGAGATTTTCCGCCCCCAGACAGATCCCCCTCTCTCACCCTGACAGAGAGGCAATTGCCGCCACCTTCCCCAACATCACTGCCAAGGTTCTTCTGTCCTCTAACTGCACCCTTTCCCTCTCCTTCACAGCCAAAGTAAACTCAAATGGGACTGTAACCTGCTCCTAAGTATCGCGAGATTCCCAGAGGGAGATCCGGCAATACTGTAAGGATAGGGAGAAGCATCGATGGAAATCTCCACAAGAGATATAACAAAGGTTTAGGAACTTGTAGAGTGACCGTTCAACTTAGTATATTAAAGTGAGGGTTCCTGTGAGGCTTGAGAGTTCGAATTCTTAAGGGATCTCAAGCTCTTTAAATACAAATAAAGCATAACCAATATCCTATCCAAACGAGAATGCTAAGCTACCCTAAGGTAGAAGCGTATACAACTAAGTCCTAAAACAAAGGTGTAGATACGACAGGATATAACTAACAAAACAAGTAATGGAATCAAACAAGTAAGGGATCGCTACTAATATACTAAACCAGTAATACATGGTAGGGAGCATAGGGTTTCCCAATAGGGTACAAGAAACGAAACGTAGTAATAAGCGAACTAAGGAAAGTACTACCTAATAGGAAACTATAACAATAGGGAAGGTACAAGGTAAGGAATGATTCGTTACTGGGGAAATCCTAATAGGCAATAGACAATGTCATGTTAAGGAATAATAGTGATAATAGTAGATTCCATTATAGGGACGGTCACCCTGTGTGGAGTCTCCCCCTCCACCCCAGCCTCCAACTACCCCTCTTCTTCAGAGCCCTGCATCAGGAAAATGTCGGAGCGTGATCCATGGTGGTCCTGAACGCTCCTGGTCCACCAAGGGGGGTTGTGGTCCCCGTGGTCAACCCGGTCCACTCCGATCCATTCTGATCCAGATATTTTGAAATTTTACCGAAAATGTGGACCAGGGTGGATCAGGGTGGACCAGGAGGACCAGGGGGACCATAACCCCCCTTGGTGGACCAGGACTGGCTTTTCCATTTTGCTGATGTGGCAGCCCGCCTCAACAAATCTTTTCCTGTCAACTCGTCGCCCTGGCTTCCCTTCCGGCCCATCCCCAATGAAGAACAGTTCGCGAATAACAGTCTCCCCCTCCGCTACATCCCTGAAGACACAGAGGGTCTCTTCGTCTACCTCAAAGCCACCATACCCAATGCAAAGGGGATCGAAATCACCTCAGCCCACTTCCTCAACCCAGACCCTGAAGCCCAATCTCTCAAAAGCACCTCTTTGGTCGTGGTTACGACCACCCCGGAAGACGGAAAGAAAATGGGCTCCTACATCTTCCTCCTCTCTAGCAAGAGAGAAATCAAAACCGGTCACTCGGCCAACAAAACCACCCGCTGCAGGGACTACCAATGCTATAGGCACATGGCCCCCATCTGCAAGTATGACCACCCTGTGTATCTCCCCTGCACCCTCCATCACGGCAAATTAGAACACCGCTGCTGTAACCGCCTCCTGGATGGTGGCGGGAATCAATAGGATAGCAATACTATCTCTATACCAAAGTGCAGTATCCAACAAGACTAAGTACCGGAGACTTAGACTAAGTTGTTGTAATAAAACTTCTTACTATATCGCAACTACCAAGTAGTTCCTAATAGCTAAGTATTTTTGGTCTTAATGGATTCTCGAAGCGAACTGAAGAAGTAACTGTTCAACCAAGTATATTGAAAACTTTGTCTGTTGAAGTCTGCTTTCTCTAAGTCCGGAGAATAGCAGGTCTTAAATACACTTGTCAGGCTAACCAAAGCCTTATAAACAATAACCATAAAGACTCCAAAATGGTAGCCTTGAAATGTTACATAAAACATATCAAGTATCAAACAATATCTTGACACAATAAATAAAACATACTGAGTATCAAACGATACTCGAAACCAAACGTAAAACATCATGAGTATCAAACTCAATCATAAGACATACTAAGTATCAAACTATACTCGAAACCAAACTAGTAACCCATACCGGTTACAGCTGCCCCAACCCCACGTGTCCCATGGAAGACAACCTGCGACCAGTCCCAGACTGCTACTCCGCCTCCCCCCCCCACTATGTCAACTGTGACGATGATGACCATGCCACGGATCCTACATGCCCCGCAAGACCACGACACCTGACTCCTCCCGAAGACACTCCCACGGACCCTGCCCCCACTCTCCCTCATCCTACTACTGAAGGTAACATGAACACGACCGAAGATGAGGCCGAGGTTGCCGAAACCCCCAGGCCTTCCGCCCCACCCACCTCCAGGAGACTCCTCCCTGCCTTCGAGGTAGTTACCCCGCTCCAGCCACCCCTCCGCCCCCTCCTCTGTCCTGCACTCTACTCTAGGGGATGGTGGCCTGCTCCCCCAGGCGGCCCCCAGCCCCTCCCCTGCTCCGTCCAATGAGCCGGGCCTGGCCCGATAATGCCTTCCTCAACATTGTCCTCGTCCCCTCAGCAGGCCAAGGGGATCTACCGCTGCTTCTCAATTGTACAACCCAACAGCCTTGGGAGCTGGGATCTGTTCCTATCACTCTTTGGCAGCTTTGCTTTGCTCCCCTCCCCCCCCATGATTGTTGCACTCCAAGACCCTCCTTTCAGGAGAGGGAAACTACCCTCCTTCTCCTTATATAAATGTTTCCACCCACCCGTCAGCAAGCCCAGGGTGGCTTTTTACATTTACTCACACCTCCTGGACTGCGTCGCCCTCTTAGCTATTACCTCCTCTCACCCTTATTTGTTTACAATCGACATCTTCGCCCCTTTGGGTTTTTTAGAGCTACAGTTCTCTCGGTCCAGAATCACCAATGCATATAACCGCAGACTCAGTACAACTCCCTTTTGCTCAATATCCCCACAAGAATTGTTCCCCAATCACGCCTTCCCCGCCCTAGTGGTAGGGGACCTCAACCTCCACCTCCCCGAGGTTGACCCCCTCTGCTGACTCAGTGCTGGGGAATACCAACTCTCCCATCCTTTCTTCAACCTAGCCTCCGAACACGGCTTTTCCCTCCTCAATCAACCTGGCATTCACATCTTTTTTCTATTCTCCCACACCTCAAGACCCTCTGTTCTTGATCTCTGCTTCGCCAACGAACTTCTCTTCCCCTCGTTCTCCAGATGGGATACCCACCTCTCCTCCCTCAGCTCTGACCATGTCCAGACACTGATCACCCTGAACTCCCCAAGATTCTGGGCCCCAGACCCCGCCCCTAACTGGACTAAAACTGACTGGTCGTCCAGCCTCCCTGCCCTCCCCGCTCTCGTCCCCCCCCTCCTCCTCCATCCTGCTCGACTCCCACCTTCAAAGACTGTTTGACACACATGCTCTTAGAATTAAGACTCTGATCACGTCCAACACCCCGATGATCCCCCTCTCCCAGGTCTAAGCCCTGGTGGTCTCCCCTTCTCTCATTGCTCAGGAGAACGTTCTATATGACCTCACGCTCCTACAAAATATCTAGGGACCCTTATGAACACGCGGCCATGCGCACCGCAAGGCGGGCAAACTCCACCACTATGAAGAGGGCAAAGCTTGAGCACTGGTCTGACTACCTCTCTTCCCTCTCCCCCTCCTCCGTCTGGGAGGCAGAAATACTCGCCACCAGCAGGCAGGCACTCAGGTTTCCCTTGTTCCCAGACCAGGACAGTCCTGAAGACATTAACAACACCCTAATGGCACAATTTTTCGCCGCCAAACCCCCACCTATTCTCTCGACACCTACCCTCTCACTATTCTGAGATTACTTCCCCCTCAGCCCGGGGGAGGTCTCCCTGGCCCTCTTCAAATTATCCAACACTTTGGCCCCAGGGCCCAATGCCTTTCCCTACGGGTCTGGAAAAAGGTCCAGCAGGGCTGTCCCTCCCTGATCATATCTCTCCTCTCCCCTCTCCTTGAATTCGGCCACCACCCGTCCCTCCTGAAAAAAGCAAATGGCATAGTTCTCGACAAACCTGGAAAGGCTTTGTCGAGTCCCCCGCCTCCTTCAGGGTAATAGTTCTCCTCGAAACTCTCTTAAAGATCCTCAAACTCATCACGGCCTCCCGCCTTTCACTCCTGGCCAGGGCCACAGGCCTCCTGCACGACTATCAGACCAGCTCCCTCGCCGGCCGATCCACTGGCACCTTTGACACCACAGCTACACTGTCCCATGAAGTCTGCCTCCTTCAAAGGCTCGACCGGAGGGTCTCCTTACTCTTCCTTGACATAAAGGGTGGTTTCCACAAGGTCGACCTGGGTCAACTCACCTCAGCCCTCCAATCCAAGAGGGCCTACAAGTACCTTGTTGCATGGGTAGGAAGCTTTCTAACTAACCAAAAATCCAGGCTCCTTTCCAAGGCTCCCCCAAAGTCTTCTCCCCAGTCTCAGTTAGAATCCTGCAAAGCTCCCCCATCTCTCCCCTTCTCTTCATGATCTACATTTCCCCCCTCCATCCTGCAATACCGAAAGGCATCGTCATATCTTACGTAGACGACATTGTGATAACGGTCGGCTCCTCTTCTGACGAACGCAACGACCAGTTCCTCCAAAGCCACTTCGACTCTCTGTCCTGAATCGCAGCCTCCAAGGGGCTCACTTTCTCGGTCCCGAAAACAGAACTCATCCACTGGCGCACCTCCCAGGAATGCTCCATCCCCTCACGAGCTGGAGTCCACCTCGACGATCTGTACTTCCCCCCCAAAGGGGAGGTTAGATGGCCTGGCTCTTGGTTCACCCCCTCTCTTTCTACTAACACCCACTTCAGCAGGTGGCTCTCCCTGATGCAGGGGGCCTTCAACATGATCAAAAGGCTATCCCACCTGTGTAAGGGCCTCCTCCACTATCTATACCACAGGCTGGCCACCTCCCTCATCGCCCAAGTCCTCCTCTATGGGGCTGACCTCTTCACCCCTCTTCTGTGAATGCAGGACCGGCTAGACGTGTTCTGGCAATGGATCCAGAAATGGGTCACCCAATGCTTCTCCTCGGCGCCAATCCCAATCCTTGCCATCGAGGACTGTCTCCCTCCACTCACCCTTCTGATCGAGCACTGACAACAGACTTCGGCCCTCAGACTTCTCTGCTCCCCCCCTGAAATCAATCCTGCCTCAGCAAGGCTTCACAAGTTGGTCCCACCCACTCCCCGTTTCATTCCCCTCTATGTCACTGACCCCTCCTGGTCAAACTCAACCCCGCCAAACACCCCCTCACGTGGAAGACTCCACAGAGGAACATACGCAAGCACCTCCCGATAGATGAGATCACGCACTGAACCCTCCTCCTCCTGGAGAACCGGAAGCTATTCCCCCACCTCAACACCAAGCTTGTACCCACACAAGGACCCCCATCCCCTGATCTCTCGTCAGACTTATACACCACCCTGAAAAAGCTATCCAGAGGCATTTTCTTGTGTCACTGACACTCCCTTGCCCCACCCCCGCCAGGATACCCTTACCTCCCTTCTCTCACCCCATATTAGGGGTAGCAGGTACAGTTCTTATAATACCGGTCTAGGCCTTATGCTTGAGTGGTTCTATCGATAGAGAATCTTGTCTAGGAAGGCTTGTAGCAAAGTGTAACTAAGTTACTCACGTGATGTAAAAGATAATGAGGTAATAATAGTTTGTAACTTATTATATTGATAAGATCTCTTCTCCGGTGCTTGATGATTCTGTTTTAAGCGAGAGAGGCACTTCGATATTTATATTCTGTGTCTGAGTGTTCGTGGGCTACATGTTCTAACTATACTAACTAAGTATCAACCGAACTAAGTTCTCTGAACTCGTAAGTGCGAATACCTCTTGACCCTGACAACTGTTCGACTCTATGCTCACATTATGAAGACGTAGACTACCATAGTATCATGAGGGTGTGTCACTCTCGTGAGTAATAGGCCAGTCTAGAGTACAGGTAGCCGACTAATGTCAACGTAATAACATATCTTCACTGAACCGTATATGAAGCGGCCAACTTCACAGGCGTCAGACCATTCAATGAGCGAGAGTCTGTCACTGTCTGCACATCAGGTTTCCGAACTGACATGTGGCAGCAATCGCTCGAATAGCAATTTGTGCTCACTATCTTATGTTCGTACTGACTGGTTCTGAGCGGGCCCGGAGGTCTCCGCTATGTGTCTTCTGGTATCGTCATACCATATTTTTACTTAAGTGTTTGTTCTGATTCCGTCCGTCATCTTAGGGAACTCTGGTTCCTACCTTATGGGCATCCTAAAACGGGAACCCACACTTAAATCTCTCAGACGTCTTTGCGCTATTATCGCCGTCATGTTTATGACTTGTTGCATAATTATATTTTAACTAATAATAACTATGACACAGCTGTGAATTGAACACGTGACCTTATAGTCGGAGGCACGTGACTATCATCTCAAGCTAGACCAAGATGTCTTTTATTGTTTGTTCTTTGACTTAATTGGTACGCAGGGGTCCGTGCGTGAGCCTTTATGGGTTGGCTTTCTTGGTATGCCTAACACCCCGTACCCCTTCATGGGACTACTCAAATTCCCCACTAGCCGCATCCACCAGATGAGAGCAGGGAAAAGCTATTTAGCAGCCCACCTCTCCTGGTTTAACCACGACACCCCCACCACGTGCCCAAGGTGTCATGCCACCCCTGAGACCTTCAAACACACCATCCTCCACTGTGAGCACCACCTCCAACTCAAGAAGCGCCTCTTCCCAGCCCTCTTCTCGCTAGGCATCTCCTCTCCCCCCTGGTCCTTCAACTCAGACATCACCACCCTCACCCGATTAATCTCAGCCCCCACCACCTAGTACCCTCCGGACATGCTCCCTCTCAACCCTGGTTCTAGCAACAACCACTGGCCCCCCTCTCCTTCCCCCCCCTTCTTCCCCTCACCCTGCTCAAGATTTTCCCCTGTGGAGGACGACTGATATATTGGGTCTTTTTTCTATGGTTTTTCCTTCTAGGACAGGGGGTATATGGCCCAGTGGTTTAGGATATTTCTTTACTAGTTTATGAATTGTTTCCCTTGGTTGGCTTTTTGCGTCGAAGTTTAGCTACGCTCAGGAGAATTGGGTGGTTTGGATTTTCTTTTGTTTGTTGTTTTTGATTGTGAGGTTTTGTTTACGCCATAGCTTACTACTGCATGCAAGTTCTTTGTACCCTTAAACAAACAAATACATGACTAAAACAATTAAAAGTCCCCTGAGATAGATATCGTACTCTCCTCTTCCTCGTACTCTCCTCTCCATGCCTCATGGTGGGTCTCCCGCTCTTGGGCGTCTTCCCTCGTTAATTGGTTGGTCGCAGTCTCGGGTTATCGTCGAAGTAGTGGCTCTGGTGGCACTGCTGCCTGGTATTGCCTGAGCAGTCTCTCATGGCACCTTCAGTCGGTACGGTCGGCTTGTCCAAAAGATGCGATCCTGTCACCGTTCTCCCTCTCTCGGACTTCTCATGTTATTTACTCTCGTGTTCTGTGTTTCGTTCCCGTTGCTCAGTTACAGCTATCTACACTCTTGTTGGCGGCAGCCTAGTGCCTCCTCCTCCCTCTTAGTCCACCGCCTCGTAGTGGCACCTTGGTCGGTTCCGTGGTTGTATTGCACCACCTCGGTGGCTGAGACTGGCCTTGGATTTGGGTATAATGTTGGTTCTACTAGAGGTTATGAGTCGTTTACCTCCCCCTTATCTTTATTGTACTTTGGTTTCCATTACGGGCTTTCAGGATATTTCTTTGTATTTGGATCATAACATGGCTGAGATTTTCCTTTTACTCTCTCCCTGTTTATTTGTTAGTTTTATTTCTTCTAGTTGCTTCATTAGTTAGTATGATTTCTTTCTTCGAGGTGGCTGGTGTCTGGTTGGTCCTATACCAGAAGGACTTGGAGTCATTGGTTTTGATCCTTAGGCTGGTAAGAGGGGGTTTTCACAGGGATTTGGTTTACGTCATAGCTTACCACTGTATGCGAGTTCTTCATACCCTTAAACAAACCAATACCTGACTTGGACAAATGATCCCCTTAGATAGAAAGCCTATCCCTCCATGATCACGTCTCTCCTCTCCCCCCCCCCTGCAGTTAGGCCACGACCCGTCCACCCTCAAAAACGCAAACAGCATAGTTCTCAACAAACCTGGAAAGGCTTCATACAACTTCACCATCTCCTTCAGGGTCATAGTTCTCCTCGAAACTCTCTCGAAGATTCTCAAACACATCACGGCCTCCCGCTTTTCACTCCTGGCCAGGTCTACGGACCTCCTGCACCCCTATCAGACCAGCTCCCTCCTCAGCCTATCCATCTTTGACGCTACAGCCACACTCTCCCATGAAGTCTGCCTCCTCCAGAGGCTTGACCTTAGGGTCTCCTCACTCTTGCTTGACATAAAGGGTGGTTTCGACAAGGTCGACCCGGCTCAACCCACCTCAGCCCTCTGATCCAAAGGGGCCCATAAGTACCTTGTTGCATAGGTAGGGAGCTTCCTGACTAACCGAAAATGCAGGCTCCTTTTCCAAGGCTCCCCCAAAACCTTCTTCATCAGCAAAATGTAAAACCACTCCTGGTCCACCAAGGGGGTTTATGGTCCCCCTGGTCCTCCTGGTCCACCCTGAACCACCCTGATCCACATTTTCAGTAAAATTTCCAAAAGTGTGGATCAGAGTGGATCGGAGTGGACCAGGTGGACCACCGGGACCACGACCCCCCTTGGTGGACCAGGAGCGTTCAGGACCACCTTGGACCACACTCCGACATTTCCCTGATGCTTCAAGTTCCCAGTCTCAGTTGGAACCCCACAGGGCTCCCCCATCTCTCCCCTCCTCTTCGTGATCCACGTTTCCCCCCTCTCTCCGGCAATAGCGAAAGGGATCGTCATATCTTACATAGATGACTTTGTGATAACAGTCGCCTCCTCCTCCCACCGAGGCAACATCCAGCTCCTCCAAAGCCACTTCCACTCTCTGTCCCGAATCGCAACCCCCAAAGGACTCGCTTTCTCAGTCCCGAAGACAGAACTCATCCACTGGCGTACCTCCCAGGAATGCTCCACCCCCTCAGGGGCCGGAGTCCGCCTTGACGACCTCTACTTTCCCTCCAAAGGGGAGGTTAAACGGCTTAGCTATTGGTTCACCCCCTCTCTTTCCACTAATACCCACTTCAGCAGAAGGCTCTCCCTGGCGCAGAGGGCTTTCGACACCACCACAAGGCCCTCCCCCCCTGAGTAAGGGCCTCCCCCTCATTTATGCCACATCCTGGCCACCTCCCTCATTGCCCCAGTCCTCCTCTATGGGGCTGACCTCTCCACCCCCCTTCTGCAAATGCAAGACTGTCTGGACATGATTTGGCGAATGATCCAGAGATGGGTCACCAACTGCTCCTCCTCGACCCCAATCCCAATCCTTGGCATCAAGGCCTGCCTCCCCCCACTCACCCTTCTCATTGAGCACCATCAACCGACTTCTGCCCTCAGACTTGGCTGCTCCCCCCCTGAAATCAATCCCGCCTTGGCAAGGCTTCACAAGTCGGTCCCCACCCACTCACTGTTTCATTCCCCTCTATATCACCGACCTCTCCTAGTCAAACTCAACCCCACCAAATGCCCACTCATGTGGAAAACCCCACAAAGGAACATACGCAAGCACCTCCTGATAGATGAGATCACATACAGAACCCTCCCCCTCCTGGAGAACCGGAAACTATTCTCCCACCTCAACACCCAGCTTGTACCCACACTAGAGCTTCCTCCCCGATCCCCCATCAGACTCATACACCACCCTGAAAAAGCTATCCAGAGGCATCCTCCTGCGTCACTGACACTCCCTTCAAGTTGCCCTACCCCCACCAGGATACCCTTACCTCCCTCTCTCACCCCGCACCCCTTCATGGGACTGCCCAAATTCCCTGCTGGCCGCATCCACCAGATCAGTGTAGGCAAAAGCTATTTACCGGCTCACCCCTCCTGGTTTAACCACGAGACCCCCACCATGTGCCCAAGCTGCTATGCCGTCCCTTAGACCTTCGAACACGCCATCCTCTACTATGAGCCCCGCCTCCGGCTCAAGCAGCGCCTCCTCCCAGCCCTCTCCTTGCTAGGTGCCGACTCCTGCCTCTGATCCTCCAACTCAGACATCGCCACCCTCTCCCAATTCTTCTTGGCCTCCGCCACCAGGTACCCCCCGGACATGTTTCCTCCCAGCCCTGGTTCTAGCAACAACCACTGCCCCCCCTCACCTTCCCCCCCCTTCTCCTCGCCCCTCTCACCCCACTCGAGGTGTTCCCTTGTGGAGGATGGCTGATATGTTGGTTTTTTTCTATGGTTTTTCTTTCTAGGACAGGTGCTATATGGCCCAGTGGTTTAGGATATTTCTTTACTAGTTTATGAATTGTTTCCCTTGGTTGGTTTTTGCGTCGAAGTTTAGCTATGCTCAGGAGAATTGGGTGGTTTGGATTTTCTTTTATTTGTTGCTTTTGATTGAAAGGTTTTGTTTACGCCATAGCTTACCACTGCATTCGAGTTCTTTGTACCTTTAAAATAAACGAAAACATGACTAAAACAAAAAATCCCCTTAGATAGAGATTAGTCTCAATAGCGCAAGCTTGGAATTCTATCTTAAAGTCTTAACTATATTGCGTTCAACTCTCAGTGCTAGCAAGTTATCACATTGCAACCGCCTTTGAGATCACAATATTTTCAACACCTCTCATGTGGGCTGCTTGCAATGGGCATGAGGGAGTGGTGAAAATACTACTCGGACAGGGTGATGTCAACCCCGACATGCCGGATGGGTACGGCCAAACACCACTCTCGCAGGCTGCTCGGAATGGACACAAGGGAGTAGTGAAAATACTACTCGGACGGGACGACGTCAACCCCGACAGACCAGATGAGTACGACAAAACACCACTCTTGCTGGCTGCTTGCAAAGGGCACGAGGGGGTAGCGAAATTACTTCTTGGACGCGACGACGTCAACCCCGATAAGCCAGATAAGTGCGGCCGGACACCACTCTGGTGGGCTGCCCGCAATGGACACGAGGGGGTAGTAGAAATCCTACTTGGACGGGATGACGTCAACCCCGACAAGCCAGATGAGTATTGCCAAACACCACTCCTGCGGGCTGCCCGCAATGGGCACGAGGGAGTGGTGAAAATACTGCTCGGACGGGGCGACGTCAACCCCAATAAACCGGATGGATACGGTCGAGCACCACTCTGCTGTGCTGCTTGTCGTGGGCATGGAGGAGTGGTTAAAGCCCTACTCCGACAGAACCACGTCAACCCCGATAAACCAGATGATGACGGCCGAACACCACTCTGGTGGGCTTCTCAAAAAGGGCACAAGGGAGTGGTGAAAATACTACTTGGACAGGATGAAGTCAACCCCGACAAACCAGATGAGGACGGCCGAACACCACTCTGGTGGGCTGCTAAGAAGGGGCAGGGGGAGTGGTAGAAATACTGCTTGGACGGGACGACGCCAACCCAGAAAAACCAGATGAGGATAACCAACTCTGTCCTACTAACTACAATGGCCACGAGGGAATACTACCTGGACGAGGCGATGTCAACCCTGTCAAGCGGCGCAAGTTAGGATGAACACCACTCTGGTGGGCTGCCGGGAGTCGTACGCGGGAGTGATAGCTCAATTACAACCCCCATTGTCTGTTACCCCTAGCACGGCCTACGCCTGGTGAGGTATCCCCCCTCCTTGCCCTCTTCGAATACGGATAACCTATTCGCCATTTTCGTGAGGACCGCATGTCTCTCCTCGTCACTGCCTCCTCCCCCTCATCCCCGCCCAGCCTCCCCTACAGTTCAAAGGCCGCCTTGCAATAACTACCGTTTCCCCCTTACCTCCGAAGTAAGCCTGTAACAAAAACCCCGCTTAGATGTTTCTTTTGGGAGAAGGAAATCGTTACCAGATTAGAATGCACATATCTATCACATACCCGCTCAAACCTCTATCCGGACTTTCTTATGCAGCCGAGTCAGGATCTGTGAACTTCTGTTTATAATCTAGGGTTTGTGTTGGTGGAGGGTGATTTCTATTGAATCGAGACAAGCCAGTGTGGCCTAAAATTTTCATCATTATATTTACTTTTACTTTCTTTGGCTGTTGTTTTATTTTTCCCAGAATTCCCTTTTCCCCCCCTCCGATGCGCAGACGTGAGGACTGTTCAGATACAAAGGGAAATATATACAGTGCAGGAATTTCTAGTACTCGTGCAAAGCAACGCAAAATAACTATGGACATGGTTTAATCAAGTTCATGCTTATCTGCCACTACCCTCCAAGTGCCAGCCCAAAGGTGAAGTTGGAAGACTGTTCACACATTTTATTCCCACCAATCAATGAAAATTAATAACAGTAAAAATTCTCTAAACTATGAAATTGGGGGG
>Ga0307507_10009355_pt1 | contig 13104 bp, 8 predicted proteins | sample 7_EM_MG_FD_207223 | JGI IMG/M metagenome (GOLD analysis project Ga0307507, IMG submission 207223) | Populus trichocarpa ectomycorrhiza microbial communities from riparian zone in the Pacific Northwest, United States - 7_EM | ecosystem: Host-associated > Plants > Roots > Unclassified | place...
TCTTCTAATTCTACACTTTATTTCGTCTTGTTCATTCCTCTCCTCTCATGGCTTCGCCGTTGCTTTCCCTACTATTCATAATATCTTGGCGCCAAGATTTCCGTAGACTTTTGGATTTGGTAAGTATGCTTGTCAATCGACTTGGTCTCGAATATCTCCCACGCCAGATACGGCATAGGAGTGTAGAGGCTGAGTAAGAAACTTCCTTGGTGTTTGTCTAGCCAACTCGTCATCAGTCTCCCGCACTAGTATGGCAACTATATTCTAGAGTCATGCAACAGTGGTAGGAGTAGTTGGAAGGGCATGGATTTTTTTTCTTCTTTTTCCTTTCTTCTTTCTTCCTCTTTTGCGGAGCTGCTGGGCACTGTAGTTGGATTTTCGTTGAGGAGTTCTAGTGCAATTAGCACACTACGGGTGCAGTACCTGTAGCGCTAGGGATGCAGCAAGGATTTAATGCAGCCCGTGTGGTTAGGGATATTGGGGAGCACGAGGTCAAGAAGTGGCGAGGATTGGGTTGGGTTTTAAGAGAGGGGGATTTGTAGAAGGAGAGGGAACGGGATGGCGCAAGCTGTCGTACTATAAGTAAGTAAGGTGTTGATGCTCAAGCACAAATTCCAACATAGGCATGTTCCCGACAACGTCATGTATCATCACTCGCTCCGGGTAACATTGCCAACTCAGCCAAACGTTAGATTAGACCCAAGCCTAACCTGCGCCAAGCAAAGTTTACAGAAACCTAACTCAGGAGGTATGATACTATATTACCATCTTTGTTCAGGATTGGGGGAAATCTCCCACAGTTTGCCTGTGCTTGCTTGGGGGGTGCCTATGACTGAGTGCCCTTTGGTTGATTCGGCCGATTTGTGTCCGGAATTGGGTATTGGGCAAAGTGAAAAAGACGTTATAGGGTCAGGATACTAGTGCGGCCGAGTTGGACACTCTGTAATGGGATTGCCACCTTTCCTGTCCAGCTTTAGGGGGAGGCGCGAGCGATGTTAGGGCAGAAGACAAGAGTGGGTTGGAATAACTAGATAGCTAAGTTTAGGGCTAAGATTCGTTGGTGAGATCCTCAGCGCCATGTCTACTCGTACAAGCGTGCCACCAAGTATTTACAATCTGGGGACGAGACGAACTACAGGCTTCCTCTTGCTGAGCCCCTGCTGGACCAAAGATGGTCACTAGTTGTATGGTAGTGCATCCCTGAAAACCATTCTATAAGAATATTATCCTTTTGATTTGTGATATTGATTATTGAGTTAATAATATTATAATAAACTGGGGCTGAAACACCTATTTCGTACAAGAAATTTGCACAACGACTTCCTTTGCCGCAACTTAGCCCTTATGATATATAATCCTAGTGAAGCGGGGTCAACCGAGGCCAGATATCTGCACCTGAACAAATAAAATACCAACGGACAGGCTTCCTCTGGCCCCTCGGGCGAGCGTCATGGGGGTAGAAGGGGTGGATACCCCGGACTTTCGCCATCTATTAATCATTGTTGCAATATCGTGAAATGAATTAAATCACTTACGGTTGAAGAATAACCAGGAATCATTCAGGCTGTGCTTTGAAGCTCCCCCCACCAATATATATAGGGTATTTTGGTGGGGGTAGCGTGGGTACAGCGTCATTGGCCTGCGGACGTGTGGCCCTCTGACATCCGATAGTCGGAATTCTTGGATCCTGGTTGACGCTTCAGCCCATGGAAACGGCCGAGCTTCATTTGAAGCCTGCACTTTTCTTTATTATTACTGAAGATCTTATGAAGGATGCTAAACCCGTCACCTGGGCTTGGATCGGGGATATTGGGAGAATTCCGGCTTTCCTTTTCTCCGCACCAGATCCTCTGGAGAGGCCGGCCAGGTAGGAGAGAGCGGAAAGGAAAGGCCGCCAGGGCCAGCTAATTGTGGCGTACAGATTCAACATGTACTCCACAAGCCAAGAATCTTGTGAAAGGTGGTGCCCCCCCCAAGGACACTGAACCACGACACGGTGGGCTACTGCAGTTTTCAGAGTTGGAGACCCAAGTTGGGACATGACTGGCCGCTGCGATTCGGCACAGGGTATAACTACTGCGCATTGAAGTGTAACAACGGCTTTCCGAAGAAGCCTCAAGAGGAGTAGGAAATTTTCTTTCTTACTTTTTTTTGTGGATGAAATTTCAAACCAAGTGGCAACACTCAAGCGGATCGGGCGGTCAGTGAATGGTACGCACGGCGGGGATCGGGTGTTTGGCTCTCGAATCTCAAACCGTAGAAGGAAGAGATCAACGTTAACCCTAGACATTGAGCCCCCTCGCTTATGGCAGTGCAGAAAGCGTCAACAAGCCCTTGCATATTGTAGGGCCCGTCTTTTGGACCCTTATACCACGCGATCGTGAAACCTTGACCCTCCTCACCGACGCAGAGCCCCTTTGCGGTCAATAACTTCCGAAAATCACGGGAATTGACCGAGAAAAATTTCCTATTTAATTTAAAATTGTTCAGGTCAGGGTTCAAGTGAGTCTTGTTTCACCTTGGGGGTGAAAAGGTCGGAATACCGGTACCTGCCTGTTCCATAGGCTGGTTTGACAGTGACTAGTGTAGGGAAAAGTACTGTGCGTATACTCGCCCCAATAGTTAGCAACCTGGAAGTATAATATTCAAGAACCAGGTGTAAGAATTACCAGTTAAGAGTTTTAAGCAGTGAGCCTTGGGGAGATTGGAGAGTAGACTACAAGACTGGAAGGGTTATTTTGATAAGGGCGAATGGTTAAAGGGAAATATGGTATGTATCATAATAATAATAACATTATCATAAAAAGACCCATCTACGATAGGTAGCGAACAACTGGGGCTGTGTTAGCAAATGTTAGGGTATTCGTAGGTGTGAATTTAATTTCTACTTGTATAGGCCTACCAAACTGAGGACCTTATCAAGGAAATTGCTCTTATCCGACTTGCCCCATATTAGTCACTAAGTCTTTCCTCCATTATGTGCCTTCCTATAATACCTCATATTCCTGTCTATCCCATTTCCCGCGCTTCACTCGGATGCGCCATGTTACTAGTTAAAGCCCCAACACCAATAAAGTGGCAGGAATAATCTGTTTAAAGCTGTCAGCATAGTTCTCACCGACAGCAATGGTTTTTGAGCAACGTCCCGCAATAGTGCCTTTGATTTCAGAAGTTCGGCTTATCTGCAGGATTGCGTCTACTTGCATCGAAAAAAAAGTCTATGGATCACAGAGGCTGCACTTAATAATATTATGGAGCAAATCGGGGGTCTCGCAAGGCTTCTTACGACAGAACTAGGACGAGTCTCGTTTAGGTTATATATTATTCTCTCAATTTTTAATTTTTTGATCGGCCGGATTCCTCCTTTCGGGGGGTAAATGCGATTATAAGATTAGAGTATGTGGGCAACGAGGCAGGTGAGGTTGAGGTACTGAGTACTCGTGCATGCTCTGGGAAAATAAAATAAAAAAAGCTAAAAATACTCCTGGAATGCCGAAGATCTTTCCTGATAACAGCTTGGGAATCGGCTAGACCCCGATATTTTCGAGGAGAAAAACAAAAGTAAAATAAAAAACCATTTCAGAGATTCTCCATTCTGTGTCAATGCTACTGAGATTATATGAAGGTTTAGGTGTGAGCAGCCGGGATGTGGGGTTCCTATAATCGGCCCTTTTGATGCTCCTCAGGGTCTGGCTGGATATCATTCCGACTGCTCCTTTAATTGATACTGGGATTCGCTATAGCTGCCAGAAAGCTTACCTTCGCTTCCTGAGGTTCATTCTTGGACCGGAAGTAACATGGTTCTGGGTGGAACATGAGAATCCAAGTTTGGGGACTAGGGTCCGAATTGGAGGGTAATTTACGGCATACTGCTCCCGGTCGTTGGAAGAATAGACACTGTTTAGCCTGCAGAGTGTAGTCACCTGTGCCAGACCGCGAATTAAGACACTGGTCTAGCAGAGTGTCTGTGGCACTCTAGGTTGCCGTACCAATATACTCCCTGATTTTTTCAACGCGTGAGAACTCATGATGCTAGTCGCCTGGACGCTAAGAATGCGGAGCGTACGGGGAGGATAAGGGTCAGCTAGGTGGTATAAGTATTTAGTTTTTCCTCTGAATGTCGCTTTATTATCTTGTCGCCGTGGCTTTTATTCTCGAAAAAACTAATATCGCCCCATACAATTGCGACTGAGATATTCAAAGTATGCCCTGCTGTTGAAATTGGTACGGTATAGTACGAGGGTTTCCTACAGCCATGATTCCCACATAATGGTCTAGATCCCAAGCCTGCAATTTTGGAATCACGTGAACCAATAGTGAGGCAGTGACGTCAGCTGCTGGCCAGCCCTATCCTCCCATCTCAACCTGCAATCCAAGTTCGTCTCCACAACTTTCGCAACCCCAAACTACCACTGAGAGATATTACCAGCAAACACCACAATAGCTATCTAAAAAAACAAAGAGCTCAAAAAAGATGTCCTCCAACGAAGAACGCACTTTTAACCGCCTTCTTGATGAGCAGCGTGCGCAAAACAACCCCGCCTCCGTAAACACCGCCAGCGAAGCGGAATGGCGTACCAAACTTTCTGGAAAGAAAATTGTCGACGGCCAAGCTTATTCTGTAGGATATCCCCCGCCCGCCTCCGGCCTCCTCTTCCAAAATACACTCATACTTGGGAACTAATGGGCTGTTTTGCAGGCGAATACTTTCAGCAAGAGGGACCTACCTGAGAAGCATAGGGTAATTCCTCCCGGAGCGGTAGTCACCAAGGATTACCATCATGATAGGTGAGTTGTTTTTCAGACCAGTAATGCATCATGATGAACTAAGGGCTAACAAAGAACGACAACCATTCTAGGTTGAACGTACACGTCGATGAGCAAGGGAATACCACGCACGTTACTTATGGTTAAGCAAAAGTAACCTAATGGATCGGGAAACTGGGATTTGGGGCCAGGAGGAGACTGAATAGCTCCTAGGAGTTGTGAATTCAGTACACTAGACGGATAATAAACTCGTTTTTTAACTGGGCTTGAGGCTGTTCAACTCTTCCCGAATTGTGCAGCGCATGTGCAGCTTGATTGCGATAACCAATCTCGGCGCTAACAATATAGGTAGCGGGGTCGTTGCTTTAATTCACTAAAGCATAAAGTTACCCTCTGAGGGCAGAATTTCGGGAGATGTACCATCGTAGGCTGTTAGGTCAGGACAGCAGACAGAGAGATTACGTGTAGGGCCTGAGAATGTTCCATGTCGGTTGGGATTGATTTTCTTATACATCTTTCACCTTATTCTGCCTCGGACTCTATTCATCAAAGTTTCCCGACCGAGCTAACGTACTCACTATAGCCCGGAACATGGCAGCTGTACTGGCTCTTGGTTTCTAAGCAAATTGTCTGCTTGACGGTTGTTTCGTGTCATAATGCGTTTGGGGTCACCGTGAGGTATGCTAGCGGGCGGTTGTTGTATTTGCTATAGTGTCACATATCTAGCTAGCTGAACCAGCCGAACCTATTGCCATTTTTGCTCGATCTCCAATCGAGCCTACTACATCTTTAAGGGATCTTGGATTTGACTAAGGTGGCAGGACGACCCATAAACAGGCACGTATGTAAGGGATACAGTGAACCCTAGCTAGAGTTTAATTTGTGATAAACTTTTAAACTCTCTTGTACTAGGACTCGCCCCCGGCCCGAGGTCTACAGTAGATAGTGATGACAACTCATGGATCGCAGACATGAACGTGCCGTATTTGACCACCACTGCCACTAGAGCTAGTGGTGTCGGAATCAGATGAAACCATCATCTGATCAGCAACTAAGGAGGGCGATGGTGAACGTGGGCCTAGAGACTCTCCAAAGAGACGGAAAATGATGGGGACAACCGAGGGGTTCTCTGAATTGGGTGTTTTATGCCAGGAGAAAACGGCGTTCGCTAATCTGTTGCTCGGGTAGAATTTCTAAAGGTCAAAAACAAGTAATCTTACTGGCCAAATAGAAGGCGCGAATTGTTCCTAAACCCCCCGATTGCAACTACAACCTTACCCAAATTTAAACAACGTCCACTGCGGAAAAGGTAACTACAGTAACCTGAACGGATTTTATGAGCTCGTTTTGAGCTTGTTTTGCCATAATTGAAGGTGATGCAAAGAAAAAAGGAGTACAAGTCATCCGACTTTGCGTGAGCGTTCACTTGGGCTTAGGGACAATCTACCTCCTCCGTTTCGCCAGCAGATGAGCCCAGTGCAGCTCAAGTCGGCACGAATCCACTTGGCGAAGTTTCAGCATGCCTTATACACCAAGCCAAACCGATTCGAACCCGTCCATAGTAAACATCAAGCACACCGCCCCAGGGCCTTTCCCAAGTTTAACATCTAAGAGTGTCCAGAGCAGTGACTTCTCTCCCGGAATTACACAGCCTTGCAAATAAGGCTCTAATAAGCCCTTTGCAGAATTTTAGAGGAAACCTCAGTACCGGGAATGCTTCTCAACATACACGTGAACCGTAGACATTACTCTTAGGGCGAACGATTCCGCCAGGAGTCCATAGACAGAGCTCAACGCCATTGCAGACAATAACTCTTTAGTGTCAACAGGTGACTTACTACGCCGTACCCCCTGATGTGGTAATTCGCCTGATACCAGTCCTACTGAACGTCAGGCCCAAGGTGGGGCTCGGAGGTGCGTACGGTAACTTAGGCCATTACTCAGATATTATCAAATACAATGCTGAGGCTTGCAATTTATATTAGCTAATACAGTTCTAGGTATTAAATTCGCATTGCAAGGTATTATTTGTCCAGCTATAGTTTGAGAATTCATAGACCAACACTAGGGTTCCCGCTTAAGTTAGATACATAGTTATCGAGTAACTCGATGGAACAAAATACCAAAGATGGGTTTCGAGGAAGGGCTAGAGAATTGCACAGAGAAGAGGGCAGGCGGAAACCGTTTCTTCCCAGGGGGGTCTTTGGAGGAGCTCAATCTCCCAGAAACGGTCCCCCGAATAGGCTCTTGTCCGGAAAGTCCTCTAATCGAAAAGTGCTATGTGGAGGTTGGCCGCAAGCGGAGTATCACTACAATCTTATAGTAATCGATACTATAGGAGGGGTCAACGAGCAGGGGGTAGTGAACACTGTAAACTACTATATGCTGTCCCAACTCAACAGTGTCTGTACCACAATAATATGTGGCGGTAAAAAGTCTAGTCAGAGCGAGTGACGTGATATGTTTCATATTTGCTTCTCTACTTCGTTCTTAATTCTTTGTGATCACCGTCATAGGAGAAAGTTATCCATTGGCATCACAAAGAATCGGCCTGACATAAACATGGTTTTTAAAGAACAAAAGTGAAAATACCAAAATGCTTTCCAATTCTGAGCCGAGGAATGAACACGAGCAATGCCTAGGCCAAAAGCGAGATCCTATTCACCAAATCTAGTCGATAGTCTATCACAAGATATTTGCGAACCACTAGCGATTGGGTTAACACGCAGCGGTCAAGCCATGAGCGCCAAGCCAGCTCCTTAAATAGTCAGAATTGAGCTATCAGCACTGCTAAACAGAATGCGTAGAAGAGAGCCCTAAGTTAATCTATTATAGATAAGAGAAGCAAAAATTAACACTAACAAAGGATATCAGGGGCCCCTGGCGGGGCAGTGTGAATAGCCCAGACACTTTAGCTTTCAGCCAACTATGAAGAGGTATTAGAATATAAGCTAATCATATATCAGAAGCGTCTTCTGAAGAGCAACTTAGGAGGTATTGGTGCAAGGATAGACTATACAAATGGCATCCAGAGGTGAAATCCGGTTTGTAGACAATTAGATTATAAACGCAGTTTTTGCGGCAATAATCTATACGTAGTTAATGATTACCTTAATATGGTAAGTTACTTACACCTACTGCACGTTGCTCATTAACTAAGTAGCAATTATATAGTATAGATCGGTTGTGGGGGTTGTTTCATATTAAGCCATGTAGCACCTATGATAGGCACGAGATTGGCTTCCTGATGGGGGCGGGCTTTTCAGAGAGGGTAGCTGAGGTTATTAGACACTTGTGGAAGAATGGAGAATTGAGTTGCAGAAATCAAGATGTATTAACCGCATACATATACACTTACTCCAACATGTAAAGAGAGTAGTCGGGAGTCCGTAGGTGTAATTGAAGGAATGCGCGAAGAAGACGGAAGTAGCCTTGATAGTGATTGCATTTATGATGGGGGTATTGGAGAAGAAATTTTGCATAAAATTGCTAGTATAGCTTGAATAAATATATTTACAGAAAGACTAGCATGATCAGAGTAGCTCCCCGATCCACAGGCTATATCCCATACGATTGGGGCGTTGTCCTCCCCGAGATACACGCTCAACCCAACCTATGACAAAGTCCTTCCTCCCGGAATACATCTTTTAGTAATGCATCACCTTAACGAAAGGCAGCCCACCTGGGACCAGTCCAGGCTGAACTAGTCCATACCAAGCAAGCCCGCTTCCAACTAGCATACGTTCAAACAAGTTATCCCAACCAGTGAACCCAGGCATCCAGTCAGTCCGTCTTGGATTCCGGACGGGACGGACGGCAGTACCTGAAAGGACGCCCGGGACGGACGGTATTTTGGCGTCCGTCTGGAAGACTGCCCGGGACGGATGGCCGGGGACTACAGGTGTTTCAAGTTGCGGAATCTGCCGTGCGCCTCCAAGTGAGGGGCGGGCCCTACAGGTGACGGGGAGTTGGCGTGGGAAACTGGTGGCGGCCGATGACCAAGGAGTGAGATAAGGCTTCTAATATCGGAGGCAATAGCTTAGGTTCTTGTGAAACTGTTCATATAAAACAAGAAATTAAAAAAGGCAGGAATATATGTGAGTATTGATTATCGGGAGAATTTGTGGTTTTGAGAGGTGGATATCGGGTGGATACACCTGGTGGCTATAAAGAAATCACAGTTACTATTAACGAAGAAGTCATAGGCTCTCACAGATTTATTACATTCCCTCTACTACGGCAATAAAATTAGCCGTATATTTGAGAACAATGTGCAACTTAAATTTGTTCCGAAAACTATATCAAATAACCGGTTCTCACCATCCTACTCACCCCATTCCTTTGCATGCATATGGAGTATTTAATTAAGAAGCAAAGTCCGAGCCGAAAGGAGCTAGTGATATACGGGCCGGACAGAAAATTGGTAGGGACTATGGGTGACTGCCGGGCACTGTAGGCAATTGGCGGGCCCCGTAGGTGACGGCCGGGCCCTACTGGAAGCTCCCGTTTGCACTAGGACTGCAGGGCCCGGCCGTCAACCTATAGGACTGTCATCTTTACGCAAGACGCTTTGCCCGGGACGGTTGGGAACACTGATCCCAACCAGCACATCTCTGCCCTCCTAACCCAGAGCGTGTCTATCCAGCCCCTCGATTCCTTGTTTTAGACACCTCAAGCCAATCCCATTCACGTACTAACAAGACGTAAGGGGGCAATTGTACAAGTAGTAGCCGAACCAACAATACCACCAATGCGGCCTGTGCTCGGGACTCCCAAAGCCGACACCCTATCCTTCACATCACCACCGACCACTGAGATGGAAGCAGAGACAGAGCTTTACTAACCTTGCACATTCTACCCATTACAGCATGTTGCATGCCAATGCACAGGAGGGGCTATCTATAACATCCTGGCTGCAAAGAAGCAAGGTGAGGAACAGAAAAATAAAGAGAAACCGGCAACGATCTCCTACTAGTGCTCAAGCCTGGTTAGATCCAAATAATATCAATTCCTCCTCCCGGAAGGTAGAAAAGAGTGAAAGGATGAAAGCAAAGAAAGATCAACTCAAAAAGTCAATGATAAGGAAATACTCCCTATTACTTAATTTAGGGCATGACCCTAAGGGGGGGAATGGTTAGAGCAAAGCTCAATCTCCTCCTTGAACAGGAAAGACCTTTATCTTCAGGAAGATACTTGATGGCTGGTGCCGCCGTGGAAGGGGAGGACCATTCTACATCTTCAATGTAGCTAGAGGCCCCGAAAGTAAGGAAAGACATGGAGGAACTGGAGCTGGGGGTTGCTATCTGGATAATAAGGGAGAAGGAGGCGGAGAAGAGGAAGAGGGTGAGGGTGAGGAAAGTTGTTCAAAATCGAATGCTGCTACACAAGTGCCATGTCTTGTACCTTAGTCTTATACTCACCTTTTCCTAATTTCTATACATCTGAATTTCTTTCCATGCAGATCACAAAGACCGAAAATCTATCATTGTCTCACTATCTGTGCCAAGTTCAATCACTCCCGTTGCTCGTAGCAGTGAAATTGACAGTGTCCGCTACCCCTCTGTTCCTCTCCCCTCACTCATGTGAGAGTATTATAGGGAAACTTCATCCAACTACCGAGCAGTGGTAACCTCGCACTGGGACAGTAAAGCTTTAATGAGAAATGAACGGAACCACGAAATTTCTTTTTTGTGGGATCTTTCCCTGACCCCGGAGGCCCCATCAAATGGTAAATTTTATTAGTTGACATGTAAGGAAAGAATACTCAAGCACCAGTATCTCCATCGTCGCCAAGTATCGCAGCAGTACTTTTAGGTCAGCGAGGACTTTGCAGACAGGAGTATATGATCTGCATTATTTCTGTGTGTGGATCTCGGCTGGAATTGGCAGATCCCTGTTTTGGGTTGCAAGGAAGGAGCTTGAGGATTTGGGCTCGGAGTCGGTACCGGTCTAAAGCTTCCTCTACAACAGTTTGAAGGTGTTTCAAGAGTTAGTTACTGTGCCTTTCTGCTAGAGTTTACCTTCTGTACCGCTGCTTGGGTTTAGTGTTCGAATAATACCCTATGTTAGCCTATCGCAAACAATACTTACCCCACCATAAATTACAGTAGAAAAGTGCAGTATTGCAAAACGGTATCTCGTACCACAAAATTTTGTGTAGGCCAATGTCTTCTTTTGCCGCCAGGGGCATACTACAGTGGGTGAAAAAAAGGTTGGATGTCCCCCTAACAAGGAGATTGGAGATCCCCAGACTAGAGAAGTTAGAATGTGGTTAGTCAAAAGACTTGAAGGTGAGGGTTTAGTAGCGTATGAGAGAGATTGGGTGGGGGAGGATGCTGCCGGGGAAGATCCAAGTTGGACCGGCGATATCCCTATATGAAATTCCAGGGGTTAAGCTAATTGTGAATGTAACCTCTCCTCCGTTATATCTGCATTAAGATCTAACGCATTCCTTACCCCAGCCTAGCAAACGATGTCTAGTGAGTTTATGGCAAGTTCCTGTACTGTATCATATTGTATTGTAAAGTACGGGGACAAAAAGATTCGTCCGATGGTGGTTTTAGGGCCAAATTTACCATTTTCAACCGGACAATTCCCAACACTGTGTGAATGGATACACTTCAAAATTTTCCTCCAGCTAGAGAATCATAATCTATTCAAACCTCTAGAAGTAGAAGTGCAGGGAATCAAAGCTGCTTCTATTGTTGATGATTGCATCAGCCTGTATGAAAGTGACTTAGATTTTTGTATGGGGCCCCATACAAAAAGGTACATGGCAACCAATTCTTGCTACTTAAACAACCATTTCTCCATCCCTTTGTGATATTTAAGAGTTTTTTAACTTCTATTATATTATCTACGGATTTTCTAATACAGAGCAAAATTTTTGTGGATTCTTATAAAGATTGTGGCCAGGGGGAGGGTGGCGAAGTCGGCTACTTTTGGTGTAAAATGGGCATCGGATGAATCTTTTTGTCCTAGTACTGTATAGTACACTATGTAAACTCTCTTGTCTAATGGAAGCAGAGGCAATAATCGGCAAGGAGGGTTTTAGGCGGCAGAATGGAGCAGCTCAAGTGAACGTAAGGAATTCGTATTAAGTGGTGGAGTTTCAAGATATATTGAGTTGAGTGTGTTGTTGTGTTGTAAGGAAGGGAAAAGCAAAAGTGGAGGAAAGAAGCGGAAGGAAGGCCAAGGCGAAGAAAGGACAAGAAGGAAAGGAAACAAATAGGAGAAAAACTTTCAAGACTTGCGTGCCCCTCTGCGAGTGCATACGCGTGCTGCGGCCAAAGAGTACGGCATTTCCCACGCCAAGTGCGGCTATTTCCAACATCTAAAGATACGTTAAGCTCGAGTGACTGATGGTGACTGGGATCTTCACGGGAGCCAACAACCTACCTGTAAAAATAGGCCAGGAAAGCCCGTCATGCCTAATGAATTTTCAAGGCCCCGGAATTATATAAGACAAGTTAGTGCACCATGGAGTGGCTATATCCTTCACAGTAGGAAGTCACCTATGGATAAAAACAATGCCACATGTAACATTCAGGCTCTGGGAAAGAGACAATAAATATGTGGCTCCACTGGTGAATAGAAAATCAGAATCTTCTTTTTAGCAAGCCACTAATAATATGCTGAAATAACTCTATGAATTCAAAGAAATCCAGTTGCAAAAGAATTATGCACCTCAAAACATGCACTGAGTTAAAGAAAAAACATGTTATAAGTACAAACAAGTGCTATTAACCTGACCATGCTAAACTAGTATGTTGAAAGGACCATATAACTTTCAGAATAGAAGTGAAGTTGCATGCTGAATTAAAAAACAAATGTTAAGATACCAGAAAGTGATAGTTAGCAAAAATACCTTTGTTTATTAAAGTAGTGGTGCAATTACATATTCTCAAGTACATGACAAGAATGAGAACTATTCTACTAGTAGAACAGTTTAAAGAAGATCTAAAAACCCACATCAAGTGATTATCAAACTTGGAAAAAGAAATTCATCTTTTGAAGTCCAAACTCATCCACTTCAGGTTAAAACCCACAGCAATTAAGAAAAAAGCAAAAAGAGAAGCAATATTTTTACTTGAAATTCCTCTATCTTCTGACTATACTATGATCAAAATGGAAAGAAAAAATTCAGTGCAGAGAATTAAAAAGTGAGAGAAAAATGAAGACTAAATAGAAAAACAGATGGCAGAAGTATGGTTAGTTAACAAAATTAACTGTACACAAGTGTTACAATCCTCTCTTCTCCGGGTGATACTTGCAGCAGGTAACCGATAGTCTTCTAACGATCACTCCTCTTGGCCCAATAGCTGTTGCGATAGCTAA